>WOR8_10001789_pt1 | contig 21596 bp, 14 predicted proteins | sample DeeMarSeWOR38_10_FD_19890 | JGI IMG/M metagenome (IMG submission 19890) | reverse complement strand
CCAATTTTTACCGCGAAACTTCTCTGGTTTTTTACATCATCATCGCTTACCAGGTGAACGTCTAATAGTCCTGGAGTTTTGTAGCCGGTACGCAAATAATTAATTTCGCTGAGGCACAAGCTCCAGCCTTCCAGCCAGCTCAAAAGCTCTACCCTTTGCTTTTCTGTCCCGTCAAAATGGATGAGCAGATCAATATCGCTCACCGGGCGCGCGGTAGCATTCTTGGTACTGCCGAAGACATAGAATTCTTTCACTCCGAAACGTTGCGGATCAATCTGGGAGGCAATATGCTCTGCCATGCTAAGCCGCCAGCGCCAGTATTCATCCTCGTCTCTTTTTTCCGTCCGGACTACTTTTGGCAGATCTTTCTTCGGTTGGGTTGCATCCAATACTGCCGTTGGCTCCGATAAGATACCGACGGCTTGCTCCACTTCGGTATTCATATAAATATTGATCACCTGACCGTCGGTTGTTTTTGGAATGTCAATGACCCTGATGGTCTTGTCAAGATAGCCGAATTCAGGCAAAATGTCGGATAGAATATTTTTGGCCCCCGAAAAAAATCCTTCGTTAAACTGCGATTTAGGATCATCCGGATAAATGGGCAAATATCGAATCGAGGATTCTACCAAATCCTGGAAGAAGTGGGTTCCAAAGGAAAGCTCCGGTAAATAATTGCCCTTTTGCCTTGCCACCTCCACCAACATAGAGGTATTATTTATATCAGAATAAGTAACATTGACTCCCAACTTAATGTCACCGCGGCTGCCCCAGCGACCAGGGCCAATCAGAATAAATTGACGTTTGGGCAGGTATTTATTTAGCTGGCTCACTACCCGTCCCACTGCACGCAGATCGGTGTGTTTCTCCAGTGCATTATATTGATCCGGGTCGACGTAAACCACATGGGTTATGTTTTCGATAGTTCCATTAGAGATATAGCGGTGAGCTGAAAAAACAATCTTATCTTGCGGAATTTCTTTTGGTATATTTGCCGGAGTTGCTTCTTTGCTGTAGCTTTGCGGTCTGCATTGCAATAGGTAAAAATTCTTGCCATCGTGGGCAAATTCAATATCAACCGGCGTTCTGAGTCTTTCCTGAAGTGTCTTTAAAATTGCCAAGATTTGCTTTAAGAATGGTGTGCGATTGAATAATCCATCAAAAGTAACCACTGGATTGTCTTCTTCAAAATCGATTCCGATTCCCATGGGCTGCTGCAAAAACTGGTGCTTAAAGATGGACACGATGTTGGTAATATCAGGATATTCATGACCGTACTCCTTAAACAAATCATGAATTGCAATCGTCTCAAAGGTATTGGTTTGGAGATTAATCACATCGATCTTTCGCGGGGAGTATTTAACAATTTCATCTACGGAAACGTTCACCTTCAATGCCGGTTGCCCGGGCGAAACAAGAATGGGATAATCATCACTAAGCCGATCCACCGCGCGGGTCCCCAATCCCGGAACCATGCGTACCAGTCCGTTTTCCGGCTTGATCCGGCTCGACCAGCGAAATTCATTATTGCTGAATGCAACGCCGGCAAACGCTGGAATGAAATATTTCCCCACTTTTTGACCGACAACTTCCTGAATAAGGATTCCCATTTCCTCATGAAGATCCTGCATTCCGCGCTCCAATCGATATTCGATTGGATCGGGACTGAAAATGGAGGCATATACTTCGGAAATGGCATCCATTAATGCGGCAAGTTTTTCTTCCTTTGTTCCCTGGTTGGCAATAAACAGACTTTTATATTTTCCGGCAAAGGCAGTTCCCATTTGATCTTCCAGCAAACTGGAACTCCTGACAATTAAGGGACTGTCGCCGAAGTCATCCAGGGCGAGAAGTAAATTATTAGCCATCTCCGGGGACATGCGGGAATTCTTAAACACCTGCAAAATATATGGATATTCTTTTCGAACCTGCTCTATATCCTTGTATTTTTGCTCCATCACATCTTCCAGATTATTGTAGTGCATAAAATTGAGAATGCCGTCCGAAGGGATATACCAGGTTTTGGGGGTTTTTATATTTCTTAATAGTTCAATTCGGTCTGCTTCCTGTTCTAATATTTGATTTGCTACGATTAAGCCTGAACTTTTGCCACCCAATTTCCCATGGCTGTCGGGGGGATAGACGACCTTTTTAAGCAATTCATAAAAATCATCGATACCGATAAACTGTTTGGCAGTATTGATAAAATCAGGATGGTCGATCAGAAAACGACGGATCAGCGCTACTCGAAAGGTTTTTTCACGGGGTTCCAGAACTTCTAAACCCTGGGAGGAAAGCAGATGATACTGTTCAAGCGCCCGGGCAATATCGGGTAGAGAGGAACCGGGATGCTCAAGAATGTTAACCAGAAAATTGGATTTGTCCTCTTTTATCCATTTTTGGATGTGAGCGAATATTTCGTTTTCACTTAAATGGTCTCCGGCAATTTTGAAAATGTCTTTGCTAATACTCAGGAAGTCACCGGCCTCTGATTTTTCAAAAGGACGATTTATGTTGTCATCAATATCGCCGTCGCCGTTGGCGTATACCGGTCCAAAATGCTCCAGTAATTTTTCCGCTTCTTTTATGCCGCTCCAGCAGAGAAAATTTGCCATTTTTCGGGATATTTGAAGAAGTAGCTGCTGGTCAGTTCCTTGCAGCAGATCAATGATTGTCCACCATTCCTCTTTGGGCTTTTCAATTTTTCCTCTCTTTTGAAAAACCTCTTTTAGCCGGTGGTGCAATACAAAGTGCCCGATGCGGTCGGCAATGGTCTGAAGAAGCTTTTGTTCTTCCTTCAGGAAGGGACCAATGTCCATTACCGGGGTTTTCTCAATGTAATAAACACTGATTTCCCCCACTTTTTCATCCTGAACAACAACATCAGCCGATTGCACCCACTCAGTTTCTACAAAATCAGGTGATTGGTATGCGGAATCTTTATACTCGATTTTGGCTTTGCAGACATCTGGGAATTGCCAACCAGGTGGAATTGCTTTTATTATTCCATTAAAAACTTCTTCGACTTCTATGTCCGCTTTGTTGGTTAGCTCTTCAACCTGGTATAGGCAATTGAGTTCTTTGGCTCTTTCCCGAAGAGAGTCGATCAAATTTTCAACAGACTTTTTTCGTTTGTTCATGGCCAACACACTTTTTAATGTCATGCTGAGCTTGTCTCAGCATCAAGATGTTACAAACAGATTCCGAACCAAGTTCGGAATGACTTATTTATAGTTATAACGTTTGTATAGCCTGAGGTGTCCACACCGAAGGCTAACGTGCAATTAGAAAGCTTCGGTCTGGAGACCTCAGGTTATCCTAATATAGTTTAAACCCACCCGCGATCTTTACACGCCTGGGCAACCCGGTTGACTGAAATCATGTAAGCAGCATTGCGCATATACAACTTCCTTTTTCTGGCAAGTTCGCTGACGGCTTTAAAAGCCGAGGTCATTTTGAGATCAAGTCTTTTTAGAACATCATCTTTTTCCCAGAAATAATTCATGTTGCTTTGCACCTGTTCGAAATAACTGCATGTTACTCCACCGGCATTGGCTAAAAAATCGGGTATTATGAATATGCCTCTTTTATGAATTACCTCATCCGCTTCCGGAGTTGTCGGTCCGTTAGCGCCTTCGGCAATTACTTTTACTCGCTTGCTGATTTTATCAACATTGTCTTCAGTTATCTGATTTTCAATAGCTGCCGGAATTAAAATGTCCACTTCTTCTTCAATCCAGGCATCGCCAGGCAGTACTTCATAACCCAAATCCTTTGCTTTGGTTTTGTTGATTCCCCCGAATGGATCGGAGATTTTTTGCAGTTCTTCGAGTTTGATACCGTCTCTTTTCTTAAATGCATAGGCAGTCTCATCCTTCTGATCCCAGCAGGATACGCAGGTGACTGTACCGCCTAATTGATTATACAACTCTATGGCATATTGAGATACGTTCCCAAAACCTTCCACACAGGCAAGAGTATTTTCAATTTTAATATCCATTTCGGTCAGCGCTTCTCTGACAGTAAAAATAGTTCCATAACCAGTGGCTTCTTTTCTTCCAAGAGAACCACCCATGCCTACCGGTTTTCCGGTAATAAAACCGGGGTATTTTTCACCATGAATCGCTTCGTATTCGTCCAGCATCCACAACATGTGTTTGCCGCTGGTCATAATATCCGGTGCGGGCACATCGGAAAGCGGTCCAACATCCCGGGCAATTTGGCGTACCCAGCCACGGCAGAGATGTTCCTGTTCTCGCTCACTTAAATTATGGGGATCACATATAATACCACCTTTACTGCCACCCAATGGAATGTCCACAACGGCGCATTTCCACGTCATCCACATCGCCAAAGCGCGCACAGTATCAATGGTTTCCTGGGGGTGAAAACGTATGCCACCCTTTCCGGGACCACGGGCGTCGTTGTGCTGTACCCTAAAGCCGCGAAAAATCTTTCTATTGCCGTCATCTAATCGTACCGGAATGCTAAAGGAATATTCTCGAAGGGGATAGCGAAGCAAGTCTCGAGTGGGTTGATCCAGTTCCAAAAGATTGGCAACATTATCAAATTGCTCTTGCGCCATTTCGAATGCATTAAACGGTTTCGGGCTCATTATTCATTCCTTTTGCTGTTACGAATTAGACTGTTCTTCTTATTATTTCACAACAGCAAATTGCAATAATGAATCGACAAAAATCAAGGTAATTAAATAATTTTAGTGATACAGACTTGGAGGGTTTAGTTGTTATTTTGGAATGAATCGACTATGTCGATTCATATGCATTGACCGCGTAAATGCATTCCAGGTTACTGAAGCAGAAATAATTTGTTGGGAAGTATTTCCACCCGAATTGGCAGCACCCCCACAAACTCCCCATCAATGTCAATATAGACCGGATTATCGGCGGTGGCCTCTACGATTTTGGCATGGGTAAGGGTTAATTTCGGATGCCTGAGGTGAGTTCCCTTGCGCAGATTTGATAAATTAGTAGTTGCATTAATTCTGCCAATATCTCCAAAGAACACAATATCGAATAGGCCATCATCTATTAACGCATTGGGTGCCGGAATCAGTCCGCCACCAAAATACCTGCCGTTGGCAATGATGAAATTGTTGAATTTGCCAGTTTGCCAATCCCCGTGGTCCAATTTATAGCGGATTACCTGATTTTTGTATTGCAGCAGGGTGATGAGGATCGACCACAGAAATGATATTTTTCCTCCGAACCGTTTGGTGGTGCGGTTAACCCGCTCAACTACAGCACCGCCGATACCAAAATCACAGATGTTGATGAAGTAGCGGGTAACGGATTTGCCGTCAACGGATTGAAATAGTGCTTTGCCCACATCGGTTTTTTGGGGTGTGGCTTCTTTTAGAAATGGAATTGCTTCCTCCCAAGGAATAGGCATATTTAAACTTTTGACGAAATCAGCTCCGGTGCCCATTTCCAAAATGCCCAACGCCACATCCTCCCGCAGCACACGATCATTCTCAAAAAAGCCATTGAGCACTTCGTTGATGGTGCCGTCCCCACCTACAGCGATTATGGAGTCATAACCACTCAGGATGCTTTCCCGGGCAAGCTTGACTGCATGCATCGGTTCTTCGGTGAAAGAAGCATCGGCATCATTGCCAAAAATTTGTCGGACAAGCGGGTGAATCTCATTCCATTTTTTACCGGTTTTTCCTGCTGCTGATCTGGGATTAATGATGAATTTTGTTTTCATTGTTCGTCCGCAAACAATTGTTGTCATTCCCGCATGTTATTAGCGGGAATCCATTTTATATTCCTGCTTTCGCAGGAATGACAAATCATTACTATTTTAAATATTTTCGTGTAATTTCAATTTTTGTTTTGTACCTCTCTATCTGCGCTTGTTTTTCCTCTTCCGACCAGTCTAATTTTTTTGTTAACTGTGAAGCAATTTCTTCATGAACATCCAATGCTTGTTTGCGGTCCAATGAAAATAAATGTGTGCGCCGGATCAGGAAGTCATCCAGGGCCATGGTCATTTCATGCTCAAGGGCATAATCCAGTTCTCCCCAAGTATAAGGAAGTCCGGGCAGGAATCGTTCTTTACCGTTCGAAGTTTTTTCAAGACATTCTAATACATCCGGAAACCGGGACCCGTAGGATTCGATGAGGTGCTCAGCGATGTCAGGATCAATATGATTTTGATTTGTTAACTCCTTCTTCCATTTATCCAGGAACTCGGAATAGTTTGAGATATCTCCACCGTAAAGAGGAATTTGATCGGTGATGCAATTCGGATTGGCTGGAGAAATATCGAAAGACTTTTCCAAACGTTTCGTCATTCGGTTGACCATTTCCTTTGCCATAGTGCGGTAGGTAGTGAGTTTCCCGCCAATAATATTAAAAAAGTTTCGAGGCTGCTCAAAAATTTGATATTCGCGGGTTACCGATGAGGCGGTTCTACCTTCTTCATAAGTCAGCGGACGAAGACCGGCGAATGTAGAAATTATTTTATCGTCATTCAAATTTGCATCGGGAAAATAATGATTGAACGCATCTAGCAGGTAGTCCACATCACTGCGTTCGGTGGGAATATGATCAGGATCGCCATCATAATCGGTGTCGGTGGTTCCCAAAAAGACAAACTGCCGCCACGGCACAGCAAAAATATAGCGCCCATCTTGTACCGCTTGTCCCAAGATGGTATGGCTAATAGGTAAGTCTTCGCGATGGATAACCAGATGAATTCCTTTGGTAGTGCGGACACGGTGTTGAGAATTTTTTAATAAAGCTTGTCGAAGGTAGTCGCACCAGGGACCAGTGGCATTAGCAATGAGGCGGCTATGAATGGGAAATGCTTTGCTGCTAATCTCGTTCATTGCCTGTATTCCCACAACCTGACCATTTTCTTCGAGGATGTCAACAGCTTTTACATAATTGGCAATCACTGCACCACCCAGAGCTGATGATTGCAGATTTGCCATAGCCAGCCGGAAATCATCTGCCTGACAGTCGTAATAAAGAGCTACTTTTTTAAGATCATCCTGGCGCAGTAACGGCTCGAGATTTTGAATTTCGTTCCGTGAGAGTATTTTATGATATCCAATCCGTTTAGTGAACGAGAGGAAATCATATAAGAACAATCCAATGTGAATCATCCAGGCCGGCTTTGAATTATGTCCATGCAACGGCAGCAGGCAGTGGATGGGGTGAACCAGGTGTGGTGCTATCTCCATCAATATTTTTCGTTCCATGAGCGATTCGTGCACCAATCCGAATTCCAGATTATTTAAATAGCGGAATCCGCCATGCACCAGTTTTGAGGACTTGCTGCTGGTGCCGGAACAAAAATCAGCTTTGTCGATTAGCGCAGTTTTGAAGCCGCGCAGTGCCGCATCACGGGCAACACCGGCACCGGTGATTCCGCCGCCGATTACCAGAATATCGAATTGCTCTCTTTGCAGCTTGGTAATATTTCGTTCCCGACCTTTGGCAGATAAATTAATGCTTTTGGATTCTGTTGGAATAAACCACCTCAATGTAACATTCAGTTTATGCGAACGAATTTATTATTAATTATGATCAAATCCAAAAGCCAAGCTATTATTACTATCTTGCTGCTTCGGATGCGGCCTGTCATTTTAAGAACTTCCTTCCGGGGAGAGTCTACGACCTCGTAGAGGGATTAAGGGGTGGATTAAACCTGCTGTTCAATCTCCACGGGAGAGATATTCTGATAATGCTTTGCATTTGGGCATCCAACAATATTATATTTCGCCAATTAACGAAATGAAATCATTGAGAGCAATCGTCAAAATATTTAAGGCTTTATCAGACACCAATCGGCTTCGAATTATAAAGATGCTAGAAATCCGCCCATTGTGTGTTTGTGAAATAACCGAAGTGTTGCAGTTGGCGACCTCAACAGTCTCAAAGCATTTATCAATTCTACGTGATGCTGATTTAATCAATGATGACAAACAGGGTAAGTGGGTAAATTATTCACTGAATACGAATTCAAACCAGAATTATGTGAATCAACTATTGCCCTCAATTTCTGAATGGCTAAAGGTTGATGGATTAGTCAAAAACGATGCAGAGAAAGTAAAAACAGTCGATCGAAATCAAGTTTGTGGTGCATAGTTTCAATAGAAAGGGGAATTAATGGAAAAGGTGTCCAGGCAACTCTCGTTTTTTGATCGCTATTTAACTTTGTGGATTTTTCTTACTATGTTTGCCGGGGTTTTCCTGGGATACCTGGTGCCAGCCATCGCCGGTTTTTGGGATACGATGTCTGTGGGCACCACCAACCTTCCCATTGCCATCGGGTTGATTCTAATGATGTATCCACCCCTTGCCAAAGTACGTTACGAGCAGTTGCCGGCCGTTTTTCGCAATTTGAAATTGCTGTTTCTATCATTGGTGCAAAATTGGATTGTCGGTCCTATGGTGATGTTCATACTGGCAATACTGCTGCTGCCGGATAAGCCGGAAATGATGGTAGGCGTGATTCTGGTGGGACTGGCGCGCTGTATCGCCATGGTATTAGTGTGGAATGATCTCGCCAAAGGTGATTCGGAATTAGCTGCCGGGCTGGTAGCGTTCAACGCCATCTTCCAGGTTTTCCTGTATTCGGTTTATGCCTATTTATTTATCACAATCCTGCCGCCATTGTTTGGTTTTAGCGGTGCTATTGTTGACGTTTCCATAAGTGAAATCGCAGTCACGGTTTTAATTTACCTGGGAATCCCCTTTTTGGGTGGTTTGCTTTCGAGTACAATTCTGCGAAAGACAAAAAGCGATGAGTGGTATTTTAAAAAATTCATTCCCCGCATTTCGGTTTTAACACCTGTTGCTTTGCTATTTACTATTTTTGTCATGTTCTCTTTAAAGGGGGAGAAGATTATTGAACTACCGCTGGATGTAATTCGGGTGGCGATTCCATATACCCTCTATTTTGCCTTCATGTTTTTTGTCACCTTCTTTTTAGCGAAGCGGTTAGGGACGTCGTATTCCAAGACAACTACGGTGGCTTTTACTGCAGGCAGCAATGATTTTGAATTGGCAATAGCCGTTGCTATCGCGGTATTCGGCATCAACTCTCAAGCAGCCTTTGCCACAGTCATTGGTCCATTGGTAGAAGTACCGGTGTTGATCATGCTGGTGAACGTGGCGCTGTGGTTTGGAAGAAAATATTTTGGAGGGCAGGAGCAGGTGAGCAGTGAAGCAGTGGGCAGTAGGTAGTAAGAAATAGAGTAATTCGACAACGTAATTCAATTTTTAAACAGGAATGAAAATGAAACGAATTTTGATTCTCTGCACTGGCAATTCCTGCCGCAGTCAAATGACAGAGGGATTTCTGAGATCATTTGATTCTGATTTGGAAGTTTACTCCGCGGGAACCGATCCAGCGTCCAAAGTTCATCCCAAAGCCATCCAGGTAATGAAAGAAATTGGCATTGACATCAGTGGTGCGTCTCCAAAAAATGTTGATCGATTTTTGGATCAATCATTTGATTATGTGATCACGGTGTGCGATAATGCCAAAGAAACCTGTCCGGTGTTTATGGGAGATGTTAAGGAGCAGCTTCACATCGGGTTCGATGATCCGGCCGAAGCCACCGGAACTGAAGAAGAGATCCTTTCGCAATTTCGGCGGGTACGGAATGAAATTCAAAATAGATTTCAGCAGTTTTATCGACAAAAAATCAAGAAGGAAAGCGTGCGGTAGTCACGGCTTAGAATGAGCCAGAAAAAATTAGTTCACAGAAATCTTTATCGCACCAGAACAAGATTAAATTTTGAAGAATCAATTTCAATAATGTCATTCAATTTCTCATTTACGGTGATATAAACCCTATCACCATATTGCGAGATACGTTTCAAGAGGCGATTCAAATATTTAATGTGCGATTCATGAAGCTCCTCGATGTGAAGTGTTATTGAGGAGGCGCTATCTTCAAGAACTTTTTCCAAATATCTGCCCGCTCGTGTAAAGAATTTCCGCTCCTTAACGCCCTTTAATTTTATAGAAAGATTGGCAGCGGCATTTAGTGCTTGATTGAAGGATAATTCCAGGGCGCCGCCGTGCACGTAGCGATGAAACGCTTTTTCGATTACTTTCAGATAGCCGTGAGCTATCTGATTTGCCTTTTCAAATTCTTGGCTAAAATGCCGGTTCACATAATCTTTCATGGATAGCCCGATAATCCAATCTTGAATAACTAAAGGAATAAGGCCGGGTTTGAATAAGGGTATCGTTCGGATAAAATGAAACATGCGCGGTATTCTACCTGGAAGCAAACCGCGGATAATGAAATTGCGAAGGGATTTAAGTCCTTTCGCCAGGGAATATTCACTGCTGTAAGTGGGTCTAAATAAATAGCGGGTTTTATTTTTAATTCGCCTGGCAATACCGCGGTTTGATAACAACCGGTGATGAAGTTGTTTATACCCACGGATCATCTCATCATATTCCATCTGTTTGGGTATCACATTGGTGCTGAGTTTGGTGTTATCGGTATTGTTTGCATCGTGGATTAACCTTCCTTCTTTCTCCAGCCGCTCATAAAGGGGTGTTTTCTGCATCGCGGTTAAAAGCCCAATCATTGCTGCCTGGATTCCGGATTTCATAATAAACTGGTATTGAGTTTCGAAAGTCTTTGTGGTGTCATTATCAAAACCAATAATAAATCCAGCGTAGATGTCGATGCCGTATGAATATATTTTTCGAATTGAAGTAAGTATATCCTGGCGGGTATTCTGAAATTTCTTTGTTTCTTTCAGGCTTTCTTCATCAGGAGATTCAATCCCAATAAAAACCCATTTAAAATTAGCTTCCGAAAAGAGTTTTAGAAGTTCATCGTCCTGTGCCATGTTTAGAGATGCTTCGGTACCAAAATACATCTTGTAATCATGTTGTTGCTGATATTCCTTGAGAAATCTTAATAAATCTTTAGCGCAAGGTTTGTTGCCAATTAAATTATCATCCACAAAAAAAGCATTGTGAACATTGAGTTCTCTTAGCAGGTCTAACTCTTTCCCCACCTGTTCCGGGGACTTGGTTCGCGGCTTACGCCCGAACATCACAATAATGTCACAGAATTCACAGCGGAAAGGGCAACCCCTCGAAAACTGTAAACTAACCGACCGGTAACTATTTAACTTTAACAGATCAAAACGAGGCACCGGTGAATCCGCCAGGGAAACCGTTCCCGTTTCTTGGTACAAGTTTTTAGGTTTGCCCATTTCGAAATCCCGGCAGAATTCTTTCCAAATGTATTCAGCTTCTCCGGAAATAACACTATCTGCAAGGGTGTCATATAATTCGGGACATAAGGAAGCATAACTTCCCCCGGCAACAACATAGAATCCCTTCTGTCTATAAAATGTCAGCAGTTCGCTTTGTCGCTTAAACTGGACTCCCATTCCGCAAATTCCGATGATATCGGCTTTCGGATTTAACGGGATCGATTCAATATTTTCATCAAAAATTTCAACTTCCCATTCAGCGGGACACAAAGCTGCCAAAGTCGCCAGTCCCAGGGGTGGATTGGTCGATTTATTGTCGGGCATTATGGCGCTATTTATCCACTTGAAACTCCAGAAACTCTCCGGTAATTTTGGGTTGATCAGCACTAATTTCATTAGGTTTTCCTTTAGGGAGATGGTTGGGTCATTTAGATTTACGTTGTTCCAGTCTTTATTAAAAAGGAGTAAAGAAAGATTTTGAGTTAAGAATCTATCCTGGATATTATAAGAGTAGTAATAAGAATAGGATGGATCATCACTCAAATATAAAATAATAAATCTTCTGTAGATTACAAATCAATTGTTGGGCGATTGAGAGATTTCTTCTTTACTTAACCTCTCATGGGATCAACTTTTTGGGATTCAAAACGTTCTTCGGATCAACTTGTTGCTTGATTTGTCTCAGCCAATCTACAGCAGTTTTGCCGACATTCTTTTCCAGCCACTGGCGGTGATCCAATCCAATCCCGTGGTGATGGCTGATGGCACCACCTGCTTCGACAATGGTATTGGAAGTTACTTGCTTCAACTCCCGCCATTCTTCAATTTCTTTACCGGTGTGAGGAAGCGCCAGCAAAATGAAGTACAATGAACTGCCAGTGGAATACAGGTGTGACAAATGCGCCATGACAATTCCCTGGATTCTCAATTCTTGGTAGGTACTTTGAATTGCTTCTTTTACACTGTGATATAGATTGGACACATTTTCCCATTCAGTGGAAGTCTCCAGCGTGTCCACCAAAATATTGTAATCCAGCAAAATGTCCCGCAGATAAGGATTTTCAAAGCGGTGTTTGTACCAGGTTTGGGCGATGCTTTTTCCCAAATGAAATGTTTTAAATTCTTTAAGGATTCGGCGGATGCTTTTCCGTTGGAATGATACCTCTCGGCGACTTCCTTCCAACCCCAAAATCAGGAATGCTCTCTTGCCAAATCGATAGCCGAATTTATCCAGCCAGTTTATTCCTGTTTCTTGAACAAAGTTTGCCAACTTGCCGGATTTCTTTTTCCTCAATGAAAAAACAAATTCGGTTTCCTCTTCATCCGAAAGCCTCACCGTGGCAGGTTTAATTCCCGACTGAATGATCTTTCGGCAGGCGTCCGTTCCATCAGAAAAACTATGAAACAAAATAGCTGTATAATATTTCTGCTCAGGAATAGGCTTTAATTTTATCCTTGCTTGTGAGATGATCCCCAAAATCCCTTCGGAGCCGATGACCATTTCTTTGTAGTTGAGACCTGTCGCTGCAGGGGGGAAGGGAGGAGTTTCAAAAATTTCCTCCGGTGTTACCAGCCGGATGCTTTCCACCATGTCCTCCATTTTGCCGTACAGGGTTGATTGTTGTCCGGCAGAGCGGGCTGCGATCCATCCCCCCAGCGTTGAGAATTCAAATGATTCGGGGTAGTGGGATAGGGTTAATCCCTGTTTTTTCAATTCTGCTTCCAATTTGGGACCGAAAATTCCAGTTTGAACATCCGCAGTCAAAGAGGTTGTGTCAATTCTGAGAACTCCATCTATTCGAGTTAAATCAAGAGCAACCAATCCATGGTGATTGGATTCACTAGCTGCCTCCACACCGCCCACCACGCTGGTGCCTCCCCCCCATGGCACCACAGCGATTTGATTTTCAACTGACCAATGCAGAATTTTCAAAATCTCTTCTTCATTTTGAGGAAAGATGACCGCATCGGGTGTTTGGGGAAATATTTTGTAGCGAATCCGAATCAGGTCGTGATAGCTTTTGCCATAAGTGTGGGAGATGCGACTCAATTCGGAAGTAGAAATCTGCTCTTGTTTTAAAAATCGATTTAATTGATTGAGCAATTCAGAGGAGAGTTTGCTTTCAGGCAATTTAATCTCATCCAGTGAGGGTGGAAACAGATAAGGTTTTTCGGGGAGATCGAGTTTTTGGTTTAAATACTTCCAAAAGTGCGGCCGGGATTCCAGATCATAACTCTTTTGCGGATCGCCCCAACCCCACCATTTTGTTCGTTCTTTTTTCATGGTTTTGAGCTTTTTCTATTTTATCAAATGTAGTAAATTCAGATAATTTTTAAAAGAATGTTAAGGAATGATCAAACATATCGTCATGTGGCGGCTTTTTGAATTTGCCGAAGGTAACACTAAAAAAGAAAACGCTTTGAAACTGAAAGAGAAGTTGCTATCACTTCCCAAGAAAATTCCTAAGATTAGGAAGATGGAAGTGGGTATTAATATTGATCAAATAGATGCGGCATCGGATGTAGTTCTGTTCTCTGAATTTGATTCGCTTCAAGATTTACGAGCCTACCAACAGCATCCTGAGCATCAAAAAGTGGTGGATTTTTTGAATAGAGTTCGTTCTGAGAAGAGGGTAGTCGATTATGAGGTCTAACCACCCTTCGACAGGCTCATGGTGACTCTTATCTATCTTTTTATATCCTAAAAGATGATACGGCAGGGAATATTTCATTTCATCCCTAAACGCTCCAGCCTTGAACGTAAATGACGTTCGGTGATTCCCAATAATCTGGCTGCTGCGCTTTGATTTCCCTGTGATCGTTTTAGCGCTTCCTCAATCATTCTTTTTTCAAATGCCTGCATTTTTTCCTCATATCCTTCATCTAACCGGGTGGCATCAAGAATTGAGTCGCTGCCAATGATCTGTAACTGTTCAGGCAGGTCACTTTTGTCGATGTATTCACTGCGGCAAAACACCACTGCCCGTTCGATGAGATTTTCCAATTCCCGCACATTTCCCGGATAGTCAAATTTCATCAACTGATCAAGCGCTTCTCTGGTAATTCCCCTGATCTCCTTTTGGTTCTCCTTGACATATTTTTGAATAAAGTGATCCGCCAATGCCGAAATATCAGTTTTTCGCTGACGAAGTGGGGGAATCCATATTGGTACCACATTTAGGCGATAGTATAAATCTTCGCGGAATTCTCCGTTGCGAATCATTCCTTCCAGATCACGATGGGTAGCGGCAATAATCCGAACATCAACATCAATAGTTTTAGCGCCGCCCAATCTTTCGATTTGACCGAACTGAATGGCACGGAGTAATTTGACTTGTGCTTGTGGAGGAATTTCCCCCACTTCATCAATGAAAAGGGTACCATTGTTGGCTTGTTCAAATCTGCCGATGCGCTGCTGGTTAGCTCCGGTAAAGGAACCCTTCTCATGACCGAAAAGCTCGCTTTCAATCAAATTCTCCGAAAGAGCAGCCACATTCACTACCACAAAAGGCTGATCCTTGCGCGGGCTGGTGAAATGGATTGCCCGGGCAATTAGTTCTTTACCGGTTCCGCTTTCCCCGCGAATAAGAACTGATGCCTTACTGGATGCCACGCGAGCAGCGTCGTTCAGTACGGTTTCCATTTGGCCGCTCTGCGAAACGATGGCATCGAATTTAAATTTTTCCCTGAGCTGCTCTTTTAATAATTGATTCTCGACTATCAGTTGCCTTTTTTCTTTTACACGTTTAATAAGGTTTTCCAGCTCATCAAGATCAATAGGTTTGGATAAGTAGTCATAGGCACCAGCTTTCATGATCTCAACAGCATCTTCAATGTTGCCGAAAGCAGTAATCACAACCACATCAATTTCCGGATTAAATTCTTTGATCTTCCGCAAAACCACTAGGCCATTCCAATCCGGCATCCGGTAATCGGTTAAAACGAGGTCGATCAACTGTTTTTGAACGATTCCAAAACCCAGCTTCCCGTTAGTTGCAGTGAATACGTCGTACTCACGCCGGGATAAGAAACTCTTCAGAGAGTTTAACTGGGCTTCTTCATCATCAATAATTAATATGGAAAGTTGATTCATGGTCTTAAGGTGTTAAAGTGTTCAGGTATTATAATGTTCAAGATGTTTGGATTTTAAATGGTATTATGATGTTGAAAATTGTACCACCTTGATTTTCACTTTGCACTGAAATAGTACCACCATGCTCAAATATGATTTGTTGAACAATTGCCAATCCAATCCCGGTTCCTTCTGCTTTGGTGGTAAAGTATAGATTAAAAATTTTAGATTGAATTTGTTCAGGAACTCCGGGTCCATTATCTGCAGCTCGAATTTTTAATCGGGAACTATTCTCCTGCTCAACATCAATGGAAATTTTGCCATTCTTTTCGATAGCATCCACTGCATTCTGGATGAGGTTCATGAATACCTGCTGCATTTTGTTTTTATCCCAAAAGACCTCCCCGTTCCAATGAAGATTGATTTGAAATTCAATCTGTTGCTGATCCATTATGGAGTTATACTGGTTTTTAAAATATTCAAATAATTCCTTTATGTGAAATTGCGACGGTTGAAGTGGCTCCGGTCGGGCAAAGCGCAGGAAGCTCTGTACGGTCTCGTTGATTCGCCGGACTTCTTTATAAACCATTCGCGACAACTGATGATATTCTTCTTTATTATCCATGGGTTCGAAATCTTTATCCAATTGCTGAATCGTGGTGCTGATTGCATTCAATGGATTGCGAATTTCGTGAGCAACGCCAGATGCCAGTTCACCCATGGCGGTTAATCTTTCTTTCCGTTGTAATTGTTCTTCGAGATGTTTTTGCTCGGTTAAATCCCTGATGATGAGAATGCTGTTTTCCTGTTCATTTTCATCTTCGAATTTACTTTTAGAAATCAGCAAATGTTTTTCTCGTTTATTTATTTTACAGCTTACTTCCTGCATATTTGAAGCCGAGAGTAAAATAGACTCACAAAGCGGTTCTTCAAAAAGAGTTGTTAATTTTTCCCCGATGATAGATTTTTTTGGAGTCTGAAAAAGGTCTGCCGCGGCTTGATTAAATATTCTTAGGTGGGAATGGCTATCTAAAACAATCACCGCATCTTTCATATTCTCTATCAACGCAGCAGAGTAGGTTTCGACAACCTGATATTGCTTCTGAACTATATCCAGATTTTGCCTTACCAAAACCAGACTGAAAAGGGCTAAACCAATGAAGATAAGTACCACACTTATCACAACAATTCTTCGGTAAATTCGAGCATTTATGGTTTTCAATGGCGCTAAGGAGATTCCCAATCGAAACATTCCCAACCATCTTCCCTGAAAATAAAATGGGTGGATAGCTTCAAATACTTCCAGCGAATCGAATTCGCTAATGCGGTTTGCAAATGTAGAATCCTGCCATGATTTTAAAATAAAGGGAGAAGTTCCAATGGATTCCAATTCCCGTACATTTCCTGATGCTGCCAATATGCCGGTCGTATCCTGTAGAGCAACATATACGATACCCGGATTCTGAATGATGTTTCTCATGAAAATACCGAATCCGACTTGTTTTCGAAAATTAAGAATCTGTTCAGCATCCAGATTTAGCACAATGGCGCTTCTGTTTTTTGCAGCGATTGCAATTGCGTAGCGGAAACCCGACTCGTAACGGGCTTCTTTCATCCCAATAAAGAGCGTATCTGTCACTCCGTTAAAAATGGGAGCTAAAATTTCCTGAGGAGAATTTTTATCAGGGAGATCAAAATGAACTTGTTCATGACTGGAAAATATTTTTTGACCATCATTCCGAAAAATGTTGATACGAAAGAGATCATTTTCCCGGGCAAATTTTGTTAAAGTTTGATTAGAAATTTCACCAGTTTCATAAAGGTAGCGGATAAAATTTGCATTGTTAAGCAACCGTTCTTTCAAAGATTCTTCTGTTATTTGATTACTTAATAACGCATTTTTTGATGAGATTAAAAGTGCTTCCAGCAGTTGGTGAGATTGTTCCTTCATTAAGCCCATTAGTTCTTTTTTACTTTGATAAAGTTCAATAACGGCTGAGGAAATCATTAAGACGGCAAGAACCAAGAAGGTAAGGACAAATACTTTGGGGCTTGAAAAGAGTTTCCTTAAAATGTGTGATTTAATTTTGACCAATTTTATTATCTTGCCGTAAATAGAAAATTCAGTTGATATAATGTAAACATTTTAAAACCAACTCATAATTGAAATTCAAAACCGATTGAAACTTGATGATTTGAGTAGTCATACCAATAGCTATTTGACTGATTGTTAATCCATTGGTAATTGAACTTGAAAATCAAATCACTTCCTTCTCTAAAGTTGATCTCCACCCGTTTTTGAAAATTCAACCAGAAAATTTTGTCTATATCGCTACGTAAAATTGATCCATCGTATATCTCAGCATCCGTATAAATCCCTTGAGAGACATATTGCTTATCTCTGTAATAGAAGGCGCCCTTCAAAATGATTCCGCCAAAGAGCAACTGGGTCAATTCTCCCCCGATGGAAGATCCTTCGTATCCCATCGGATCATCAAAAGTTTGCGATTCTTCGCTGTAATTGTAACTGATTCCGGTGATAAAACGTGCTGATTCTGACAACAAGTTTTGATAATTGTACTGAACTGCCAAACCGGTTGTTGCGGTCAGAGATTGGGCTAGCCGCCCCCACAGTCTGATTTGCGTTATGGATGGCACCTCAAAATCAGCATAGATGATTTGGGAAAAATATCCTCCGTCGCTTCCAATCGTGCCATGCCTTCCCCCGCTTGATCCGCCTTTACCGTTACCTAGGGCGGATTCATATATCTGAGTGGTTGCCGTATCTAACGGGACTGTCAGTTCGGAATTTGTATATCGTTTATAATATATTCCTGTTCCACCCATTATGGTTGTACGGGTGGGAAAAGTTCGGTGAATTTGGAGATTGGAATTGATTTCCCAATTATTCAATTGTGATAGTTCTGAATAATCATTATAAAATGCTCCATTTGACCATAACCAATTGAATTTGGCCAGCTGAAATTGTTGATTGAAGTAACCTGCTAGCATAGAATAATTGTAAATATTATAATCTGTCTTATTCACCCGCTGTTCAACATTCATTCCAAAATTGGTGTTTTCGGAACCAAATCCAACTCCTACCTGATGCCAATAAAAATTGCGGTTGCCCATAGCCTCAAAGTAGTTGAATTGGCCGTCGTAGTTTATAAAAAAATTGTTGAATTGCCTTTGAATTCCAAAATTGAGTGATGAAATCCAGCTTTCCTGCTGTTCGGGTAATCGAAAAGGATTGTTGTTATAAGCTTGATCAAGTGATAAAGTAAGATTCCATTGGGAAAGAAGATCAAAGGAAAGGGATAACAAAATGACAGCTATGAAAATCATTTTCAATTTTGAGTTTCGAGGTTTCATTTTTATGTCTCATCAGTAGTTTAGATTAAAAAAAGACCGCCCCATCCTGTGAGGCGATCTTTCGTTGAATGCCTAATTATTTTTTACCGCCATTTTGGTTGCCGTTACCACCTTGATTTTGACCGGTTCCGGTGTTAGGTCCGGTTCCTTGTTTACCCTTTCCTTTCCCTTTTCCACTAATACCTTTTCCATGCCGTCCTTGCTGCATGATATTATCGTTGATGCCGTCGCCGTCCAAATCCACAAAACCCTTCTGTCCGTTTCCATTCTTCATTTTTGGCCCGGTATAGTCAGGATCGAGACCATTGGGTATTCCATCACCATCATGATCCGGGGCATTATCATTGTAGCCGTCACCATCTTCGTCAACAAACCGTGGTCCGTGCTGAATCTGGTTTTGGTTTTGCACCTGTTCTTTATTTTGCTGATCTGTATGGATGCGCAATCGATTCTGATCTTTCTGTTGGGTTTGTGTAGCACCGGCAGCCTTCACCTGATTTTGGTCTTTCTGCTGAGTTTTGACCTGAGCTTTTGTTTGGGTTTTGGTTTGAGTTTTTGTTTGGGTCTTTGTAGAATCCTGCGCAAATAGCGTTGCACTGAAACTTAAGACCATTACGATTACTGTGAATAAAAGATTTAAACGTTTCATGATTACTTCTCCTTATGTTATTTAGTTTTAGTTAATTATTATTTTTCATTCACGCCATGAATATCCTCAAAGGATGTGCCAATATTTTTATTTTCTGTTCAACTTGTTGAAAATAAAACAATTGGATTTGATTTGATCTCAGCGATATGTTTTTGAAATACGACCAAAGGGGCGAATCGGTGTACTGGATGGGCGAGATAATGAAGCAAAATTTAAGATAATTTAACCCAACAAAGTTAAAAACACTCCTGCTGCGACGGCAGATCCAATCACTCCCGCAACATTTGGTCCCATTGCCGCCATAAGGGGATTTACTCTGCCATCCGTTTTGTCGGAAACAAATTTTTGAACAACTCGAGCTGACATAGGAACTGCCGATACACCCGCCGCACCAATGCAGGGATTAATCTTCTTCCCATCTGATAAAAAGAAGTTCATGATCTTGGCGAAAATGATTCCGCCTGCAGTGCTAAAGGCGAATGCCACCGCGCCGAGCGCCAGAATCATAAGAGTTTGATAATTAAGGAAATTCACGCTATCCATTGTTGCGCCTACTGCTATTCCTAGGAAGATAGTAACAATATCTATTAAAGCTCCTCCTGCTGTTTTACGAAGCCGTTCTGTCACTCCGCTTTCTCTGATTAAATTGCCGAACATTAGCATCCCGATTAAAGGTGCGCTGGAGGGTACGGCCAGGGAGGCTAAAGCCCCGGTTACTATAGGAAATAAAATGACCGCCGTTTTGGATACCGGCATCGCTTGAGGCATTTCAATAGCTCTTTCATGATGGGTCGTCAATAATTTTAATATAGGAGGTTGAATAATAGGAACCAGGGACATGTAACTATATGCCGCCAGTGCCACTGGACCAAGAATATGCGGGGCCAATTGACTCGAAAGAAAAATAGAGGTAGGACCGTCAGCACCACCAATAATTCCAATCGACGCGGCTTCTTTAAAACTAAATCCGAATAGAAACGCTGCTCCGAGAGCAGCAACAAATATTCCCAGCTGTGCTGCGGCGCCCAAAAGGAACGTGATCGGTCTTCCCAAAAGCGGTCGGAAATCGGTAAGCACTCCAACGCCCAAAAAAATAAGCGGAGGCAAAAGTTCGGTTTTAATGCCCGTGCGATAGATTAAGGCAATTATGCCTTTACCGTATGAGCCCATTTCAGCTAATGGGAAATTTGCCAGAACAATCCCAAAAGCGATAGGAATTAATAAAAGCGGTTCATATTCTTTTTTTATTGCTAGAAAAACCAGAATTCCGGAAATGACATACATTATCCAGTTTCCCCAATTCATATGAGTGAAACCGGATTGATCCATAAGTTTTATGATTTCTTCCATGATTATCTCTTAAGAAACTGTTAGAATAGGTTTTGTAGAATCTATTTCGTCTCCTATTTGTATCTTGATGGAGGATACGGTTCCCTCGTACGGAGATTTAATATCATGTTTCGCTTTCATGGCTTCTACATGAGCAACTACCTGACCTTTTTTGACCTTATCTCCAACCTTTACGAGAATATCCACCACATCAACGGATCCTGCAAATGTCGAATAGACAGATTTTGATTCAACAATTGGTTTATCCATAGTAGTTTGATTTGATACAGTTTTATCTGACGAAACGGGTTCTACAGTCACCATAAAAGTCCTGCTTTTTCCATTTTCTTCCACAATACATTTTGAGGTAATCGGTTTGGTTATTGCGGCTCCTGATGTTTGAGCAGGAACGTTTGTGTCAACAGTTGCAGGTTTTGGCTCCTCTTTTTTCTTAAGCGGTATATCTATTTTGGCTTTTCCGGTAAGAAAGCGGATACCCTCATTTACCTCGATCTTTTTTCCAGGAACCATTGCGGCAAGCACAAGAAAGATGTTACGGTCATTAACCGGCAGATCCCTTTCTTCAAGCGCTTTTTTTGCCGGCTCAGTATTTTTGGGTGCAGCTTCTAATGGATCCCCCTCAAAAACAGGAAGATTAAGTTGCTCCGAAGCGATCTTAACTACTTCGGTGTCGGGAGTTAGTGGCGTTTTACCAAAATAACCTAAAACCGCTCTTCCATATCCAGGATCAATTTTTTTCCAACGCCCATACATTACATTATTGAACGCTTGAAGCCAATATTGCTGACTTCCGGGTGTAACGCTTGTCCAGGCTCCACCCGCCTCAACAACTACGGGGAATTCAGCCAAAACTTCTCCGTATTTATGAAGAATTCCCGCTTTCACCATCATATGCACATTGGGTCCGATAGCACCGCCGGGC
>WOR8_10003972_pt1 | contig 21599 bp, 14 predicted proteins | sample DeeMarSeWOR38_10_FD_19890 | JGI IMG/M metagenome (IMG submission 19890) | reverse complement strand
ATAATCAATCTAAGTGACCTAAAGTTTGCCTTAAAACAGCCGATAGCAGATATGTGCTATGTAGATGCCATCTCGAAAAAGGATTTTGGTTCAAGATTCCGTTTTCGCCTAAAGGCTAGGCCGAGACGCGCGCGGCGGGGACGGGCTTTCCAGCGTTGCTGGATGACCCAGCTGTTCTTATCCTGACGTCGGGCCTTCCAGCGTAGCTGGATGACCCGTCTGATCTTACTCTGTCGGTGGGCCTTTTGAGATAGCTTTTCAGGACAGGATCGTCCTGCCATAGGCCGATACCTGAAATCCAATCATTCTTGCAGAGCGCAAGACCTGGCTGAACCAGACACTGGTAAGCGGCAGCATGGGGGTGTCATGAATAGCAAATTCAAGAACAGCTGAATCGGATTTAATTTTATGAATGATATCAAGGCGATGGGGCAGCCTGAAATAGAAATGAAAATTAAGGAGGCCGAGACCTGTCATTCCATGGGAATGATGACAGAGGCGCTCCAGGTTTACGAGCAGGTTCTTTCCAGGTTGCCCGGCAAAGACGGCCAGACCCGCGAAACGATAGTTGCCAGAATTAAACTGCTGAAAAAGGATATTGAAAATCTGGAAGAAACGGAGAGTCAGGGGGTTAGCCAGGAAGACATTTCCATTTTTAAAAAAACCCTCTCCGGCCACGATGATGTGCCGACCCTTCTAGATGGTGCGGCAGCTTTAAAAGAGCTGGGACTGATGGAAGAAGCCATCGCTGAATATGAAAAACTCCTCAAAATTGATTACAGCAAATTTGATTATTCTGAAGCGGATTACTCACCCATCAAAATCGTTTGTGACTATCTGACGTGCCTGCTGGATATCAAACCACCCGAGGATGTCGTCAAAGATGCTTACAGGGTTATTTACAAACAGAATATCAAAGAAAAAGAAACCGCCCAGGTCAAATTCTGGCTTGGTCTTCAGCTGGAAAAAAAGAATCACTTTGATCTTGCTTACGACCTTTACGAAGCTGCGGCCGGAATTGACAACACCAACGCCGAAGTCCTTGAAAGACTTAATTCCTTGAAGTCCAGAATTTCAAGCAGTTCCCGGTACGATTACCTGATCCGCAATAAAGTCGTCAACACCAACCAGCTGCAAGAAGCACTGACGATCGCCAAGAATATGAACAAAAGCGTCGAGTTTGTGCTGGTTGACCGTTTCGGAGTTAAAAAAGATGACGTGGGCAAGTCGCTGTCACAGTATTTCGGGTGCCCCTTCAGGGATTTTGACGAAGAAATGCCCATTCCATTTGAGTTGATAGGTAAACTCAAAAAGTCCTTTTTGCTCTACTATGTCTGGGTGCCGTTGAGCTGGAGTAAAGACGGCGTTGAAATCCTGGTCGATGATCCCAAGGATTTGCGTAAAACAGACCACATTAAGGCCCTGATGCCCAACCAGAAGATAATTTTCAGCGTTGGGTTCAAGGAGGATGTCGACAGGTATATCAACCATTTCTTCGATCCACGCGCTGAGTCCGCCAGCACGGCCAATTTCGATGAATTGGATGATATCATTCCCGACGTTACCTTTGAAGAGGAGGAAGAGCTAGAAGACGATATCGCCAGCCTGGATGAGTCGTCGAGCCAGGTGGTCAAATTCGTGGATCAGGTTTTAATTACCGCCTTTCGTCAGGACGCCTCTGATATCCATATCGAACCGTCACCGACGACCCGCAAGACCACTATCCGATTCCGTACCGACGGCGTCTGTCATGAATATATCCAGGTGCCCAACAGCATGGCCCCGGCGATCGTCTCCCGGCTCAAAATTATGTCGGAGCTGGATATCGCCGAAAAACGTCTTCCCCAGGATGGTAAAATTAAGTTGCGACGCAAAGGCATTCCTGAATTTGAACTGCGTGTTTCCACCATGCCCACGGCCGGTAAGTTCGAGGATGTTGTCCTGCGAATTTTGACCCGGGCCAACAATTATAAGCTGGATGAAATCGGAGTTCGGGACCGCAACTTGAAGGTTTTGAAAAGAATTATTCAACGACCCTATGGTTTGATTTTGTGCGTCGGCCCCACCGGTTCAGGAAAGACGACGACCCTGCATGCTGCCCTGGGCCATATCAACAAGCCCGGGGTTAAAATCTGGACGGCTGAAGATCCGATCGAAATCACCCAGTCAGGATTGCGGCAGGTACAGGTGAGACCCAAAATCGGTCTTGATTTTGCAAGAATTATGCGCGGCTTTCTGAGGCTGGATCCGGATATCATTATGATCGGCGAAATGCGGGATCGCGAGACCGCTGCAGCGGCCATTGAAGCATCCCTGACCGGCCATCTGGTTTTGTCGACCCTGCACACCAACAATGCCCCGGAAACGTTGACACGTCTTCTGGATATGGGGATGAACGCCTTGAATATTTCCGATTCGTTTCTCGGCGTTTTAGCCCAGCGGCTGGTCCGCAGGTTATGCACCAAGTGCCAGGAATCTTACAACCCCTCCAGGGAAGAGTTCGAGGATATTGAGGCTGATTTTGGGAAAAAGGCGCTGGCGGCGGCCGGCTACACCTTCAATTCCCGTCTGGAATTCTACCGGTCCCTTGGCTGCGAACGCTGCAATGGTTCCGGATACAAGGGCCGCCTGGGCATCCATGAATTGATGGAAGGCACGCCGGAAATTAAGATCCTGATCAAAAAGAACGCCACCTCCCAGGAGCTTGGCAAAATGGCGGCCAAGCAGGGTATGGAGACCCTTAAGCAGGACGGGATCCACAAGGTATTTGAAGGAATAACGGACATCCGCGAAGTGCGGCGCGTCTCGGTAGAATAGGGGATAAAAATGCAAAAAAAAGTGCTGGTAGTCGATAGCGATTATTTTTTTGTCGAATTCTTGACCGAATTGCTGATCAGGCGAGGTTATGAAGTCCTGAAAGCCTACAACGGCAAAGAGGGCATCGCTGTGCTGGAAGATACTGCGGTGGACATCGTTTTTGCCGATCTGGTGCTGCCTAAAGTGGACGGCTTCCAGTTCTTCAAATTCATTCGCCATAAGTTCAATGGCAATCCCATTCCCATTATTGCGCTTTCGGGAACCATGATCGAGCAGCTCGGTTCGCTCAATGAGATCGGGGCCGACTATTTTATCGCCAAAGGCCCGATTGATCAGCTGACCATCAAACTGAATGAGTTTATGGCAGAAATCGAGACCCAGCCTTTTTCTCCCCCAGTGGATAAAAAAGTTCTGGCCGCCGGCAACGTTTATCCCCGGCGCGATGCCATGGAATTGCTCAAGTCTTTGCAGTTTCATCAGGCCGTCCTTGATTGTGCCGCAGCAGGCATTATTGTCGTCGATAGCGATACCCGGATTATCAACGCCAACCGGGCCGCCCTTGAAATCATCGGCAAGCATTCGGCTGAGACCCTGAACTGCCCGGTGGCGGAATTGTTCGTCAACGGGGAGCGCGCCGAGCTGGTAGAAGGTCTCAAACTGGTCCAGCGCCAGGCGGATGTTCATAAATATTCTTTTTATGCCAGCTTTAATTCCCAGGTCATTTCGGTTCTTATTTCCCCTATCGAATTAAATTCAAATCCCGTCGGATGGGTGGTTGTCCTGCAGCCTGCGCTTTAAGACGGCAAAATCTGATCGCTTGACTTGAGGATAGTTTCGCAAACCTCTTAAGTTCCAAATTCCAAGCACCAAATCTCAAATAAATCTCAAATACCTATATCCAATGGCCAAAACGTTCACCATGGGTGTATGCTAGCTCTTCACAAACCATTGCCCGACGATAAATGTGCCATTCGTCAAAAGAATGGCGGATCGTTTGTTTGGAATTTCGAATTTGGGTCATTGGGATTTGTTGGGGATTTGATTATCGGTGCTTGGAATTTTCATGGGAGTTTTTGAAGCAGACCGGATGTTATATTCAGATAAGTACTTGTACAAATCCCATATCAAGTTAACCTTTCCAAATCTTCTTGAAGTTGCGGGCCGTCTCTGATAAGGAATGCAAATTTTGAGGTGACGCCTGCCAGGGTCACCGTTTTCTGAAAGGAGATCATGCCATGGTCCGTGTTGCCATCGTAGGGGCTACCGGATATGCCGGAGCGGAGCTGGTTCGAATTCTCTCAGGCCATCCGGAAGCGGAAATAACGGTATTAACCTCCCGCCAGTTTGCCGGCGTGCGATTTGCTGAGGTCTATCCGGCCTTTGCCGGACAGGTTGATCTTGCTTGCGAAGCCTATTCCGCTGAGCGGGTCTGCGACCGGTGCGATGTTGTCTTTCTGGCCCTTCCACATCAGCTTCCGATGAGCTTCGTCCCTGATATTTTGGCACGTGAGAAAAAAGTGATCGATTTGTCTGCGGATTTTCGGTTTAATGACGCCGCCATCTATGAGTCGACCTATCAGGCGCACACTGCCAAAGAGCTGCTTGCAGAGGCCGTCTACGGCCTCAGTGAAGTCTATACCGACCAGATCAAGAATGCGACATTGATCGGCAATCCGGGGTGCTATCCCACCAGTGTGCTCCTGCCCCTGGTACCGCTGCTCCAAAAAGGATTGTTGGACCCGGCCAGCCTGGTTGCGGACTCAAAATCAGGTGTAAGCGGTGCCGGGCGGTCGCTTGCCCTGGCGTCCCATTACTGCGAGGTCAACGAATCTTTCAAACCCTATAAAGTGGCGGTCCATCGCCATAACCCGGAGATGGATGCGATCTTGAGCCGTGAAGCCCAAAAAGCCGTATCCATCACCTTCGTGCCGCACCTGGTTCCCATGACCCGCGGGATGTTGACCACTATCTATGCAACCCCTGGGGTTGATTTAGCTGACAAGGATGTGAGCGATTGTTATACCGCGGCCTATTCACAGCGGCCCTTTGTTCGATTGTGCGCCAATGGCAGGCTGCCGGACACCTTGCATGTGCGCGGTACCAACTATTGTGACATCGGCTTTAAATTTGATCAACGCAACAATCGGCTGATTCTGGTCGCAGCCATTGATAACCTGGTCAAAGGGGCCGCCGGGCAGGCAGTTCAAAATATGAACATAATGATAGGATGTGATGAAACAGCCGGGTTGCTCAACGTGCCGTACCCTCTATAAAAACAGAAGACAGAGGACAGAGGTCAGAAGACAGAGGAGTTCCGATCGTCTGTGTATTACCGCGCAGCGCGCAACGCGCAACCCGCAACGCGCGTCTTGACATCGCAATTTTATTGCATTAGAAAGATCGACATACTTAATTTTGAAAGTAGCATTGATGGGGTGAGCGTAAATATCAATTTTTTTTTAAAAGGAGGTCGATGATGACAGCAACTTTAATCAAGGGGACTGAAATTCGTGAAGTAATTCTTGATGAAATTCAAAAAGAAGTGGCGGATATCAAAGAGAAGCACGGGGTTGTGCCTGGACTGGTCACCATTCTGGTTGGGGAAAATCCCGCATCCATTTCCTATGTCACGTTGAAGATTAAAACCGCCAATCGACTCGGCTTCAAAGAAATTCAGGACAGCCAGCCTGAAGATATTTCGGAAGCAGATCTTCTGGCCCTGGTTGAGAAATATAATAAGGACGACGGTATCCACGGAATTTTGGTCCAGCTTCCCCTCCCCAAACATATCAATGATAAAAAGGTGCTGAATGCCATCGATCCCGACAAAGACGTGGATGGATTTCATCCCGTAAATGTCGGGCGCCTGATGATCGGCGGAGACGAGGTGAAATTTCCTCCCTGCACACCGGCAGGTATTCAGGAAATGATCGTCCGATCCGGAGTTGAAACCAGTGGTGCCGAGGTGGTCGTTGTCGGCCGCTCCAATATCGTCGGAAAACCCATCGCCAATATGATGCTTCAAAAAGGTGATGGCGCCAACTCGACTGTAACCGTGGTTCATACCCGTACCAAGGATCTCGAAGGCCACTGTAAACGGGCCGATATTTTAATCGTGGCCGCCGGTGTCCCCGGACTGGTCAAACCCCAGTGGATTAAACCGGGTGCCTGTGTCATCGATGTGGGGGTGAATCGGGTTGGTGAAAAGATCAGCGAAAAAACCGGCAAAAAAATTGCGATATTGAAAGGGGATGTCGATTTCGACGAAGCCAAGGAGATAGCCGGCTCCATTACACCGGTACCCGGTGGTGTCGGCCCCATGACCGTTACGATGTTGATGGTCAACACCCTGAAATCATTAAAGTTCAAACTGGGCTTGATGTAAATCGGCAGATTTATGGCCATACAACCTGCTGAAATGATGTTCTTTTAGTTTCAGCAGCGGGTGTGCCTGCGGAATGCGTTCGGTCGCCGGCGTCAATTGCCTGCGACCGGCACCCAAGGAGGGCAGCTCTGAAATAACGGTCTGGAATTATTTATGAAAATAATTTCAGCCCTGGCATACCCCAACCGGTTGCCGTTTTGCGTCACGGCCTGTAGATCTGGATTCGCTGGCAGGCAGCGGCAAAAAAAGCTAATGTTTTTTTTCCGATCTGCCGATACAAAGTATTGAAATCAGTTTCTCTTTGATATCGTATCATTCAAGATAAGCGGACGATCAGCGGTTTAGAAACAGTGGAGCGGGCAGACTGTTACGGGCTATGGATTTAGCTCTTGACAAAATTTTAGCTTCCAAATATAGTTAAAATTTGGGAGGATTCGTCCAGCAAATGGGCAAAGTCACCGTAAAATGGCGACGTAAAACCATTGGGCTAGTGCCGTTGGGGTGAAGAAAGCCGGGCTGCTGTATGGTTGCTTGCGTGACGCCTTGGGTGAGTGCGCCCAGAGGCGTTTTTTTATGGCCTTGCACGGAATTTGCATGTATACAGGGCAAATCCGATCCAAAGTTTCGGGCATTAATCTGCAAGTTGGATAAAAGGTGTATTGATCATGCGAAAGAAAATCTCGTTTGTTATACTTGGCAGCAGCGGGGCACCTGCAAAACAGGTCTGCACATCCAAAACTGCAATTCACCTGTTTGGGGCGCTTCTTATCGGGTTTTTCGTTGTGGTTGGCTACATCGTATATGACTACTATCACCTGAGAGAAACGACCTCGCAGCTGCAGACTCGGGAAGTTTACCTTTCCAGCCAAATGAAGGAGATCCAACTTCAACGCAAGCAAATTCAAGATTTCGCCGCTGAGATCAACGCCCTGAAAGCCCAATTGCTGGCCTTAAACAATTTTGAAAAGAAGATCCGGATCATTGCCAATATCGAAAAATCCAACGAATCCGAAAATATATTCGGTGTGGGAGGGTCCATCCCCGAGGATCTGGATGCCCAAATTCCCCTCAAGGAAAAGCACAACAGTTTAATGCGTGATATGCATGAGCAGATCGAGCAGCTCAGCCGCGCATCCGGCACCCAGCAGGAGGAGCTCGAATCCCTGCTCAGATCCCTGCAGGATCAGCAAAACCTTCTGGCATCCACTCCCGCGATCCGCCCGATTTCCCGAGGTGTGAAGTCCTGGGTGACCTCCAGATTCGGTTATCGCAAATCGCCGTTTACCGGTCGGCGCGAATTTCATAAAGCTTATGACATTGCAGCTCGCCAGGGAACTCAGGTCCTGGCCACCGCCGACGGTGTGGTGACTTTCGCCGGTAAAAAAGGTCTGCTCGGCCAAACCATTGTTATTGATCACGGCCACGGCATGGTTACCCGCTACGGGCATTGCGTCAAGCTGCTAAAAAAGCGCGGTGAAAAAGTCAAACGCTGGGAAACCATTGCATTGCTGGGCAATACCGGCCGCAGCACCGGTCCCCACGTCCACTACGAGGTTCGCTTAAACGGGATTCCGGTCAATCCTGAAAAGTATATCCTCAACTAAACTCCCAACCTATCCGGCCCGTTTCGACCATGGCAGACAGCCGAGCTGTTCACCCCCATGAGAAGTGGGATCCCTTACTGCCCGGTCGGTAAATCCTGCGTCATCGATTGTGCCCGCCTTTTTTTTATTTAAATCGGTATTATTTTTACAGGTTGATCGCAAGCGAGGACGTCGCCCTTGCCGGAATGTTGGAATAATGGTTCCGGCTTTGATCACTTGTAGAAAATTGGAGACATCATTTTGTAGTTGAGGCAGGCCATAAATCTGTTATAATAAACTCAACCGTCGCATCGGTTTAATGAAATTTATTTCGCTGGGGACATCTTTGAATGGTATTGAATTTATTAACAAAAGTATTTGGCAGTCAAAATGAGCGGGAACTCAGGCGTCTGCAGCCGGTCGTTGATCAGATCAACGCATTGGAGCCCGCCATTCAGGCTTTGAGTGACGAGGAGCTCAAGGCTCAGACGGGAATCTTTAAGCAGCGCATCGAGCAGGGCGAGACCCTGGACGACATTTTGCCGGAGGCTTTTGCCACTGTCCGAGAAGCTTCCCTGCGCACCCTGAAAATGCGGCACTTTGATGTCCAGCTTATCGGCGGAATTGTACTGCACCAGGGCAAAATCGCCGAGATGAAAACCGGCGAAGGCAAGACCCTGGCCGCAACTCTGCCGGCCTACCTTAATGCCTTGTCGGGCAAAGGCGTGCATATCATTACGGTCAACGACTATCTGGCCCGCCGCGACACCGAATGGATGGGCACCATTTACCAGTTCCTCGGGTTGTCAGTGGGCACTATCCTGCACGGTCTGGATGATGCCGAAAGACAGGCGGCCTATGGTGCCGACATAACCTATGGTACCAACAATGAATTCGGCTTCGATTATCTCAGAGACAACATGAAGTTCGATTATGACGCGTTGGTTCAGGGTGATCTCAATTTTGCCATTGTGGACGAAGTCGACAGCATATTGATCGATGAGGCCCGGACCCCCCTGATTATTTCGGGGCCGGCGGAAAAATCCACCGACCTTTATTACCAGATAAACAATCTAATTCCGCGTCTCAGCAAGGACGCCCACTACACCATCGATGAAAAGGCCCGTAACGCGACGTTAAGCGAGGAAGGGGTTGCCAGGGCCGAGAAGCTGCTGCAGGTCGACAACCTTTTTGATCCCAAGCACATTGAACTGCTGCACCATATTAATCAGGCCCTGAAGGCTCACACCCTCTTTAAGCGGGATGTCGACTATATCGTTAAAAACGGGGAAGTCATCATCGTCGATGAGTTCACCGGTCGGTTGATGCCCGGGCGACGTTACAGCGAAGGTCTTCATCAAGCGCTGGAAGCGAAAGAGGGCGTTAAAATCGAAAACGAAAACCAGACCCTGGCCACGGTAACCTTTCAGAATTATTTTAGAATGTATACCAAGCTGGCCGGAATGACCGGTACGGCCGATACCGAGGCCACCGAATTCAAAAAGATTTACGATCTCGACGTCGCGGTGATACCGACCAACATGCCCATGATCCGTGCGGATTATCCGGATGTTATCTATAAAACCCGCAAAGAGAAATTTGAGGCTGCCATCGATGAAATCATCGAGCTTAACAAAACCGGACAGCCGGTTCTGGTGGGCACGATCTCCATTGATGTCTCCGAAAGTCTCAGCAAGAAATTGAAAAAGAGGGGCGTCAAGCATTCGGTGCTCAATGCCAAAAACCACGAGGGCGAAGCCGAGATCATTGCCCAGGCCGGGCAGATGGGTGCGGTGACGATTTCCACCAATATGGCCGGACGCGGTACGGACATCGTTCTCGGGGAAGGCGTTACGGAATTGGGCGGCTTGCATATTCTCGGAACCGAACGCCACGAGAGCCGGCGGATCGACAACCAGTTGCGCGGTCGATCCGGACGACAGGGCGATCCGGGATCCTCACGCTTTTACCTGGCCCTGGAAGATGACCTGCTGCGGATATTCGGCGGTGAACGCATCACGGGCATAATGGAAAAGCTCGGAATGCAGGAGGGGGAGCCCATCGAGCACAATATGATCAGCCGCGCCATTGAAAACGCCCAGGCCAAAGTGGAAGGGCACAACTTCGAGATTCGCAAGCAGCTCCTTGAATACGATGATGTCATGAACCAGCAGCGGGAGGTCATCTACCGTCAGCGCAGAGAGGCGCTGGAGGGCAAAGATTTGAGAGACTCGGTGATGGAGATGATCCGCGACAAAGCCGAGCAGACGGCCGATATGCATGCCGGCGATAGCACCCATGCCGAGGACTGGGATCTTGGAGAAATTCAGGAATCGGTTTACAAACAGTTTAATTTTCGTCTGGAATCCTTTGATGAGCAAACCTTAGACGGCCTCAATCGTGACGGGCTGGCTGAAATGATTTATGAAGCGGCCGCCGAGCGCTATGAAGAACGCGAAACCGCCATTGGATTTGACGAATTCAGACAACTGGAGCGGGTCGTCATGCTCCAGACCGTTGACAGTCTGTGGAAGGATCATCTGCTGTCCATGGACCATTTAAAAGAAGGCATCGGGCTGCGGGGCTATGCCCAGCAAAATCCGCTGATCGTCTATAAAAAAGAAGGCTATGAATTGTTTCAGGACATGATCGAACGGGTCAAAGAAGAAACCCTGGGAATCCTGTATCGAATTCAGATTGCCGAACCGCAAAAAATAGACGAGTACCGGCAGCCCAGGGAGCAGCCCATGGTCTTTTCCGGCGGAGGCGAGCCCGAAAAAAAGAAGCCCCAAAAGCGATCCGCCAAAAAAATCGGGCGTAATGCCCCCTGTCCCTGCGGCAGCGGGAAAAAATATAAAAAGTGCTGCGGCCGATAGTTCCGGGGCAGTGATAAAATTTCAAACTGTCCCCTTTACAAGCGACAAACCAAGTGCTTATAATAAATTATTCATACAACCGATGAGGTTGTTCACAAAAGCCTTGGCTTCTGATAACCTTATCTTTGCGGGCCCCTGTTAACTATACGCTTGCAAGGGTCCCGTGGTATCATTGGGTAACATTCAATGGGCCAGTATGATCCGAACGTAGAGGAAAGTGTCAGTTCCGAGACCGACCAGGAGGTCGACGAACCACCGCTGTACAAGGTGATGCTTCTCAACGACGATTATACCACGATGGAGTTCGTGGTTGAGGTTCTGGTTTACGTATTTCAGAAGTCATCGGAGGAGGCCACCCAAATTATGCTCAATGTGCACCGAAGGGGTGTCGGGGTTTGCGGTGTCTATCCTTTCGAGATCGCCGAAACCAAGGTGGACACTGTTCAGAACCTAGCCCGTGAAAACGGTTTTCCATTAAAATGCATCATGGAAAGAGAGTAGAAAATGATTAGCAAAGAACTCAGCGCAACGTTAGGATTTGCGGTCAGAGAAGCCAAAAAACGGCGCCATGAATATGTCAGCATCGAGCATATTCTCTTTGCCATCTTATACGATCCCACCGGGATTGACATCATCGAAAACTGTGGCGGCAATGTTGAAAATCTGATCGCCGCGCTTGAGGACTTCTTTGAGGAAAAGATCGAGCAGATCCCCGACGGCAACGAATATGTGCTTCAGCAAACCATCGGCTTCCAGCGTGTCATCCAGCGGGCAGTCAATCATGCCCGCTCGGCTGAAAAGGCGGAGGTGACCGTCAGTGACATATTGGCTTCCATTTTTCTGGAAAAAGATTCCCATGCGGAGTATTTTCTCAGTGCCGAGGGTATTTCCCGTCTGGATGTGCTCAATTTCATTTCCCATAATATCTCCAGAGCCCCTGAAGACGAAGAACCGGCCGAGCTGACCCAGCCGGCCAAGGAAAGACGGAAGAAAAAGGCCAATCCCCTGGAGCTTTACACCACCGATTTGATCCATCTGGCTGCGGAGGGCAAGCTGGATCCGCTCATCGGACGCAAAGTCGAAATGGAACGCACCATGCAGGTCCTGTGCCGCCGGCGCAAGAACAACCCGGTTTATGTCGGTGATCCGGGAGTCGGTAAAACCGCCATGGCTGAAGGTCTGGCCCAGCAAATCCAGAGAGGCGACGTTCCGGACCTGCTCAAGGATGTTGAAATCTATGCCCTTGATCTTGGCGGCATGCTGGCCGGCACCAAATTTCGCGGCGACTTTGAACAGCGCTTGAAAGGGGTTATCACCGAGCTGAAAAAAAGACCCAAGGCGATTTTGTTCATCGATGAGATCCACACCATTGTGGGCGCCGGCGCGACCAGCAGCGGGTCCATGGACGCTTCCAACATCTTAAAGCCCGTTCTGACCAGCGGTGAGATCCGCTGCATCGGCTCCTCCACCTATGAAGAATACAAAAACCATTTCGAAAAAGACCGGGCATTGTCGCGCCGGTTTGAAAAGGTGGAGATTTTCGAACCGCCCATCAACGAAACGGTCAAAATATTAAAAGGGCTGCGATCGCGCTACGAGGAGCACCACGGCATTGTCTATACTGATCCCTCCCTCAAGGCGGCGGCCGAGCTGTCGGCCAAGTTTTTAAATGACCGCTATTTGCCGGACAAAGCCATCGACGTCATCGACGAAGCCGGTGCTTTCATCCGGCTGTCGGGCGGCTCGGCGCGCAGGAAAATCAATCCGGCGGACATCGAAAAAATTATTGCCAAAATGGCGCGCATCCCCACCCAGAGCGTCTCAACCTCGGACCGTGTCAAGCTGGAAAGCCTGCAAGACGGGCTCAAGAGCGTCGTCTTCGGCCAGGATGATGCCATCCAGGCCCTGGTTACCTCCATCAAACGCTCCCGGGCCGGATTGAGTACGCCCGGACGCCCGGTGGGCTGCTTTTTATTCACCGGACCCACCGGGGTCGGAAAAACCGAGGTTACCCGACAGGTGGCCCGGATTCTGGGGGTTGAATTCATTCGCTTCGATATGAGTGAATACATGGAAAAACATGCGGTGGCCCGCTTGATCGGCGCCCCACCCGGCTACATCGGTTTTGATCAGGGCGGGTTGCTGACCGACGGTATCCGCAAGCATCCGCATTCCGTTTTGTTGCTGGATGAGATCGAAAAAGCCCATCCCGACCTGTTTAACATCCTGCTGCAGGTCATGGACCATGCCACCCTTACGGACAACAACGGCAAAAAGGCGGATTTTAGAAACGTCATAATTATGATGACCTCCAACGCCGGCACCCGGGAGATGAGTCAGCAGACCATCGGTTTCGGGGATGTAAACAAGGATACGGCCTCCAAGGGCAAAGCCGCCATTGAAAAAATGTTCAGCCCTGAATTCCGCAACCGCCTGGATGAGGTTATCAACTTCAATGCCCTTGACCTTGAGATCATGGAAAAGGTGGTCGACAAGTTCATGGGGGAATTGAACGAACAACTGGCTGCCAAGCGGGTCGTTTTGACCATATCCGATTCGGTGCGTACCTACCTGGCGAAAAAGGGGCACGATCCCAAATATGGCGCCCGGCCGCTGGCCCGGGTCATTCAGACCGAGATCAAGGATGCCCTCTCGGATCAGATCCTATTCGGAACCATGCAAAAAGGCGGCGGGGTGCACATTAATCTGAAGGACGATGAGCTGGTTTTCGATTACGATCAAAAGACCAGCAAGGCGTTGAAAAAGCCCGTGGCCGAGACCGTTTAGAGTATGATCAACGCATTTATCATATGCGTTGATTAGAAAATTAGTCGATTCGTTAAATAGTATCCGAGTGTTGCAGAAGATTCGTTCCGCCAACTATTCAACCAATCAACTATTTTCCCCATGCCTGTTTATCAGCTATCTGAGGATCTCGCATTCCCATCCCCGCACCTTGCATCCAAAGAAGGCCTGCTGGCCGTCGGCGGTGATCTGTCGTGCTCCCGTTTGCTGCTGGCTTATAGCCTGGGCATATTCCCCTGGTACTCGGACGGCGAGCCGATTCTGTGGTGGTCGCCGGATCCCCGCCTTGTTCTCTATCCGGACGAGCTGAAAATTACCCGGTCGCTTAATAAAGTCATTAAAAAGGGTGCATTTACACTTACGATTGACAGGGCTTTTGACCGGGTCATCAACGAATGCGCCCGGGTACCGCGCGAGAAGCAAAGGGGCACCTGGATTGTGGCTGAGATGGTGGAAGCCTACTGCCGATTGCACGCCTCCGGCTTTGCACACTCGGTCGAAGCCTGGGCCGGCAACCGTCTGGCCGGCGGACTTTACGGTGTCTCCCTGGGCCGCTGTTTTTTCGGCGAATCCATGTTTACCCTCGTTTCCAATGCCTCCAAGGTCGCACTCGTGGCCCTGGTCCAATACCTGCAGTCTTTAAATTTCACCCTGATTGATTGCCAGATCAGCACCGACCACCTGATCCGCTTCGGTGCCAGAGAAATATCCCGTACCCGTTATCTGAGGGAACTCGAGGAGGGCCTAAAAGCGCCTACCCTGAGAGGGAAATGGGTGCTTGATTCTTCAGCGCCGGTTTTTCCGGTTTAGCCTCTTTATACCTTTATCGTTATCAGTTAGTTGTCATTTGAATTATATTTGAATTATCCGATTGTATTACCGCCTTGACATCGGTCTAACATAATGAATAGTATAAAATTCTTTACCGTCGGCAATTATTAAATCAATTCGAAAAATATCAGATACCAGACGGAGGAATCGTTCACGATGCAAAGCGACTGCCTGTTCTGCAAAATATCGCAGGGTCAAACCGATACCGAGATGCTCTACGAAAACGACACGTTGGTGGTGTTCAGAGATATTCATCCCGCCGCTCCGATTCATCTGCTAATCGTTCCCAAGAAACACATCCGCAGTGTCAACGATCTGACCGATGCCGATCAGCCCATATTGTCGGAAATGATCATGGTCGCCAAAGAAATGGCAGTGGCGCAGGGAGTTGAAAAATCCGGCTATCGGATTTTTATCAATGTCGAAAGAGGGGGCGGGCAGGTTATTTTTCATCTGCACCTACATCTCATCGCAGGCTGGCACAAAACTGGTTGATAAACCGTCATCTTTTGGCCGAGGGCGGCGTTGCAATCCGATTCAAAATGCTCACGTACTGACGTGTACGCTCCGCTTTTGAATCGAATTGCGCCTTGCCCTCGACCAAAATCTAACGGTCTATCAACCAGTTTAATTTACCATAAAACAACCTGCCAATAAGCCTCTTAAACTAAATTGTCCACCTTATTTATGCCCTAAAGAGATCACCATGATTGAAGTACCTGAACAGGCCGGTGGTATATATGTGCATATACCTTATTGTGTGCGCAAATGCCCTTACTGCGATTTTTATTCGAGCGTGGATCATTCCAGTGTTCCGCTGTTCCTGGAATGTCTCGAGCGTGAGATCGCTATGGTCGGCGACACGGACCTGGTCTTCGATACCATTTATTTCGGGGGTGGAACCCCCTCCATTTTGGCACCGGAAGACATTGCCCGGATCATCGAGACGATCCATCGTTATTTCCATATCCGCGCCGATGTTGAGACAACCCTGGAAGTCAACCCGGGAACCGTCACCCGGGAAGGACTTGCAAAATATCGTCGGGCCGGTGTCAACCGGTTGAATATCGGCGTTCAATCCTTCAACAGCGCCAATCTTGAATTCCTCGGCCGGATTCACTCGGTGGAGGAGGCCGCTTCAGCCATTGAGTGGGCCCGCCAGGCCGGCTATGACAATATCGGCATCGATCTGATTTACGGCCTGCCGGGGCAGTCCAAGAGAACCTGGCTGGCTGACCTGAACCGCGCCGTCGAAGCGGAGGTATCCCACCTTTCCTGCTATATCCTGACATGCGAATCCGAAACCCCCTTGGGCCGTGATGTGGATACCGGCCTTACGAAGATGCCGGACGATGGTGCGGTGCGGGAGCTTTTCGATACCACCATCGAATTTCTGACAAACAACGGATTCCGGCAGTATGAAATTTCCAATTTCGGCCGGCAGACAACAGACGGCGACGACGCGAACTACTCCAGGCACAATCAGAAATACTGGTCGTTTGCGCCTTACCTCGGCCTGGGGCCGTCGGCTCATTCATTCCGTTCGCCGGAACGCCGCTGGAACCACAGAAGCATCGAGACGTATGTGAGTCAGATCAGGGCCGGGAAATCACCGATCGCCGAAAAAGAAACCCTTACCCGCGAGCAGATGATAATGGAAGCCATCTATCTGGGCCTTCGCACGACCCGGGGGGTTGATTTGGAAGAATTCGAGAAAATGTTCAAGATCAGATTTGAGGATGTTTGCGAGCCTGAGATTTCTAATTTCAAACATGAAGGCCTTCTTAAATTGACTGATACCTGTTGCGCGCTTACGCCCAAGGGCCTCGCCTACCACGACAGCATCGCTGCAAGGCTTGCCAGCAAGGACATTATGTAAAAAATGGGTGTTAATAATTAGATTGAGCGGTTATCACAACATCTGGGAGGCATTAAAAGGTAGCGATAGGTCGTCTTTGTAAAAGATATGGGCGATCAGGTATGGTTTTCCCATCATCACCGTAAGCAAAGTTGAACTATAAATTCATAAATCTGATCTTGTGAATAGATGGCCAATTTTTCAATTGGGAGGCTGGATTGGGTCGATAAAATTTCAGAGCTGGTTTTATCACAGCCATTCTCAACGCGTTTGTTGGGATACCAATAACAGGGTGATGGACATTCTTATGATGGTACTCAATTTGGGTTCGGCAATATCCTCTGCGCTTTTCAACTCAGCACAAACAGCAACGTCGCCATTTTCCTGCGTGACCGCTGATTCAATCCTTTGAAAATTCCAGTATTCATAGTGCGGCGCTGCCCTCTCATTTGCAAGCTGTAACGCTTTGGGTGTCAGCGTACACCCATTCAAAGATAGCAGCGAAGCCAACAGTAAAAGGATTGGGATTAAAAGCTTGAAGGCACTGGAATTTAATTGCATTCTCTTTTTCACATCAATCTCCTTTCTAAGGCTTTTGGCGCCTATTAAAAGCAACTGCCACAAAATGTCAGCATCCATTGCACGGGTGCCTGAACGCATAACGAAGCGTCAATGTGAGATTGGAGGTGCGAATAATAAATTATTGAAATTTCATAAGGATATGATTTCGGTCGGGAATAAAGTTCAAGCCAATTATTTTTTTCCTACGGCAATCGTAGACTCAGATGGAAAAGGAGCTGTTAAGAAGGCAGCAACAAGGGTTGACACAGATAATGGCAAATTAATTTAAATTAATGATACCAATTAAATGAACGATAATTGAGAGCTTTACAGCGCAACAAAAGTTGCACCGTTTCAGGGAAAATTTACTTGAGTTGGCTGGTCGAAGGTTCGGCGAGTGGTGATACCATACCAAAAGGCCAGGTATCAGCAAATCGCAGATTTAATCGAGGTTATCCAAGCGGTGTCTAAAATGCAGATGCCGTTTCTTTTCAATCCAACATCCGCCATCTGGACCCACTCCAATAAAGAATGGCAGGGCCCGAAATGGGCCGCGCCATAGCCCCAAGTATTTGGGGCGACCACGGGTTCAAAATCGATATGGGCTATTTCTCATAGCCCGGTGGTGCTTTGAATCCACCCATGAGCTCAGACAGACCCCGGGCGAAAGCGATGGTTGTCCGGTCCTCTAATCTGGCGCCGATGATCTGAATACCGACCGGAAGGCCGGATTCGCTCAATCCAACCGGCGCGACAGTCGCCGGCAAACCGATAACGACTGCCGAATACATCCACGTCATGTTGTTCAGCATGGGCCTCTTTTGCCCGTTGACCATGAAGCTGCGCGTCAGCAGTGTCCCTTCATGGTCATGGGCAAAGGCCACGGTTGGCGCGACAGGCGCCAGCAGCACATCGTAGTGCTTAAAAAATTCAGCCCACTTGTCCTGCTGTTTTTTCTGCCGCTCGACAAGCGTCTCATCCAGCGGCATTGCGCCGGTCATCATCTGATTGTAGATTCCCAGCCAAATGACCCTGTCCTCCCATAGACTGATGGCGGGTTGCGCCTGCTCGTCTATATCAAGACCGGCCTGGCGTAATTTCGTCACTGTCTTCTCAAGGGTTGCCAGGACGTCAGCATCGATTTCGGCTGCGGAATCGGAATCGGTGAACCACACCGCCACGCGATAATCCTTGAATCGCTGTTTCCGCGGTGGCAGAAGCGCAGGCCTGCTGTCGCTCGCGGCCGGATCACCCGGAGTCGTCAAGACCTCCAGGGCCAGCGCCAAATCATCCGCACTTCTGGCCAGCGGTCCCACGACGAAAAGCGGCAGCATCGGCATGATGTGCTCCGGCACCCGGCCGGGCATCGGCGGTATGTGGCCGTATCGCGGAACGATGCCGAATGTGGGTTTATGTCCGAAAACACCGGTGTAGTGGGCCGGAAGGCGCACCGAGCCGCCGAGGTCGCTGCCCAGCTCGAGGGAAGTGAATCCGGCTGCCAGTGCCGCTGCCGAGCCCCCGGATGACCCCCCGGGCGTGCGGGACCCATCCCAGGGATTATGGGTCGTGCCATAGACTTCGTTGTAGCTTTGAATATCCATCGCATGGTAGGGGACGTTTGTTTTGCCGAAAATGATGGCACCGGCATCGATAAGGCGTTGTACGGCTGTCGCGTTACGCTGCGGGATGTAGTCTTTGAGCACGGGGTCTCCCGATGTTGTCGGCATGCCGGCCACTTCAAAGACGTCCTTTACCGTCATCGGCACCCCGTGAAGCGCCCCCCACACCCGGCCCTGGGCGAGCGCTTTGTCCGCCTCCGCCGCGCGTTTCCGGGCTGCGGTTACATCCAGGGCCACAACGGCATTGATGTCACCATTGTAGCGCTGGATGCGATCGAGGTAGAGATTGAGAAGTTCAACGGAGGTAATCTCGCCGCTACGAATGGCGCCTGCCAGCCTCGTGGCCGATTTGAAATGGACAAGGTCGTTGTCATGGGTCGTTTTGACAGCGTCCCTGCCGCAGCAAAAGAGAGCACCAATCAGAACAATGATTGCACTTAGCCGCAAAGCCTTCTTAACATGTGCCATGGCCGTTCTCCCTGATGCCGGGGTTGACTGCTTGGCCGCATGAACTATTTCGGCCCATTAAGGTTTTATTGGGATAATGAGAGTTTGCACTGTGTGTCAGACTATGAGCTATGAGTCATCAGCTATGAGCTGGAAGCTTTAGCTTCCTCTTAGCTTCCGGCTGTCTCCAATCCTGAGGGTTACCTTGCTGGCATCAAAATACTCGATCAAAGGGATGACATATTTACGGGAGGCACCGGTCATCTCCTTGAACTGGGGGGTGGTGATTTCTTCATTGGCTTTTAAAAAGCCAACCAGCCGGTTTTTCAGCTCTTTGATGGCGTCAATGTGGAAATAAAGGTCGTCTTTGGTTTTGACAATCTGGCCATCTTCCACCAGCAGCAGCATGACATCCTTGGTGTGATTGGGATCGACTTCCAGCAGCTTGGGTACGTCACGAAAATAGGGGGGCTGCAGCCCGCCGTCCTTGTAAAGGTTCAGTATTTTCTTGCGAATATCGGCCTGGTCGGCTCCTAAAGATACGCTGTGATCGGCCAGGCGAACGGTCTTTTCTTCCTGAACGATCCGGCCGCTTTTGATCATCTGGCCGAGCGCCAGGTTGAATATTTTGACATCGGAAAGCTGGGGGAATTTGGACTTCAGCTCCTCCTTGGGCATCCCGGCTTTCAGGGGATTTTTGGTGTGGTAGGCCGCCAGATAATCGGTGGTGTTTTGGATCAAGGTATCAAAGGTGGCTTGGTGGAGGAAGATGCGGTTTTCCTTATCGGTCTGGATGATCGTTTGTTGGGACAGCATATGCTGGAGGGCTGTTTCCAGCTGTTTATCGGTGAGGTTGGTCATAATTTTCAGATGGGAAAAGGAAACCCCGCTGAATCCGGCCTGCTGGATCTGCTGGGAGATAACGGCCTCGGGATTTTCATCGGCCAGGTGTTCCAGGCCCTCGACCACATCCGGCCGCAGGCGCTTGTGTTTCATGGGGATGGGGTTTAATACCTGTCCGCCGCCGATGGTGCGAACCGGGGAATAGCTGCGGACCACGAAGCGGTCGTCTTTGACAATGGCCACCGGTGATTCCAGCCGCAGCTGGGCCACACCGGTTTGACCGGGCGGCAGCTCCTCCTGATCCAGCAAAATCAGGTAGCCCATGATCTCACTGGTTCCGGTGTGAAAGCGCACCGGGGTTCTGTTTTTAAGCGGCTTTGGATTGCTGGCCAGATAGTGAAAGGACACATCCACCATGTAACTTGCCACCAGCGCCCCGGGCGTGGACAATATTTCCCCGCGTTGGACGGCGGCGCGATCGAGTCCCTGGAAATTAATCGCCGTGCGCATGCCGGCTTCGGCCGATTCGGCGCTTTGATTGTGAACCTGGATCCCGCGCACCTTGGATGTGATGCCCGAGGGATAGACCATGATGGTTTCCCCCACACTAATTTTGCCCGAAACCAGGGTCCCCGTAATAACCGTGCCGAATCCTTTCATGGTAAACACACGGTCGATGGGCAGGCGAAACAGGCTCGACGGCGGCCGCTGGGGAATGCTGCCGGCGATGTCATCAAGGGCGCTGATCAGCTCGGGGATGCCGTTTCCGGTGGCGGAAGATACCGGCAGGATAGGGGCATCCTCCAAAAACGTCCCCTGGCTGAATTCGCGAATATCCTCCAAGGCCAGCTCCAGCCACTCTTCTTCCACCATATCCGTTTTGGTCAGGGCGATCAGGCCGTGCTGGATCCCCAGCAGGGTACAGATTTCCATGTGTTCCCGGGTCTGGGGCATGACGCCCTCATCGGCGGCGATGACCATCATCACGATATCGATCCCCGTGGCCCCGGCCACCATGTTTTTGACGAACTTCTCATGACCGGGCACGTCCACGATACCCAGGTGCTGGCCGCTCGGCAGATCCAGGGCGGCAAATCCCAGCTCGATGGTGATCCCGCGCTCTTTTTCCTCCTTGAGCCGGTCCGTATCCGTTCCGCTGATCGCTTTGATCAGGCTGGTTTTGCCATGATCAATATGCCCGGCCGTCCCGAGAATTATCTGTTTCAATGGGCTTAGCTCCTGTTATATTCCACCGCAGAGCTTACTACAATATAGTAAGCTCTGCGGTGAATATTATCTGTTACGCCGTTTACGCAGAAACTCCGCAAAATAAGCCAGTCCCACCATAATAAACGCCAATCCGGCCACATAACCGATATGTACCCGGCCGTAAAACATCCGTGTAATGACAACCGCCAGAAAAGCGCCGAGGATCGCTCGAATAAAAAATATCTGAAATTGATTCAATTTGTTAGCCTTTCTGTTGTTTATACGTAAAATAGTCATTATATTAGATAGCAACAACCGTCAACACCAAGTTTCTTCTTGAAATATGCGTTACGGTTTGATATTCAACAAATCCTCAACGGAAGGGGCTGTGTATTCCGGATATGCGGCATTTCATCAATCCCAAATCCGAAATCCCCAATCCGAAATCGAATACGGTGGGTGTAGCTCAGTTGGTAGAGCCCCAGGTTGTGGCCCTGGTTGTCGTGGGTTCAAGTCCCATCACTCACCCCATAAAAAAATAAAATTCGGGCAGTCCGAAACTGCCCGAATTCGTTTCTTAATAAAAAATTGTTATTATTTCTTCGCAGATCGATGACGTCAGAAATTTAAATCGGCCCTCTGACTTCTGTCATCGGTCTTCTGCTAAAACATGCGCCCGTAGCTCAGCTGGATAGAGCGCCGGACTTCGAATCCGTAGGCCGCAGGTTCGAATCCTGCCGGGCGTACCAGTAAATTCAAAGGGTT
>WOR8_10001788_pt1 | contig 21599 bp, 8 predicted proteins | sample DeeMarSeWOR38_10_FD_19890 | JGI IMG/M metagenome (IMG submission 19890) | reverse complement strand
CAGATTGGCTGTGGATATATATGGACCCCTACAATGATGACAGGACCGGCAATTATTTTGCCGTTAATCCTGGTGGATCAGTCGCCGATGGAACACTTTATAACGATGGTTGGATGGATGATTCATGGGATGGCATCTGGGAAGCAAAATCAACTTTTGATGATAGGGGCTGGTATACGGAAGTCCGAATACCCTTCAGCCAGCTTCGCTTTAATGAAGCCGAAGAAATGACCTGGGGTATAAATCTGAACAGGGACATTAAACGTAAACACGAGATGTCGTTTCTGGTAATGGTTCCTTATGCAGAGAGCGGCTTTGTATCAAAATTTGCCGATCTTACCGGATTGATTGGGGTTAAACCAAAGCAGCGTGTTGAATTGCTGCCATATCTGGTTCAAAAAGCCCAGTATCTTCGCCACGACAAAGAGGATCCCTTCTATGAAGGTAATCGATATCAAACATCATTTGGTAGCGATTTTAAAGTCAGTATCGGCAGCAATTTAAATTTAGACGTTACTATCAATCCCGATTTCGGTCAGGTAGAAGTGGACCCTGCCATTGTAAACTTAACCGCATTTGAGAATTTTTTTGATGAAAAAAGGCCTTTCTTTATTGAAGGGGCAAATACATTCGAGTTTGGATATGGCGGTGCAAATGATAATTGGGGTTTTAACTTCAGCAACCCAACTCTGTTTTATTCCAGAAGAATAGGACGTTCACCGCAGGGTGACGCTGCAGATGCGGACTTTGTAGATTTTCCAACAGAAACACGAATACTCGGTGCCAGCAAATTAAGTGGAAAATTGGATGAAACATGGTCACTTGGTGTTCTGACCGCATTTACTGAAAAAACCAAAGCCCGCCTTGATACCGGAGAGGATGGAATAATTAAACAAGCAGTCGAGCCGTTTACTCATTACGGCGTGCTGCGTACACAAAAGGAATTTAACAAAGGAAAACAGGCGCTTGGTTTGATCTTTACATCTGTAAATAGGGATCTCAATATGCCGGAACTTAGTGACATTCTGGGAAGAAACGCCTATACCTTTGGGATTGACGGCTGGACATTTTTGGATGATGATGAAACATATGTCCTCACCGGTTCGGCCATTGGATCATATATTCATGGCACACAGACCTTTTTAACCAAACTCCAGAAGGAACCCTACAGATATTTTCAACGGCCCGATAAAACATTTATGCCGATTGATACTTCGCGTACGTCATTAGCCGGTGTATTTTCACGTTTTATGCTCAATAAACAAAAAGGGAATTTCTATTTGAATACCGCTATCGGTACGGCGTCACCTGGTTTTGAGCATAACGATCTTGGTTCGCAATGGTTTGCAGATATAATAAATGGGCATATTGTTACCGGCTACCGTTGGTTCGAACCTGATCAAATATTCAGAAGAAAAAATATTTTTGTCGCCTATAACAGATCATCGGATTATGAAAACAATGTAACCCGCCAGGGTATTTATAGCACCGGCAGCGTTCAATTTCTCAATTGGTGGGGAATTAGCATGAATGCGAATTATAATGCAGAGGCAACCTCGGTAACGCTAACCCGCGGGGGCCCCAAAGCTATAATTCCGCAAAGTTTTACAATCAATATTAGCGGTTATACGGATAGTCGGAAAAAGACTATTTTTTCTCCTTTTGGCGGATACCGCAGCGATGATTTTGGCGGTTACAGTTATGATTACGGTCTCGAGATTGAATGGAAACCGATGTCGCGTATTGAAGTGACGTTCGGGCCGACTTATGAATTCAACAATACCAAAAATCAATGGGTCGATAACTTTGGTGATGCGCTGGCTACGGAAACTTTTGGTACACGTTATGTTTTTGCAGAGATAGATCACAAGACTGTATCCGCGGAGTTACGGTTAAACTGGTCATTTAATCCGAAGCTAAGCTTACAACTGTATGCTCAGCCATTTTTCTCAGTCGGTGACTATAAAAATTTTAAGGAACTGGCCCGGGCGAACTCCAAAAAGTATAATATTTATGGCGAAAACAATTCTACCATTAGTTATGATGATGAGGATGATAGTTATACGATTGATGCAGATGGTGCCGGGCCAGCGGGAGAAAACACCTTTGATAATCCCGATTTTAATTTTAAATCCATCCGTGGAAATGCAGTATTAAGATGGGAAGTACAGCCCGGCTCTGTTTTCTATCTTGTCTGGACCCATAACAAAGAAAATACAGAGCACCCCGGAAGGTTTGATTTCGGGAGGGATTTTACAAACCTTTGGAGCAGCGAGGCCAATAATGTTTTTCTTGCAAAATTTTCCTATTGGTTTGATTTATAGTATAAAAAAGGCGGTCTTTTGACCGCCTTGATGTTGCTTCATCAACATTTGTCAAACGTCGTCTTAACGTAGGAGGATCATCTTCTTAACCTCTGAATAATAGCCTGCTTGAATACGGTACAAATAGACACCGCTGGCTAGTCCGCTGGCATCCCAATCATATTTATATGTCCCCCCATTTAGTCTTTCCAGGAGGATCATCTATTTAGCTTCCATCTCACCTCTCCCCATGTTTCTTATGCTCTTTGCCTTCGGTTATTATTCCTACATTTTAACGGCGTCATTTCAGCAAGATCATCTTTTTCGACTTGACAAAATCCTCAGCTTTAATTATGTAAATGTAAATCCCACTACTGATAAGGCTTCCAATATCATCAGTACCATCCCAATTGGTTTCATAGTATCCAGGTTCCAAACGGGCATTCACAAGTGTGCGCATCTTTTGACCGAGGATATTAAATACTTCGATTCTAATATTTGCCATTTTAGGGATTTGAAATTTAATCGTTGTTGTTGGATTAAATGGATTAGGATAATTTGCTGAAATATTGAATGTAGTTGGAAGCGGGTTATTTAAATCCTCAATTGCTACAACGATTACATTTTTCACTGTAAGGGTAAAGCGGGTAGTATCCGACAGAGCGGGATTACCGTCATCGGTTGCAATTATACATATATCCGCATAAGTTCCGGAATCATTAAATGTGGGAATGAAATGAATCGTACCAGTGCCATTTCCGCTATCGATAAGATTCCCAAATAGGGGTAAATTGTTGGCGGTCAAGGTAATATTATCTCCATCCGGATCAGTTGAGGATACCGGCACATCCAGGGTATCACCCTCATTCATGGTCTGATCTGAAATGGGCGTTAGCTGTGGAGTACGATTGACGTCAGTAACTGTCAGGGTAAAGACTGTAGTATCTGATAATGATGGAGAGCCGTTATCAGTAGCAATCACCTCGATGTTTGGATAAAGCCCCACATCAGAAAACCCAGGCGTAAAGGTAATCATGCCTGTGCCGTCTCCATTATCGATAAGACTTCCAAACGAAGGCAAATTATTAGCCGATAGGGTAATATTATCTCCATCCGGATCGGTTGAGGATACCGGCACATCCAGGGTATCACCCTCATTCATGGTCTGATCTGAAATGGGCGTTAGCTGCGGAGCACGATTGACGTCAGTAACTGTCAGGGTAAAGACTGTAGTATCTGATAATGATGGAGAGCCGTTATCAGTAGCAATCACCTCTATGTTTGGATAAACCCCTGCATCAGAAAACCCAGGCGTAAAGGTAATCATGCCGGTGCCGTCTCCGTTATCGGTAAAACTACCAAAGGTAGGCAGATAGGGGGCGGTTAAAGTCAGGGGATCACCATCGGGATCATTTGCTGAGACCGATACATTTAATGTATCTCCTTCATTCATACTGGTATCGGGGATCGCTGTGACTACCGGGGCCTGGTTGGGCATATTTATGGTAACGCTCCCATTGGAGGTGCTCACTGCCGGGGCGCCGGCATTAAAGATGAAAGAGTTAAAAGTTAAGGCAGTTGTTTCTCCGGGCTGGCCTATAACCTCTAAGAGCAAATATAATAACGTGCCGGCGCCACTTAATGCGGTTACTCCGAAGCCACCCACGAGAATTTGTGCGGCCTGGCAATTGACTGTCGGGGGACCCCATCCTTCTGTTAGGGTTCCGGTGCTGCTTGCCCCAATACAATTCAGGATGCTTCCATCAAATGTTATGATGGTTTGATAGGCGATAATATTCTGCCCCGTAAGATCACCGACTGTAACGGGTATCGTTAACGTGTCACCCGGATTTCCAGAAGTATCCGGTAACGATACCGAAATTGGCTGTGAAAAAACAGATGTTACAAACATTGAAGTAACGACAATGCTAAAAAGAAAATATCTTTTGAATTTCATCGCACTCACCTCCTGAGTGAATCAAAGTCAATTTAAAAATTAGTCCATTTTATTCGACCAAGGCATTCCTCTAAGCTAATCTCAAGGGAAAGGGGAGTTAACACTCCCCTTCTCTTAATTAGACAATAAATGCTGCATTCAAGAATTCTACTTTAAGAGCATCATCTTTTTGGTTGCAAAGAAGTCTCCGGCAGAGATGCTATAGAGATAAATTCCGGAGGCCACCAGGTTGCCGGTATTATCACGACTATCCCAGCGGATTTCATGAACGCCAGCTTCACGTTCCTCATCTAATAGCGTTCGCACCAACTGACCGGAAATGTTGTAAACGGATAGCCGTACCCGAATGTTTTTTTGACTGACTGCGGGAACGTCGAAGCGAATGGTGGTTTCCGGATTGAAAGGGTTGGGATAGTTTTGATGTAGGGCAAACTCCACGGGAACCGCAGGTACCCCGACCGTAAATTCCACCTCCGCCTGCTTCAAAGTACCGGCGTTCAATTGATAACACTCTAATTTTAGGGCACCCCGGTCTCTCTCTTTAGCGGTTATTTCAAACTTCAAGGAAAGAAGTTCACCCGCTTCACTGACCGCTTCCGCACTAAAAGCCCCTACGCGAATTCGGCCTTCTTCAGCATTGCTGATGATTTCAAAACCTTCACTTAAACCGGTTTTAGCCACTCCCACAAAACGCATAAGTCCCGGATCATAACGGAAATCAATATCTGCGGAGATAACCTCTTGCCCGGCTTCTACCATAAAAGGAATGCTGAGGATTTCTCCGGGACCGGCCCTTAAGCTGCACAATATTTCATACGGTTCCGCGAGCGGTAGATCCTTTGTCAGGAGAGAAGCGGCAGGTATCCAATTACCATCTACATCTCCCAATAGAGCGGCGGAATAATCCTCATTCAAATGATCGGAAGTTAACGGATTATAGTCGATGCTCTCGGGTTCGAAGCGCCATTCGCCGGTGTGATCGAAAGTGCCGAAAGGCGGCAGACCAACCGCAAAACGGCAGGTTAGTGCCGCATCAAAGGTTTGAATAAATCCGTTTTCATCGACATCGGCGGCCAGGGAGTCGCAGTGGTTGGCAGGAATGATGCCCAGAGCCATCTGGGCGCATAGCGCAGCATCATAGCAAGAAATATCAAATAAAGGATCAACGTCGCCCACCTTGGAGGGGGTGACGGTATAATTCAGACCCCCGACCAAATTGTTGAACTCATAGTGGCCGCTGGGGTCGGTGGGTTGAGTACCCGAGGCTCCGCCGGATAAGGTCATGGTAACGTTGGGCACTGGGTTGCTGTTGGGACAGTAAGTGACGTCTCCGCGAATGTCGAAGTCGATTGGAATTTCAAAGGGAATACAGGGAACGGGAATGGTGGCAGGCGGTATACCGGCATTGAAAAGCACGTTGGTGAAACAGATATCTGTAGTGGCGCCGGGAGCTCCTACCACATCAAAGATTAAGCCGACCAGTTGACCGCTGCCTGAGACAGGCGAGGTTCCAAAGCCGCCTACTGTAATTTCACCGGGAACGGCGCAATTTACCGTGGGCGGACCAAATGGCTCCGTAATCGTGCCGGTGCTGGTGGCGCCCACACAATTCAAGACAGTGTTGTCAAAAGTTGCTGTTAATTGGTATGAAATAATATTGAGGCCGGTAACATCATCCACGCAGACATAGACTGTATCCTGGGTTCCCGGCGCGCCGGTTAAGGGTGGGGGACCACACCAGGTAACTGTAACACCGGGAGTGAAGGTAGCCAGCTCCAAATCACCATAAACAGCGGGAAGCATCCAGTCATCGCCCCAGTTGCTGAATGTCATTTCTTGCGGCCAATTTCCGGTAAGTACCGCTGAAGGTTCTATGTAGGAGAATATATAACAACCAATGACATCGCCCGGCAGCACATCGAGCTCGCTGGCTGCCAGATCAATATCCGCTTCATATTGAACGTGACCGGAAGCAAGGGAAATAGCCTGGTTGACCCCTGTGGCAGGAACTGGAGTGTCAAATCCCATATTGGCCGGCCACCAGCCGTAAGTACCGCGATACTCAGACTGCGCCGTGCTGGTTAACCATTCTATCCAGAAGTTGCCTTCCCCGCTGGGACTGGAAAGAGGCCAGTCGCGGTTGCGGTCTTCATCAAAATAAAATCCGAATTGGTCATAATCTTCCAGACCGGTATTCCCGGGATCATCCACCGCCAAATAAAGGTGCCCGTTATCATTCATTACATGAAGGGTCACCGGGGGCGTTACGCCCGGATAGGTTATATCCAGCACATCAGCGCCGGCCCATTCGCTTGCAGAAATGAATCCGTCAAGCGTGGGTGGAGTAGTAGCCCAACCGGAGTTGATGTAGTATCCCCCGGCTACAGGAGTTCCGTTATCTTCATTGGAATAGCCGCTTTCCCCAATATCGTACATGGCTGTCACTACATAGTAATATGTACTTCCGTTACCGGCCGACTCGTCGCGGTAGTATTGCCTGTTAATACTGGAAGCAAGTAGCGTGTAGGGGCCGCCGGGATTAGTGCTGCGATAGAGGTTGTAATACAGTAAGGTTTGGTCCGGTGAAGGAGATGGAGGACTGGAAGTTCCCGCTTTTGCGCTTTGATTGGCGGAAGCCGGATTTGTTTTGATCTGGGTAGATTCCCCGCTCTCTTGCTTCGAGCCGGGGCTTTCACCGGAACGCCCGGAAATGAGTAGGTTAGTTTGATCCTTATGCTCAAAAGGTGGGTATCCTGGCGGGGGATCCCATGCTATGGGGATGGCACCACTGTACCCGGTATAAGCATGGAGATTTTGGGGCGGATCGATAGGAGCCGGTCCAAAGGAAACTTCTCCCCACCAAGTTCCCCAGGTATTGTCGGGACTGGCGGCATACTCGGCAAACATCCAGACAATATCGGGATTAGCCGGATCCACCGCGATACCGCTGTAGTCTCCCCAGCGATTGCGGCTGCCGCCGAAAGTTTTCACATAATTCGTTTCTCCTGATTTTAACAAAGCACTGGGATGTAATGTGCCGCCCTGGGTTCCGGTGTAGTGAATTCCAGCGTATTCAGATGTTCCGGAACGATTCATTACCATTATGGAGTTGCCGGCAGCATCAGCGGTGATAGCCGGATAGTAGTACCAATAATCGGTTAAACCGTAGGAAACGTCTTCTATCAGGGTGGGGCCGGCCACATCCACTTTGACATACCTTGCCCGGGTAAAGGAGAGTGATGCGTCTGCAATGGAATGGGCGGTCCAAATATAGCCGTCGCGATACACGGCGTTGCGCACCCGCCATCCGCCAACGTCAATCAGGGGTGTTCCACCGCCTAACTGATTGGCATTGGGGGGCCAGTCATAAGCGGCTACGGGTAAGTTCACTGCAATCATATAAGGAGCACCGAGGGGATCATATAGCGTCCATAGGGTCATAAATGTACCGGAGACGTAAGGGCTGGCATTGATCAAATATTCCACTCCCGGGAAGCCAAATGTCACCGCCGGCACAACCGTGGAACCGGTATTTAATACTGTGCTCAGATTGTCCGGATCGCGCAGATCCCAAAAATCCGTCCAGCTAACTGGTCCGCAGGTGTTGTTGTAGAATTGGTTTTTTTCAAAAAAGCGCACCTGGACATACTGGAAGCCGGCACCCCCCAGATCAAACATATTCGCGGTAACGTATAAGGCATCCTGGTTTACGCCTAATTTGGGGTAATCATTCACATTGGTATTGAAAGTACTGCCATTAACATTGCCGGGAACCGCAAAATTGCACCACATCCCGAACGGATTGGGATCGTCGGAAGTGGAGATCAGCAGGTAGGATTGATCAATGTTATTATCTGCAACATAGATCATTACCCAACGGTCGGCGAAATGATCGTAAAGGATTTGGGGATCGTAAGCGGCACCAAAAGGCTCGGTGAAACCAGGATCCAGTCCGGGAAGAACATTTTCGAACCAGAGGGTAGCGTCAATTTCCTGGAGCTTGGTTCCGGATTTGTCAAAAATGGCAAAGTCGGTATTGGTGCAGGCCATAATATAATCCGGTCCCGCAGCGCAGATAGGATCCGGGGGAATAAAGGAATATCCGGCGGAGTTGGCATCGTCCGGGATTCCGACGAAATCATTTAGTAAAGTCGGCTGGTCGACTGGTGTGCCTCCCACGTCGTCGAATTCATTGCTTCCCATGGGCGCCGCCGCTTCCAGCAAGTATTTAGTAGCCGGCGCTAAGGGCGTTTCCCGATAGGGGATCAGCTTTTCCAACACTTTCCGGTTATCGATTGTTGTTTTCGGCGCCAAGGGGAAGTTACTGGTATTCTGCGGAGCGCCGCCAGCAATGCTACCGAAAGCCGGTCCTTGATATAGAGCCAGTGGCGTAACCGGATCAAGATTGAAGACCAAATTCCCGCCGCCGCTACCGCCACCATATTCTGCCACCAACACATAATAGGTGACCCCGGCTTGGGCTTCCCAGATAATTTCCGACTGAAGGCCTACGGCATCATCGTTGCAGTCTATTTCAACCAGTGCGCCGCAGGTTCCTGTAAACAAGCCCAGCACCGTATCGTAATCGCTGCCAATGGTATTGGCAGAAACCCAGGTGGAAGATGCAGGGGTGTAAACATACCATACGGTGTTGCCGCCGCCACCGCTGCCACAGCTTAATACGGGATCAGAAGGATTAGATGTCGCCACAGTAGTATTCACATTATCGGTGTATGGCGCACCGGGTATTACTGTTGCTGTGGCGCACTCATCATTAAGGATTGGCATAACAGCAGACCACCGGTCAAAATAAATATCATAATCCGGCGCGCCTTCCCGGTAATCCGACCAGGCAATACCGGCCTCATCGCTTCCCCAGTTACTGGTAATCGCTTTTTTAGGATATGCAGCACTGGCCCAGTCAACGTCGTTTACCCGGTCCGGTATCGCTTGCCAAAAACCGCTCAAATCCTGCGGGCGGGTGCTGTAATATACCCACCAGTCCGCAGAAGTATAACAAACGTGCCAGTTATTGCCCCCTTCATTGGCAGTCAGATCAATGGCAAACTCATTAGTTGCGGTATAGCCTTCCAGGGAATACAAGTATGACCAGGTATAACCGCCATCCGAGGAAAAGCTTTGGGCAGCGTTGTCGGCGCTGGCAAAGGATTTGGTACAGCACAACATGACGTTATCGTAATTAGTCGCCGCTTCTATATCCGGGTCCACCGGATTAAACGGTATATCGGTCAGGGTATAGATGGCAATGGTATCAATCCAGGTAAATCCAAAATCATAACTGATCCGGGTGTAAAGCGTGTTGTCCGTTTGGTTAAAAGAGACGACAAAGAGTTTATTCGCAAGGGTTCCGTATGTTCCGTCGGCATCCCGCCATGCGTCTGCCTCAATATCGCCTAATATGGCTTGCGCGTCCTGCCAGGTAACTCCGTAATTCAGACTTCGCCAAAAACAAGCATTATAGTTGCTTGTCGCGCCATCATAAATACCTTCGCAGGTTAAGTAGCCATACCAACCAGACCAATCATAAGAATCGGTCCACAAATTTGGTTTTGCATATCCATCCCACCAATTCCAGTAAGGCACAGAACGAATCGTCCAACTAAATCCGGATGAAATTAACGGAGAGGTAGCGACTTCCGGGAAGGGACATATCCCGTCGTCAACAATATAGGCAATCATCAAAATATTATCTCCACCTTCACCGATGGCCAGGGTTGGTTCCTGCAAATTATAACTGGGATTTTCCACATAACCGTAGGCAGTCCAATTGTCACCACCATCCGTAGAATAGTACACCTGTACATAATCATTTACCCCGCTTTGCCCCACATTTTCCCATACAATGTAAATCGTCCCGTCGGAAGCGGTTGCCATTGCGGGATGAGACTCTCGAAAGTTGGTATTTACCGAACGAACATGAATATCCGTCCCCCAATCCGGAGAATAGGAATGAGGAGAAACACCAGATTCGCTCGTCTGGTCCGGCTCTCCCGGGTGACCCATTGAACCGCTGACTTTAATGGTTGGTTCTCCGTAACATTCGGCATTTTTCATCAAAGGGCGGCGGAGCTGAGATTCTATTTCTCTCATTTTCCGGATGTCTCTTTGCCGCCGAGCTTCGTGGTATGCTTGGATCTTAGGATCTCGAGGCTTTTTTTGTGCCCTTTGATAAAATTGAACACCCTGTTGGGATTCGCTGTCTTTGTAGTACGGTTGATAGTTAGTTGTTGTCTTTTTGATGTCCCTGTCCGAATCGTCATTTTGCTGAGCTAATCCGGCATTTGGTAGCAAAATGAAAACAACAACAAAACTGATAAACTTGTGCTTCATAACATACCTCCTTATTTGTTTAATATTTTATAGATATTCGCTTCTCATGAAGGGTTGAACGGAAATTGTGGAATTAATAAATCATTTATTAGGCTAAGCTCTCTTCTGCTTGATATCTTTTTCACAAACATATCCGCTAAAAATTTCCCTTATTTTTGTGTATTTCCAATCATGCTGAGACAATGTAATCAGAGGCTTGTTTGGTAAAGCAAGCCCCTGATTGGGCTAGTAACACTAGGCTACATCGAAATGGAATCTTCTTTGGGGGAAGGAAGACGATGCCTAAAATTCTGATCAGCAGAGTATACAATATCGGAAAAAGGGGATAAAAAAATCACCCCATGCATCAGGGTCAGGAAGAGAATCGGTCTATTCTGATTACCGAAGCTTTTTCTAGGTTGACTACAAAGGTCTTACAATTTCATGATTCTGTGAGCATCACGCAATGAATGTATTTTACTCTACTTCAAAGCCTCCATCTATTAAACTTAGAAATTAATTATGAAAAATATATCAAAATTGACCGAAAAAGTCAATACGGCAGAAATTTGAGGATAACTGTATTCGTATCCGCAGCATGCCAGCACCTTTGCACCCCATACCTAGTCAGAGTTTTGAAACTTCTAATTCAAACTCATTTTAATTTTACATTGGAACTGTCAAACTTACCAACCTTAATTTGAGCGCTACAAAAATCCTATATTTATATTTACTTCATAAAAACCATCTTCTTCACATCTGCAAAATCACCCGCCTGAATTCTGTACAGATACACGCCACTTGCAAGCATACCCGCATCCCAATCGTATTTATAACTCCCCGCAGATAGTCTTTCCGAAACCAGCGTTGCCACTTCCTCTCCCAAAATATTGTAAAGCTTTAGCGTGACAAACTCTGATTTGGGAATGGAAAACTCAATTGCAGTTGTCGGATTAAAGGGGTTGGGAAAATTTTGGTGCAGAGCAAAGCCGTCGACGGAAGTGTTGGTAGACCCAATAATACCGACGCTCCCCCCTTCGGCAAGATAGTGGAGAATATTCTCCATCAGCATAGTTGCAGTGACGTAACCGGAAGCATTCCGCACCCAATCCTGGTCGCTGGTGGTGATTAAAATTCCGGGTGTTGGATTCGGCGGCGTAAATATGAAACCAAAGAAGTCGCCCTGATATTCCAGGAAAGGGAGGACCGTCACGCCATCACCTAGCCCGTTACATCCGTACCAGAAGTAGCTGAGAGTATCGACTTGGTTAGGTGTGGTTGATAATGGACCCATTACATTCATTGGCTCTAAATCCCCGGTTACCGTTCCGACCAAAGTTACGCTTCCAGCCAGGGAGTCAACCAATTCATCAAACAGCAAATTGGAAGAATAGCTACATAAATATTCGTTCTGCAAGTAAATGGGTTTACCAGACTTCAGATAGTAAAGAATCATCCCCCGACGCTGGAGGGGGATGTCAATTACACCAGAAGAGACGATCAAGATATCGGTGGTATCGAGGAGAGCGGAATCCTCCAAGGCCACTTGTGGATGAATTGTCGCCTGGAATCCCATTGTTTGTGCCAAATTCCACCATTGTTGGTCCATGTTGTGACTAGGATTGGCACTCTGACTCTCAATAATGGTGACGACCTGTCCGGTTGCTTCGGTGCTTCTATTCCCGGAGAGCCATATGCTCTTCCAATGCAATCCTGTTATCGTTTCACGCTCCAATGGATGGATAACTGCTGGTGTGGCAAATTGCCCATCTTGGCCGGATGACTGTCCCAATAGAGAGCCGATGAATAACACTCCAACGATGACTGCATATGAAAATAAGTCTGTTGAACGATAAATGATCATAATGCCTCCTAATAAGGTTCTTCAGTTAAAAGTTATCGATTGTCTGCATCATCAATAGCGTCCGAACATATTTGTTAGATACCGGAGAGAAAGAGGAAAAAAATAAAAAGAAGGATGTAAAGCATTTGGCCACAGGATTTAATTCCCTTTATTTTATGGTAATTACTTAAAAAAGAAAAAGACGGCAAAATCGCGGCCAGTATTCAGATTATATCTTTTATGAGATTCCGTTACAAAAAAAGTAACGGTAATCCTGCAAAATTGCAACGGATTGAAAAAAAAGTGGACAAACTGGATAAGGGCAGCCAATATTGGCTGCCCCACCATTTATACATCTATTTACTCCCTCGACATTTATCCGCCGAAGTGCTAACGCAGGAGGATTTATCCTACGAAGCCTCAGCGCAGGAGGACCATCTTCTTGGCTTCTACGTAATTCCCCGCCTGAATCCTGTACAGATACACCCCACTGGCAAGGCTACTGGCATCCCAATTATATTTATATCCCCCGGCAGTCAGTCTTTCTGAAACTAACGTAGCCACTTCCTCGCCCAAAATATTATATATCTTCAAGGTCACAAATTCAGTGTGGGGAAGGGAGAACTCAATGGTAGTTGTGGGATTAAACGGATTGGGGTAATTCTGTTCCAATTGATAACTAATTGGAATATGCAAATCCTTTTGTTCAATGCCAGTTACGCTTTGGTAAAACAAAGTAAGACCCCAGGAAATTAAAATACCAGAATTCCCTGCCATTCCATCATAGATATTTAAGGTCCATTCACCATTCGGATCCGATCCCGCAAAAGCCTTTAGAGATTGATGGGGTTTGTAGAAACCTGTGAATGGAGGTGTACCCTCTGAAATGGGAGTAATCGCCGCATCAGATAGTTTGGTATTAATGAAATGATCACCGGTACTGCCGACCCGGTAGATAAGAGTATCAACAATTCCATTATGTGAGAGAGTGAATTCAAGATCGCCGGTCGCAAAATGAAAAACAGAATCAATTAGAACTTCAACACCAACTAATCCAAATAACTGCTCTGCACTAATTGTAATAGGAATAGTACTGCTGGTCACTTGGAAGTCCATGATTGGTAAGTTTAAGTTATTTAACTGAGCAATATTCATCAGAGTTACTGTTATAAATACTTCAGCGGTATCAGAAAATTCACCATCAGTTATTACATATTGAAAACTATCTGAACCAGTAAAACCTGTTGGAGGAGTATAGGAAACAAGTGTGTCTCCTGACATAATAAGCGCTGTACCATTTGCCGGACCTATAATCTCAACAATGCTTAATGAATCACCATTCGGATCGGAATCATTGGCAAGAACATCAATGATGGTAGTACTATCCATTGGTACAGCGACCGTATCATCTATTGCTTCGGGGGGCAAGTTAACTGAATGAATACAAATTAAAATCAAAGAATTTGGAGTAAACTCCGGAACCAAAGTTACTCCGTTTGGTTCATCGAAAGTTATTGAGTCAAAGTTAGCAGTATAACCTGAAAAGGTCATAACCTCAAAAGTATCTCCAGCTGACGGACTGTTAATGAAGCTGATATGAAGCTCCCCATCAAGAAAAGTCGAGTCCGAAACATTCAATTGGTCATGTACTTTACCGGCAGGTGTTCTTCCAAGTTTTATATGAATTTCACTACTATTTTCCAGGGGCAATTCACCGTTAATATCCAGAATGGCAGTAAAATTAGGTTCAGTACCCCTCGGACTAATTCTGCCATAGTTTGTAAAAGAAACATCAGTTACACCTATGGTTCCCCTACCAGTCAAATTTCCGCTTTCATTATTTATGAAAGATTCACCTATAATTTCAATTACACCACCGAAATTTAATTCTATTTTATTACTATTGGTATGGTGGGCTAATGCCCTGCTAATTACTAAAGAATCTTCTATGGTTATTAAGCCCTGATTATCAAGTTCAGCAAATATGCGGTTTGCGTATTGGGGATTAGACTTGGAGATAATTTTACCCTGAGGCATATTAATCAAATCACCGTTAGTAATATCAAGAGTTCCAGATACATTGAAATAGAGTACTTCGAACTCTAGCGTACCAAAATTCTCAAAATCGTTGGCAACTGTCAGATAGCAATTTGTATTATATATTGAGGACAATTGGATTGTTGAATTCTCCCGGTTGATTATATTGCTGTTAATGCTGTCTCTGCCAGTAAAGTATGCAAATCCATCATTGTTAAGACTCAAGTCCACGCTACTGTTGATTATTTTTATATTCCAATAATTACTCAGTGTATCGTTTCCAGTTAACTTTGAATCGGTTAATGTCATTTCACCTAAATTGATTAGGCTACCTCCTAAATTAAGAGTGGAACTATTTAAAAATATTGTCCCCTCATTTGTAAATGGGGGAAGAATGTCCAAATCAGCATTAGAAGATGTTGATAATGTACCATATAGTCTAAAGATACCAGAATTATGGGTAAACGAACCACCGTTTACCTTCAATGTGTTATTGACGTTCACAATCAGTTCACCAGTATTTAAAAAGCTTGAACCATTTATGGTTTGTTCTAGAGTCAATTCGCCTTCAATTACTTTTATAGTTCCACTATTAATATGATCCACTGACTGCTTCTTGATTTCAAGGGAATTGTTGAGAGTTATTGTGCCCTGGTTATTTAATCTGGCAAGAATCCTATCTTTGAACATTGTATTCCCGGTGCTGCTCACCCGAATAATACCATCTAATCCATTGATAAGTGGTGTGTTATTGGCAACTTCTAAAGTCCCGCGAAAATAGTCTGAACTACCTATAAACTCGATCTTTCCGTGATTGGTAAAACCGCCTGCGACTTTAAGATAGGAGGCTAAACTATTTTGCGAACATAATTGAATTGTCGAACCTGGACTTATGTTTAGCGTATTGTTGATATTACAGATACCCTCAACAAACATAGTATCTTCATTTAATAGTGAACCTGTTCCGTTAAAGGTTGAATTAGTTAATCTTAATATATTTTGGTTAGTAAATGTGCTGTCTGAAGTTAGGGTTGAATTATTTAAGTTAATCATGCTGTAATTAGAAAATGAAGGTGTAAAATGCGCGGTGGCATAGTCTATTAGGGAGAGATTACCATTCAGGGCAAAAGTACCTGAAAGGTAATTAAAGGTCCCCCCCTTAATTTTCAATGTACTGGCAATGTCTATCGTCAATATACCAGTGGAGGTAAAGCTGGGATCAAATCCCTCTTGTTCTAACGTCAGGTCGCTATTATTTAATACAATTGTTCCACTATTGGTGTTTGCCGCAGAAAAACTATAAATAAGACAATTACCAGTGAAGGAGAGTTCACCTTTGTTGACAAGCACACCATTACTATTAATAGTGCTGCCGTCCAATAAAACTATACCCTTTTCATTTACTGTTCCATTACCATTTATTGTGAAAGTTTTATTGGACATAAACAATGTTTGAGCCCCTGTTTCACCCCCAATGGATATCTTTGCTAAGGTAGCATTGGTATCAAGAGTAACCGTGTACGTGGTGTTGTTAGGATCATATGGGATGTAAACAGTATCAGTTGGTGAAGGTATTATTCCTGTATCCCAGTGTGTTGTATCGCTCCAGTTCCCACTTCCATTAATCCATTTGTGAGCTGTTTGTGCGTTAGCTATTGGATTAATTAAAAGCAATAAAAGTATTAAACTCGTTAGAACGTATAAAATTTTCATGACTTCACCTCATTAGTTTGACATAAATGAGTTGATTATTTTAACAACATCATCTTTTTAGTTTTAACGAATAACCCGGCCTTAATTCTGAAGAAATAAATTCCGCTCGGAAGATTTGCTGCATTAAATTTTACTGTATGAATACCGGCGGGTTTTTCTTCACTGAGTAGTGTTTCAATTTTATTCCCCAAAACATCAAATAAGATAATGTTGACCAGTGAAAATTCAGCAATTTCATACTTGATTATTGTTGATGGGTTAAACGGATTAGGATAATTTTCATACAGTCTGAATGCTTTCGGTAAATACTGTTCATCCTCATTTTCACCAGCAATTTTGCCTAGTTCTAAAAAATTATTTCTTAGATATTCTCTTCCCGAATTGACTTTGACCATCGAATTGCCAGAGATACCCATAATAGGCATTCCTACTGTGCTGAATATCTGTAATTTCTGGTTTCCGGATAGGCTTTGACTATATCCCGATGAATATTCAGTCATTTTGGATTGGGATTCTTGGGAATACATATTGAACTTAAAAATCATGACAATTAAAAAAACAATCACAATTTTATAAGTTGTCATTTCATTTCTCCTTGGTAAATAAAGATGAATATCGGTGATTCCTAATCATAGTATTCACGAATAATTCGGATTACTTCTACAGGTTCATCCAATTTGTTATAGTTTATTTGTTCTACCAGAAGGTCCTTATCATAGATATATTTTGTCCTTGTTCTCATATTTGCAGAAGGCGTTTCAATAATTTTTTCCAGGATATTGCCCCCTTTGTCATATATGTTTTTTGTCTTCGCCACCATCTTTCCCTCCGCATTGTATGTAACTTCTTCTTCTCGGTTTCCCTTTTTATCAAAACTTTCAGTTTTGAAAGGCATTACCTCAATGTCTTTTCCCATTATTTCCACCTTATATCCGTCAGGACCATATGAATAATTTCTTTTACCAATTATATTTCCAGCTTTATCTAGCATCATAGTTTTATTTGGAGTTCTATCTTCGTTATAATTATTAACTACTTTGAAGAATATTTTATTATCATCGGATTTTGATATAATCTCGACAAGAAGGTTGTTTTCGTCATATAGGTATTCACTTCGAAGTAAATTTTTTCCATTTAGATCAAGAATAATACTCTCGCTAGGATATTTACTCTCATTATAGTTAACAACTATTCTCTTATCGAGCTCTTTTATAGATGAAGTAGTAACCAACTCAATCGGATTTCCTTCAGCATTGTACTTTGTTATTGTGCTGTTTAAGACAGTTCCATCAGCATTATATGATATCTGCTCAATAACCTTTCCATATTCGTTGAAATTCGATGAAGATATTTTTGTACCTTCAGACTGAATATTTCCGGAAATAACTTCATATTTCCATAGAGATATTGATTTTAATCTTGTCTCCTTTGAATCCTGAGTTTGAGAGGTTAATATCAAAGGAAAGACTACAAAGAGCAAGATAATCAATGAAATTAAAGTTCTGTTATTCATCATAACTCCGGGATCAATTTTTTTTCCATCTTTTTTGATTGTCTTTTAAAAATTTTGTCTATTCATCTATGTAAGAAAGAGCTCTTAATTGTTCATATGTTTTTTCTACCTCTTTAACATAAGCCTTAATATTCGCAATATCTGATTTCAATTCTTTTAACTCAGATTGGGTTTGCACAAGAGAAGCAGCATTAACTTCCAGTTTATTTTTTAAAGACAGATTCTCTTGATTAAATCTTTTTACGATATTGGTAAGATCATTTGAAGTAACGCCCACCACTACTTTAATTAATTTCAGTCCCTTATAATTTGACTCACTCCAGGCACGCCCTACAATTTTAGAGTACTCATCAATTGTCATCATATTTGGTGAAACAGCTATACCCGTACCATCATTCAGACCAGACGGGATTATATAATCATCTGTATGAACTTCCCCGACAACCTTTACCAATACTTGTCCCAGGAAGGCAACCTTTTCATAATATTGTTCTTCAGCATCTTGAGGCGTATTTCCGATAACTATCGGGTTACTGGATATTACCATTAGCAATTGAGATTCGTTAGTGTATTTGGTAATCTTTCCCCCGACAACTCCTACGATATCAGCCGCCTCAAACTTTTCCTCAGCATTTAACTTTTCTAGATATTCAGCATAGTCACCGGAACCTGATGCAAATGAAATCCCTGCATCTGACAGCCTTAGTGCATTCCATATACCAATATTTAGGGTTTGAAGAGTCCCACTGATTAGATTAAAAACCCCTTCGCCAACATCAGGAGGGAAATTGGAGTAACAAGAACCAGCCTCTCCAAAATATTCAATTGCGGGAAGAATCATAAAAACATTATCCCAAATGTATTCGAAACTTTGGACAACTTCACTAACAGTTTCCCCTTCTATTCTGCCCACAACTGAATTTGATTTATCTAGGAAAGTAATAAAATTATTATCATTGTTTGGATCTGAATTGTTTACTTTAATAGCGATTCCATCTCCAGAACTGGTGCCCGTGTTTTCAAACAAAGCGACATGTTCTCCCGGAGGAAATTCTCCCGGACCAGAAATTAACAATGCTCCTGCTTCAATTTTACCATCAACCTCCAAATCACCACCAATATTTGCATTTTTGGCAACTCCAAGTCCACCCTTTACAACTAGTGCGCCGGTAAAAAATGTATCCGATTCCGTAGTATCAAGTATGGTGGTAAATCCTGTTTCGTCAATTTCAACACGCGCAGTATCGTTTGTCTTGAATACCAAATCTCTGTTATCCGTTGTTCCAAGAAAATCCCCTGGTGGATCAGATCTGCGATTTCCCTTTAATAGCCATGATTGCGCCGGAACCCCCGGTCCAAGGTCTTCATCACCAATCGGACTTTTCAAATTTGGGATATCAGTTATTTTGCTCCAGCTAAGGCTTTTAATTTTTTCATCAGTAACCGAAAGGGGAGCCAACTTTTTTGTGGTAATAGAGGCATCAGGTACATCATTGGCAAAATTTGCTCTAAAGCTATATGCTGTGGGAGTTAATTCGACGCGTGGCGACATTTCAGGAGCATCCCCAACACTAATTCCAAGATAGTATGGTCTGTCAAACGGCAGATTCATGGGGTTGGGGACTGTTCCTCGCCCGAGATAAAGCCTGATAAATCCGTTTTTTACATAAACAGATTTATGTTCTTCAATCCATATGGGCAATCCATCCGTTGGGGTGCTATAAATGGCGAAAGTAAAATTATATTGACCATCGGACAGGGGTATGCCATTGGTATCAGTAATATAACCTTCATAAGCCATCACGTTTGGAAACGAACTAAGAGCGATCTCTTCATTCATCGCTTTTTTGTCCTGTGCCATAGCTCCCCAAACAATAAACAGAAGTAAGAAAAAAGCCAGTTTCATTATGAATATGATCTTATTGATTGTAGCTGTTTTCATTAAAATTCTCCTTAATTATATTAAAAATTATTAAATCAGATTACGGCTCATTCTTCAGAAAAACTTCGACTTTTGCTTTTCTGCCCACTTCTACGAGATTTAGTTTTATTGAGACTTTTTTGTGAATATTTTCCTTTATAAAACCATGCCTTATTTCATTATTAATTATTAAGGAGAATTCTATAATGAGCAATTTTGATGCAGAGAGAAGAGCTTAATATTCAACTTCCTTAAGAGAATTAGCATTCGAATTCTCCTAAGCTATCTATATGATCTGAATTTACTAGTATTTGGCTCCTTGTCAATAAATAAATAAAAATCTACTAAATTATTATCAACCAAATCATAGTCATCAAAGATCATGACTACTGTGAAGAAAGTCACAATATCTGCCACATCAATTTTCTGGGGATTCTTCATTAGCTATTTTATTTTGTCCTAATTCGTTAAGAATAAAAAACAGGAAAATATCGGTCAGGAGTCAGGTGCTGCTATGAGAACCCTACTAGTGGAAGATAAGGGTCTATTTAGGGAATAAGCAATCGTTGGTAAAAAAAAGCGGTCTTTTGACCGCCTTAATTTTACTTCATCAATATTTATCCGCCGCACTGCTAACGCAGGAGGACCATCCTCTTTGCCTCTATGTAATCTCCTGCTTGAATTCTATAATAATATACTCCACTGGCCATATCACGGGCATTCCACTCAAATTTATATCTTCCAGCAGCCAGCCTACCCAATACCGGTGTAGCCACCTCTTCCCCTAAGATATTGTAAATCTTCAGAGTCACAAAATCAGAACGAGGAATGTCAAATTCAATGGTTGTTGAAGGATTAAAGGGATTGGGATAGTTCTGATACAATGCGAATTCGCCAGGAGCAATTGTCGGCCGTGCGGCAAGACCGGTGGGCGGATTCGTCTGGTTGTAAAAAAGATAATTCCCGATGTTGGCGTCCCAGTTGGTTACCGCCAGGTCGCGGTCAGGAGAAATCTCGTACACCACGATCAATTGATCGCCGCTTAACAGGGGGGATTTAAAGGAAAGCCATTGCCTGCCGGGAACGCTGCAATAATCGGTTCCGGCAAATAGCGGCTGGCCGTTTAGAGAGACCGAATTAGTTATTTCCACCCCGGAGTTCTTTAGATACAGCACGTGAATAGAATCGACGGAGATATCAATGGTGTCGCGGCGAACCATACGGCCATCCTGATCCACATCTCGTAATTCAAACGCTTCCACCACCGAAGTGGTGGTGGATGCCCATGCCGGGTTGGTAGTAAGACTGCCCGGCGTTCCAATATACATTTCAACCTGCCCCCACCAGCGCCCGGTTAGCAGGTCAGGGTAACCGTCCAGGGTTAAATCCTCAGCAAATACAGCCGAACCGTACCCCCCGGTGGCAGAATACCAGCCCGGTATGCTTTGGCCGGAGGCCGTTGTATCAAAAACATAAGCCTTATATTTCCCCTGTCCCCCCAGTTGATCGTTGTCGGAAATGATTAAATCCAAATATTTATTTCCGTCCAAATCGGCAATGGTGAGGGAATTCGCGTGGTAATCAGCGTCCTGTGAGTTCCAACTGTGTTGAGTGGTAATCTGTCCCTGAGAATCGGCTAAGTAAATATAGTTGGGGGTGAGGTGGGCGGCGAAGATGACATCTAAAAAGCCGTTGCCGTCCATGTCAGCAAAATCCACATCCATTGCCCCTATCAATTCCTGGGATAACCAGCCCGGCAGTGTATCCAGACTCCCGGCCTGGCTGTAGTAAATCCGTCCGTTGGTCATGTAGGGACCTATTCCGCTACTGTATGGCTGTCCCCCCGCCACCGCTAGGTCCAGATCGCCATCGCCGTCTGCATCACCCAAGGCACAGGAGAAAGAAAAAACACTGTCTGCGGTACGATAGGAGGGCAAAGATTCCAGAGAATTGCCAGTGTTGAAATAAACCTTTGCGCCGCC
>WOR8_10001786_pt1 | contig 21602 bp, 21 predicted proteins | sample DeeMarSeWOR38_10_FD_19890 | JGI IMG/M metagenome (IMG submission 19890) | reverse complement strand
AGATACGGCTGCTCAACTGTTCCCGATCCCTCTGGCATTACAGGATTACTACCCGCATGGTAAGACAACTGTGGATGATCACTATGTGATAATTGCCAATAGTCGCAGGTACCATTGATAGTCTCGTTGACAAAATCCCAACCTGCATTTAAGAAGGTGTTTATATCCTGCATCACAAGCGTAGTGAGACCAGTACCACCAGCACTTGTAGCTTGGCCTGAGGTTTCTATATCCCAAAAACTCGCAGTAGTGTTGCCGCAAACATCTTTGTAAGGGCTTATAATCTCAGTACTTGAACTAAAGCTGTAGGATATTACTTTGTTACCACCTACTAGCCCCCCGACATCTTCGACACCTGTAACACTGCCTGTGCTGTAACTCGTAGTGATGTCACCAAGGTTGTAGCCCACAAGGCCACCTAAAAGTTGATTTCCATTTACAGTACTGGTGCTGAAACATGTGGCGATACTACCTTGATTAAATCCCACAAGTCCTCCCACACCTCCGGGCTTTTCAAAAGGATTTCGAGGCTGATTAGGACCGTTGACAACACCAGTGCTATAGCTTGTTATGATGCATCCACCATTGTTTCCAACAAGTCCACCAAGATCTTTGTTCCCTTTAACCGTTCCTGAGCTGTTGCTTGTAATGATGCTGCCATAGTTTTCGCCAACAAAACTACCAACATTCTTATCAGCCGTGATTCTACCCATGCTGAGGCTTGTAGTTATGCAACCACCATTGCTTCCGGCTATGCTACCTACTTTTTCTCCTAAACTGGTTATATTAACATCCGCCAATTTAAGATTCTTCACTACAGCCCTGTATCCTAACATACCGAATAGCCCCAAGTAATCCTTACCTGTGATTGTAAGACGTGAGATTATGTGGCCATTTCCGTCAATGACACCGGAGAAGAAAGAGCCCTGAAACCAGTCTTCGAAGTCGTTCATATCCGGAGCAATCACAGCCCTGTCAAAGACTTTGCCTCCTGGCAGATTTGGATCGAGGTCGATGTCGGCTGTCAGAATGAAGCACTTGTCGTAATCTTCGGGAGTCTCGCCAAGCAGTATCAGGTCTTTAGCCGTTTCTATCTGGTATGGATCGTTAGGCTCTCCTGTGCCTCCGCTGTATTTTGTAAGAGTTGGAACAATTACATAAGGTGTGATATCGAAGAACGTTTCATCCCCAGCAGCGTATTCGATTCCAGCGGCACCCAATATTTCTTGATCGCTTAATGGTGTGAAGTTCGTAGCATAAGTTAGATTACATGCCTCAATGAACGCATTAGCAAGAAGACTCTGCAAAACAGTCCCCGGATGGGCTCCATCAGGTAAGATCGCATATCTTCCATCAGGATTTGGAGCAGCTTCTTTTATAATGGAAACACCCCCGACAAATGAAGGCTCAGGATCAACAACAAACCGACGGAATAGTTCGAACATATTTACAATGGGAAGACCTTTCGCGGCTGCGAGAGACTTTAAGCCACCGTTGACCAACATTACTGCATCAGTCACATTTTTGCGCTTGTCAGGATCAGAATATCCCTGAGCACTCGCAGTCCGAGGTGCCATTCCGAAATCGACAATTGTGGCCATCACCGGCTGACCTCCAGCATCAAGCACGGCGTCCAGTACGATAGTATAACGCTCAACAATCGAATCAGCATAATCTTGCACGCTGGCATAGCTTTTCTCATCGCAGCCGGTGAAAGTGGTTACACCGTTATAAATATCTTCGTACATCCCATACGATGATGCCGGCTGGAAATCGTTCGTGCCAATGAACACGGCTACATACCGGACTATGCCTGCACGTATAAGTGCAGAAATTCCGGTATGCTGACTTTGTGATAACATAGTTGCTGTGTTAGCACCCCAGAGAGCAAAGTTGTTGTCATATCCCCCGTATCTTGGTGAGCCCCAGACAGCCAAGTTCGTCTGATAGTCACCTAAAGTTAATTCCGGTAAGGAACTGGTAGGACCTCGGAGCCGGGCAACTAAATCCACCCAGTTTAATGCTGAAGAATCGCCATAATTTGACGCCCTTTGAGAATACTCATCTGTCAAGCTGTCTCCGACTGCACCTACACCGGGCAATAAATCATTCGCACAGACATAATTGTTGAAAGCAAATTGAATGAATACTGCAAGAGTGATCAATAAAATGTGTCTTCGAATGGCTTGTGAATAATTAAAAGCTGCCATTATTGTTAGCTCCTATTAACTTTTTATCTTTCCAAACGAGCCTTGAGTGTGCGAAAAAGGCCATTTCTAAGTTCTCAGCACCAACCCGGCTGAAATATTCTTTTCTCCATATTACAGTGCGAAATTTGGCCCTCAAAATTCCACGAAATGAGCACAATTTCTTGAAAATAATTGAAAAAATTAGCTCAACACAGCCAAAGGTGTGAATAAAAGGGATTCCCCATAGAAAACACAGATTTCTGACGAATGTCATTGTCAGTCCTCCTCCATCCCCCCGACATTTTGTCATAAGGAAAATGAACAACTTCACCCTTATTTTCTTGATATATAGTTTACTAAAAAGTGGCTGTCTTGGTCAAGTCCGAATCACTGTAAATTCCAATGTCATTAATCAAACAGCAGCGTTCAACCGAGCTAGTATTTTTCAGTTTATTCTACCGGTGTAGTTTCCTCGAATAAATGCCCGGCAATTACTATCAGGTCTTCGACATCGACTATGCCGTCGCCCCAAGGCATTGGGCCAATGTCACACAATTGATTATCTGTACCCCAATTGTCTACAATGATGCACATATCGGCAGCGTCGACAATACCATCACCGTTGAGGTCAACAATTGGGATGATCGGAACATACCACAGATCTTCACCACCATACCCACCAGGGCGTGATGATGAGAAATACAGTATGGAACCATCTGGCGAAATGAACGGCACATCATCGTCAACCGAAGTATTGACCATTGGCCCAAGATTTACAGCTTGTTCCCATGGATCAGTAATACTCGCACGTCTGGTCATCCAGATGTCTTTTGCACCAAATCCTCCAGGGCGATTGGACACAAAGAGCAGCAATAAGCCATCATACGTAACATGTGGATTATAATCCGTATCAGGACTATTGATGTGTGCTCCGAGATTTACTGCAATACCCCACGGATCTTCTCGTTTTGCCCGTGTCGTGACATATAGGTCCGTACGCCCATATCCTTCGGGCCGGTCAGAAGGGAAGTAGAGCGCAAGACCGTCAGGTGAGATCAGGTAACCGTAGTCGTTACTTGAGCTGTTCACGGCTTGACCGATATTTTCCGGTGGGCCAAAGTCAGCTTCAACTGTATCTCGTTTTATCACCCAAATATCCTGACCACCATAGCCGCCAGGGAAATCTTCCCAGACGTACGCCTCCAATCCGTCAAGGGTACAAGTGCCCAAAAAGAATCCTTTACTATCGAAAAGGTCCTTAAGAATAGCCCCATAGTCATTCATTTCCCCAAGAAACACAGGATCACTCCAAGGATCAGATACGGTTGGTCGATCCGTTACCCACATTTGGTAGCCTGACCAGTTGAGTTCGCTGCGTGCGAAGCCGATTGACAGACCATCCAGTGAGACGCTTTGATCCCAATCATGTTTTGGAGTATTGATTGTCGGCCCAAGATTTTCCGGCTCGCCGAAGACGAAATCTGCTTTTGCTTGAACTATAACCAAACAATATGTCAGAACCAGTGCAAGTACAATTATCTTTTTCATTTTGTCTCTCCTTTACAGTTTGTCTCTGCTCAAGAAAGGAACGGTTAATATTTTCATGTCGCTTGTCTATTCATCAGTTTCAGGCAGTGGATATTCCTCGAATAAGTGTTCGGCGATCACGACCAAATCATGTACATCGACAATTCCATCGCCCCAGGGCATGGGGCCGACGTCACACAATTGATTGTCAGTACCCCAGTTATCGACCACGATACACATGTCGTCGGCGTTAACGATCCCATCACCGTTGAGGTCGACGACCGGCTCGATTGAAACCTGAAATAAGTCGCCATCGCCGTAGCCGCCGTATCGGCGAGAAGCTAAGTACATAATCGAACCGTCGGCGGGAAATCTTGGGCTTGCGCCACCTATGCCAAGATCAACCGTACGATTCCACGAATCCGATGTCGATGTTCGGGTCGCCACCCATAATCCTTTTTCTTCAGAAGCCACATGTCTAAAGAACAGTGACAGGCCATCGGCAGAAATGCTGGGGTAATCACTGTCATAGGCTAATTCAGGATTAACCGCTGGTCCGAGTCGGATAGGAATACTCCAGGGATTATCTGTTGTTTGCCGTGTAGTCATATATATATAGCATAACGATGAGTATGCAGTTCCAATCTTCTCTCGATTAGAACCGAAGACAAGAGTCAAACCATCGGCCGAGATACTCGGACAATGATCCCAGGTGGAACTATTGACTGTGGGTCCGAGATTTTCTGGTTGTTCCCATTGATTTGCGACTGTAGCCCGTCTTGCCATGTATATATCCGCACCACCAGTACCCCCCGGTCGGTCAGAGGAAAAGTAGAGCACCAGTCCATCACGACTAATGCAGGGGCTGTAGTCCGATTTTGGGCCGTTCACCGGGGAGCCGAGGTTGACTGCCGGTTCCCAATCGTCATCCACAGTTATTCGTTTCGTCAACCAGATGTCGTTTTCACCTCGGCCACCGGGACGATCGGATTCGAAGTAAAGCTCAAGTTCATCAGACGAAATATCCGCGATACCATCCAGGTAAGCTGAATTAACAGTAGGCCCAAGGTTCTCCGGTTCGCTAAATACGAAATCAGCCTTTGCTTGTTGTCCGGTAAGAATAACAATAATGGTCAGAATTAAAATCAGGTTTTTTCTTTTGCGATTCATAATCGTTTCTCCTTTCTCTTTCACTTTTCTAATGTGCTTACTTCACAATTTTGTTACTGCCAGTTTGGATTTATGCTTATTCAACCGGAGGGATTTCCTCGAATAAATGCTCCGCAAGAACGATCAGATCCTCGACATCAACGATGCCGTCACCCCAGGGCATCGGACCAATGTCACATAGAGGATCATCCGTACCCCAGTCGTCAACTATCATGCACATGTCCTGGGCATCTACAATTCCATCGCCGTTGAGATCGACGATAGGTTTGATAGACGCTTTCCAGATATCGTAACCACCATATCCACCGGGACGGTTGGAGGTAAAATATAGGGTCGAACCATCGGGCGAAATGTGAGGAGTGTCATCATCAACCGAGGTGTTGAACATTGATCCAAGATTCACTGCATCTTCCCATGGATCGGAAAGACTCGCCCGCCTAGTAATCCATATATCTGTATCACCAAATCCACCTGGGCGACCTGATCCAAAGAACAGCAATAACCCATCAGGCGAAATATTCGGATAGTAATCCCAACTTGAACTGTTTACTGATGGTCCAAGGTTAGTAGAGGTACTCCAGGGATTCAAGCGTGTTGCCCGTGTCGTAATCCATATATCCGTACGACCATACCCTCCGGACCGCTCATACGAAGCAAAGTAGAGTGTGAGGCCGTCAGGCGAGATGAAAAATGAGTAGTCCGAATTCGAGCTGTTGACCGTTGTACCGAGATTTAGGAGAGGTCCCCAATTGGCATCAACAGTCTCCCTCTTCATCACAAAGAGGTCTTGACCACCATATCCACCGAGCTTATCTTGCCAAGTGTACAGTTCCAGGCCGTCGGCCGTACCCCAGCCCCGTACGATCCCACCCATAGTCTCTACCATAGCTTTCAAAATGGCAGCGTCGTGCGCACCTTGATTATCCTCCCATGGGCCAAGACCAACCGCATCATTCCAAGGATCGTATTTTGTTGTTCGCTGAGCAATCCAAGCTTCGACGAAACCTGACCAGTCGGGCTGACCGCGCTGGAAAGAGATGGATAGATTATCCCACGAGATACCTGGATCAATTTCGTGCATGGCAGTGTTTATCGTCGGACCAAGATTCTCCGGCTCGCCGAAGACGAAATCCGCTTTGGCTTGTTGGTTGCCTAGTGTAGAAATTGCGATTATTGTCAAAATTAGGATATTTTTATTGCTGTTCATAATTGTATCTCCTTTCTCGTTTAAATTTCTGTTCTGTTTACTTCATAAACTTCGTTACCGTCAGTTTTAGTTTTTGAATTTATTCAACTTCTTCGGCCGGGGGGAATTCCTCAAATAAATGTTCGGCAAGGACTATCAGGTCCTGGACATCGACTATGCCGTCGCCGAACGGCGTCGGGCCGATATCACATAGCGAATTATCTGTACCCCAATTTTCAACTATGATGCACATATCTGCGGAATCAACAATTCCATCGCCGTTTATGTCAACGACTGGATCAATTGGTACCTGAAACAGATCCCCTTCACCATAGCCGCCGTATGAGATAGAAGCAAAGTACATAATCGAACCGTCAGCAGAAAACTTTGGAGTAGCGCCATACAAGCCAAGACTAACCGAGTGACTCCACGGATCCAATACTGATGTCCGCGTCGCTACCCATAATTCTGCATCTTCATTCTCTGAAACCCAACGGCTGAAGTATAGCGATAGGCCATTATCTGAGATGCTGGGCCAATCGCTGTCGTACTCTAATCCGGTATTGACTGTTGGTCCTAATCTTACCGGCTCGCTCCAGGGATCATTCGTCGTTGGTCGGGTCGTCACATATATATAGCATAACGCTGAGTGAGGTGTCCCGGTCTTCTCTCGGTTTGATCCAAAGAATAGAGACAAACCATCGGATGAAAGGCTCGGTTTTGCGTCATAAGCAGAACTATTTACTATTGGCCCAAGATTCACCGGTTCTCCCCACTGATCTTCGAGCTTTTCACGTTTAGTTACCCAAAGTTCATAACCTCCTGAGCCGCCTGGACGGTTGGAGCTAAAATAGAGCGAAAGACCATCAGAACTGATAGAAGGAGCAAAATCCTCGTAAGAACCATTTACAAGCACCCCGAGATTTGTCGGATTTTCCCATGGATCGACTTCCGTTTTTCGTCTTGTCACCCAGATATCCCATTTACCACGGCTGCCGGGCCGGTCGGAACCGAAGTACAATTCCAAACCATCTGACGAAATATCGAACTCGCCTTCCCAAACAGATGAATTGATTGTGGGCCCAAGATTCTCCGGCTCACCAAAGATAAAATCTGCATGTGCTTTTCGTCCGACAAAGATAGTAATAGTAACCACAATTAAAATTTGAGTTTTTCTTTTGAGGTTCATAATTGTTTCTCCTTTCCCGTTTCATTTTTCTAATCTGCTCACTTCACAATTTTGTTACTGTCGGTTTGGATCTATCAATTTATTCAGCCGGCGTAGTCTCCTCGAAAAGATGTTCGGCGAGGATTATCAGGTCCTTAACATCAACTACACCGTCGCCGAATGGGGTAGGGCCGATGTCACACAAAGGATTGTCTGTGCCCCAGTTGTCAACCATGATGCATACGTCTGCAGCGTCCACAATGCCATCACTGTTAAAGTCGACTATGGGAATAACCTCTACTTCCCATAGATCAGAGTTGCCGTATAGCACACAGCAAAACATCAAATTTACAGCCATCTTACCGGGCTCAGATAGTGAATTCGTTCCGTGTCCTACAGTTATGACAGAAGAGGAACTGATACGATTCCTCCGAATTCCGGAGATCAGCAACGCTAGGAACCACCGAAACGTTGTCGAGAATCTCAAACGCACACATGGTCTGCCTCGGATTCATCTCTGTGGCAAGGCCGTATACCTGACAGAGGCCGTGACAAACTCGAATCTCCCTCGCGGCACCGGGAGACAATAGTCAGACAGATAGGAGATTAGTTCATCAATACCTACTTGTTGTAAGTTAGGCGGGTGTTTCTTCTAATGTTAAACAATCTATTTAAGCTGGTCCATCTGCGTTTTGTGCCCCATTTAACTTCTAGTTTGTATAAACCTTATCGTTCCCGGTAGTCTGTTGTAATACTATTAATTTGTGTGCGTTAAGTTGTTGTTCCAGCTCTAACAGAGATTTGTGTCTGTAATGTTGGTCTCATAAGGCCTTTTGTTATGTCAAAGGCTAGTTCACTATATGGCAATTCAGAACACGTATCCAGCCAAAAAGTATTAAGTATTGTAGCAGCTGTCATAACATTTGTAAAAAGGATCTGTGGCGCTGAGTTCAGCATTTCCGTGCATCCTTCTTCAGTAGGTAATACATCTTTAGGTTCAGCAATTTCATTATGATAACGGGTTAACGAAGGGCTTAGATCTTTAGAATTGCTTCTTTTAAATATTGAACATGTACCGTATGTTCCCTGTAATTGTTTTCCAGTTGGACTCTTTTCGATACCATCATTACCTCCTGAAATCAACGTAATATCTCGTAGGTTAGCACAATAATTACTGACAATTTTCCTAGTCGCGTGATTGTCAACTGCCAGGAGGACAATATCTCCATCCTGGATTAGGTTTCCAATATTTTCTTTTGTTAAATATTCACTAACAGCAATAAAGGATAGAGCGGTTTCTGCAAAATGGTCTCTAAGCTCATTAATTATTACAGCAGCTTTATTTCCAAAGCATGAAAACATCATCCTCGTAGCATTGTCGGACTCAAATGTATCACCATCAATAAATACCAATCTGAAAGATTGATTAAGTGAAGCCAAGAATATAGTTAAGTAACGTGCCACAACACTACCAACACCTCCCAAGCCGATTAATTTGATTGTGCTATTTTCTGGTAATTTGGGCTTTAAAACATCATCAGAAGTGGTATTCTCAGCCATTATTATTCCTCTTTATCTTCATTATGACTTTGATAAGTGTATCCTTGATTACTTTGTACTGTTTCGATTTCGACCTGATTTATCCACTCATGAGGGATCCCTTTTCGTCGATGATTATATCCTTCAAGTATACTCTCCGGCATAATTTTGAATCGTTCTCCATCAACAACACTCTCAATATGAAATTCAGGTGGTTCTTGATGAATCCGGCCAACAACTATATGGAGGCCCGCTCTATATGACTCATCATTCTTATCAGTCATACTACTGTAGGCTCCAGCTTCACAATGGCAATGAAGATCACCAATAACATAGAGATTTTCTGCTAGGTTGATGGGCAATTCATATTTCACATTAATCGGAAATTCTTTTCCACTCCAACTTTGAAATACAGTGCTTCTTTGCGGTGGTGTAATTAAACGATATCGCTTTTTAATTCGATCCCATAAAAGCAATACAGCTGCCTCAGCCCGGTAGATACTATAAATGACATCAAAGAATCCCACAGCGAGCTCTAATAAGCGACGGGGTAGTTTAGGGTATCCGACTTTAAGGAAAGTTTCTTGCTCCTCTAGTGCACTGGGCCAGTTATTTGCAGGTATACAGCTTATAAAGAATTTCTGATTTCTACATAGAAATAGTCCATTAGAAGCAAGAATATAAAACACTCTGTCTTCAGGCCAGAATTCCTCCAAGTCTGTTTTCATATATATAGGTGGTATAAGTTTATTTTCTGAGTTATTTATTAATTTATCCATTAGCTAAAAAAAATAGGCATTAAGGTTTCATACTTGTTGTTATTAAATACGATTCGTGAAAGGTCAGATATTGAAAACGCCATTTTCTCTCTGATACCATGATTTTGGAATATACGGTTAATTATTTGTCCGACAGTCCTTCCTGTTCCGATCCAAGGAACATCCAGAACAAATAACTGATCTTTTTTCGTTGCTTCTTGCCATTTTTCAATTGTGCTGATTCGTGGATCAACACCTCTACGCACCGACTCAGAGTACCAAGAATTTCCCTCATGTTTCTCAGATGACAAATTAAAACCTGTTTCCCATAAGCATGAAATTAATCGTGATAAGGAAGTTCGTATATATTTGTTTGTATCTTCAATTCTGGAGAGTGAATCGACTTTTAGATATTGAGTACATAACCACGAAAGTGGCTTTCCTTCCTCTGAACTAAATTTAGAACAGTTTAATAATGCTGGATACATGAGTTCATCATTTAAGCTACTTAATGGTTTATTTCGGAAAAAACACTCATTGTTATGTGTTAATCGCATCTGTCTATGTCGAGTTTGAGAATAAACAGCAAGTAAATTAACATAAGGAAGAGCTATTCTTACATCACGATACTTTGCATCCTTACCGTAAGGGGCTTTAGAATCATTTGCAATCCACTTTAAGTTGTATAGGCGTGGTGGAATTTGGAATACGAAGATCGTCATTTGCCCTCTGGAAATAACACACTTAACTCCATCCGGAAGGATTAATCCACAAGTATCCATCTTTGGTTCTAGAAGCATTTTATAAAAATCATCATCCTTCATACAAGCTGTTACACCTTCAGGTGAGATTGCTGTAACTTGCCCCTTTTGAATAGTTACTTTTTCGTCATTCATATCATATCACCAAGCAATACGTTCTAATTTATTAAGGCTTATTCCTTTTTCTCCTGCCCTATTCATAAAGACGAGGAGTTGCCCAGCTTCAATAATGGTATTATCATCAACCTCGTTTCCGTCAATTATCGCTTGACTATAAGGATCTAGATCAAATCTGTCGGCATAAAGAGCCCTGACTCGACCAATTGACTGTCCGGCTATAGGTAGTTGCTCTGCATAGACGCCATGGCTGACGGTTGCGGTTTCCGATCCAGAAAACGAGCTTTGATTAAAGCTAAGTAAATTTCTTGCTTCCTCACTAACGTCTTGTATTTGTCTGTTTCTTTGTCGTTCCATATAAATTCTCCTTTAATTATCAGGCCATTGTCCCCTAAATAATGAGTAAACCAGATCAGGATCTACTTGCGTTTTCTTCCACTCAGCTTGGTGAATAGCACTGGTTAGTAAACCAATCGATGATGCGGGTTCACTGCCATTATTCAAATCTTTTTGCGATAAACGTAAGATAGCATGAATGGCTGAAGGCTGTACTTTAACAGGACTCTCTTTGGCAATCTGCTGTAGAACCTCAAACATTTCTTCTGTTGATGGTTCTTCAATTTTTATGGCCACCAAACGTCTTACAATTGACATGTCCTGAGCAAGACGAGCGGCGGCAGCCGGTGTCCGAACACTTGCAATAAAGCGTAAACCACTATCTATTGCACTACAAAGCGATGACTTGCTGATTTCTGAGCCAGTCAAGCAAACATCAATATCTTGAATGAGAAGTAAACATCTTTGATTAATCGCTTCAGTCAATAATAAGTTAAGAAAACTATCTTGCTCAGCCGGAAAGATACTGCCAATACCAATTTTCCAAGCTGATATTTTAACCACATAGTCAATATGATTCCTTTTAAACAGAAGATGTACCGCAGCCAACATTAATAGATCTTTTCCAACACCTGAATGATCTCCCCATAAAAGCACATTGTTGGGACATTCTGTGTTAGTAACAATAATGGCTATCTCTTCAGCTATGCCCTTGTTGATAACTTTTTTATAGGTCTTTACAGCTATTTCAGGATTAATAATTTCACCAAGGTTGGTGAGTAAACTATCCGATAAATCATCAGTTGATTTCTGATTTTGTTCATTAATTGAAGTTACAATTTCATAAGCTTTATGAGTAATAGGTGAGTCAACTATCTCTAAAGCCTTGCATAAACACTCATTAATATTTCCAAATATAGGCTCAACCGAAAGTCGTCGCCAATTTTTGCTACAGATTCCTGTAAAAGCCTTGATTCGTTCAGCATCTCTGCCAAGATACTTTAAATCATCATCTACAAACATTTGACAAGCCATAGCTTTTGAAGATGCGTTTGTTGAGAGCAATATGTTAGTTTTAGCCTTATTGAATTGCGAGCTGACTGGGATCGCACTGAACTGACTACTGTAATGGTCAATTATTTCAATTGATATGTCATAACTGTCTAAAAGATTAAGAATTGATTCGTGAGGATGTGACCATACGGAGGATGTACCTGTTTTATGGTAGCAATTAGCATTTATATTATGCCTATTATTTTTATGTTTAGTTTCTATATTCACGATATCCTCATTACTTCAATAGGAAGTTCTGACGGATGTTCAAATCTTCGCAGATTAGTCACCCGAACTCCATCTGGCAAATCAACATATTGAGTAACATTACGTACACTAAGATTATCCACAATGCTACGTATTTGATCGTCGAAGGCCTTTATTAACATCTCTAGAGTCAGGCCTGGATTTACAAAACCTAGACGGTGGATTCTACAGGCCTCATTTGAAGCTTGTTGTACAGAACGTTGGACCAAGGCGCCCGTTAGAAAATCCTTTCTTTCTTTTATTATTGTCTCAGAGCCGGCACAATTTAACTCAATCATTCTCTGGCCATCACCATTCTGACTAAACAACCAGGAAGTCAACTTTCTAAGAATATCATCTCGTATCGCATGCTGTGATTCTCCGTTAATATTTGCAAAAGGCAGATTATTGATGTGCTTCTCTAAAACAGACCTAAACGCATATCTGTTGGTGAGTCCTTCAAATCTGTATATTCTACCTCCAATTCTCCTTAAGAACGCTGAATCAATCAAATCTGGGACGTTTGATGTAAAGAGGAAAATTACAGTTCGATCTTTATACTCTGGCCTTGTCATATCAAGACGCTGCAGTAAAGTCGTTTGTAGTCGGTCAAATATACCATCGTGATCCATTCCCCTTATACGGCCAAGGCTTTCAATTTCCTCTCCTATTGCAATTACCGGTAGATGATATTCTTTTCCATCAGGGGCCACAAAAGGTTCGTCATAAAGCTGATCGACTTCATTAAAAAATTGATCTAGTAATTTATCACTTTCTCCAAGCCACATGCTTAGAACTTGACTTATTCTCAATCGTTCTACTCTGGAAGGAATTTGATCTATTGGTATTCCAATAACTTCCGAGATGATTGTTAAAAGCATAAAAATCGCTGCCTCAATACTTAGAGTCTTGCCGGTTCCACTGCGACCGGTTAAGAATAAAGTGACTGTTTTAGGGAGATTATAAAGCCTCCTAACTTCTGGATCACTTAATTCAGCTTGTATAAAATCACGTAAATATTCTAAGTATTCCGGAGGATCACCAATGTCGCTATCTGCAACGACTCTGGAAACAGGGGCTTGGTCTAAAAATTTAAATCGTGTTTTACCTTTCTTTCCAGGTGCCACATCATATGCAATTTTCTGTCTTAAAGATACAAGTAAACGACTTTCCGGTTTTACCTCGTCTTTCTCAAATTTATCGAAAAGTGTTTTTGTTATGTCAAATAAATGTTCATCACCGTTGTCAAATTTTACTTCAACCTGCCCTTTGCCTTGACGGCTAATCCACTTGACTTTTTGTCCGGTTCTTTGTAACTTAAAGCCTTTTCTAACAACATACTTTCCCTCCCTATCAACAAGTACTTCATCGCCACGCTGTAGTATAGCACACAGCTTTTTATCCAATAAGAGCGGGTAAACAGGAGTTCCATCTTGCAAACGCACATATACTCGGTCTTCAGCGACCTTCTCTAAAAAAGCAGCTGGGAGTAAAGGACCATTTTTCAGCTCAGAGATGAGTCTGTTCAACTCCTCAATTTTCTTTTTATAAAGCTTTTTATTATCCGAAGACGCAGCTTCAAGAAGTTCTTCAAATATCTTTTTGGATTCTTTAGTTCCACTTAGGCATAATTGCCTTAGTATTGCAATACGGTGCTCAAGGGGATACTTCGGATCGAGAAGCATTAATAAAACATTAGGAGCCTTTACTTTATTTTGCATGAATTGTTCTTCTATCATTTTATTTAACATCCTATACCTTAGCTCAACAATGTGACTTTAAGTTAAATTCAGGAAGTAGATAATATCCTCGCTGTAATAAACGCCCATCCTTCAAGCCAAACAGTGAATCAACCTTATTTTCATTTTGATCGTACCCAAATATGTGACAAAGCTGACAAGGTTCCTGATTAAAAACAGCTTCAGACCACACTCTGTCCTCCGCCGAGAGAAAGGCACTACTAACAATACTGTTGGGTTTACCTGAGTCCTCAGGCTTTTCAGGTACGAAATTATGACCATGACACTGGCCTAAAATATTAAATAAACTCGTTTCTGATTGATGCTGCAATGATTTGATATGATCCTGAATCTGTTTCCATGTTCGACTCGAAGGAGTAAGGGAATACATACTTTGGTCAGCTTCACATAATTCTAAAACATCTTTTATAATTACATAAAATTCTTTTGATTTCGGACAGGAGCCTAAAACACCAATTAGTAATGCACCAGTCTCGACAGCAGGATTAAGACAAGCACCTTTTCGGGCCATTTTTTCAGCCTTCTCAAATGCTTCATTTGTGTAAAATACGGGATATGTATTTCCATTTATATTATTGCCAGTGGCCTTATCCAAAATAGAATCCAAGGGTAACTGAATATATCGAAGAGGTTTGCTTTCTCTCTTTTTAACCTTCAGACATTTTACACTATTCGCCGAACCGTCATCCGCTTCTTTTATTAATGTACTTTGATGATGCGCAATGACATTATAGTAGACTTGGTTTTTCTGCTTTTTATTTTTTGTTACTAATAAATTCTTTATAATACGTAAAGCAGCCAAATCTAAAGAGTAGATGCTATATTTCTTTTTTGTTAATTTATTTCCAGGATTCATGGTTTCAATTATGAAACCTTCGCAAACTTGATCATCATTGGAATTACGACTACTATCAAAGACAGGTTCCAAGCTGTAAGTCATATCATGTATTGAGATGTTCATATAACCTTTGCGCAAATATCCTTCTCGCCACATTTCTGTATAGTGGTTACTAAGATCAGCATCCTTAACAACTTTCTCTGCAATAATTGGCCCATCAGGCGATGAACGGATTACTATCTTTAATTGCCATCCATTATTATTGCTTTTCTTATTACTATCCTTTTTAACCATCACAGAAAAATCCTAATGAAATTTAAATCAGTGGAGGTACTCTCCGCAGAGTACCCCCACCATCTCCGAGGCACTTCTAGCCAAGGTGAGCTTTGGGAGTTAGTGTTAAATGGTCTCCCGGCTCAACCTGTGAACCGATTTCCTTTTGATCGTCTAAGAACTCGGCAGATTTGTCATTCCTTAGAGTCCAGCAGGTATTTTGTGGCAGAGAGAACTCATTCGAAAGTGCCTGAGCCACTGCTTCAGTAGACATCGAAGGATCAACATCACAGGCTACCATAGATCGTGTCCCAGTGATATTCGACACTTCAAATGAAAATCCCGACTGGGTCGAATCTTGGATTTGCTTGTTTAATACTTCACTGTTCATAATTCCTCCTTTCTGGACATATGTCCTAGGCACAACATTTCTTAAAAATATTAGACTTCAAACTGACATTTGCCAGCAGGTCAACAGAAGCTATCAGCCATTTCATAAATAGACTGAGCACGTTTAGGCCGCTTTTAATAAGATTTCTTAATATAGATTGCGGAGCACCACTGAAATTAATTTCCGCTTCAATCGATTCTCCGGGGGATCCTAAAGTTATACGAAGCAAACGCCACCGGTTTTGAGCATCAATCAATACATCGCGCAAACATTGCAAACGGTACTTATCCAATTCAGGTACAACAGGTAATATTGAAAGCCTTAATGCTAAGGTTTGGTTCTCGTTAACCAGGTGAATCCTTCGAATAAAACGGTCATATTGTACGACGAAATCCTCTTTCTTAAGATCTAGTTCTTCCAGCAATGGTCGGCGCCAAGTTTCCTGAAATCGTCTTTGATCTGAAGTAAGAATTGCCCAGGAAATAAACTCTTCAAGGGATAATCCAAGGATTTCTGGTGGTATATCAAATCTTCTACTTATTACATTATCACCTACAGTATATTTCCAGAGCCCAGGTTGACCGAGCTGATTTGAATTTAGCGGATCAATATTAAGATTGTCAGGTAAATCTTGTTCAAGAATCGGCCAATAATTTTCAAATCTAAAAGTTAAGTCACTATAGGAATATCTTTCTGATTCTTCTTTTACAAAGCCCAGTTTCTCAAGAGCATTATCTATATTTATAAAATACTTTGTATTCATGATTCTAACGAGTTTTCATCCTGTAACTGAATTTGAGGAATCGGTTCTAATAAACGGTTCTTTTGAAAGTGGAATCTTGTCAAGGTTATGCTGCCACCATTTTGCCGCGGTCGGATTCAGTACTCCTGAACTATCCATTTCATTGATCATTATTGTCTGCATTGACAAAGCTCCATAGGTCATTAGTACAATTTCTTTGATTGGAATTGCTGCGGGAAGTTTATCCCCTAAACATAATGGCTGGCCATCTCGCAATTCACCAACGTTTGCATGCCAGATATTATTTGGGGAAAGAATCTGAACATATGAATAACCCGGCTGAGGTAATATAACAGCTTCTTTTCTGTAAGTTAGACCTAGGATTACACCATCAGCTACTTCTAGTTTTCCTTTGCTGTTAGGTTGCAAAGGAACCAGTGTTTTCATAAACATTATTATCTGCAATGCTTCTGTGGCATCAATCTCCTTAATTGAGATTCTCCCATTTGATATCTGCTCTAGAGCGAGCGCATCTCTTGATTCCTCTGGCTTTCGGTCCTGCCAATATCTTGGACCTCTTGATGATCTGCGAACATTCTCAAGAATATTGTGGTTTTTTTCAGACAATTCAACTTTATCTAAAGAATTCAAGGTTCCTTTGGATACATTCTGTTTTTTAGACGTACATTTCATATTTCAATTCTAACCTTTCATCTCGTATGTTTGATTACATTCAGACTCACAAAACAGAACTTCTTTCTCATCATGCCGAATAAGAAGGCTGTCGACTTCTTTTCTCACTCCAATAGAATGTAGAGGTTTATCAAGATGACCTTTTATTGTTTTAATAGGAACATCACTAAAAGAAAAGAACGGATGAGCCTGGATTGAACTATTACATTTTCGACACTTGCCAACTTTATTATTCTTTAAATGAAATTGACGAATTGGTCGCATTCCTGCACATTTACAAATACCAAGTTCCACAAAGTGCATCTTATTAATAGCAAAAGACAAATTAGAAAGATCGCCTTCTTTCGCAAGCCCCGATGAAAGAGATAGATCTCTTAAAGTCGAGTTCATTAATGGACCAGAAATGACACGAATATCCCACGGATTATGATCACATGGACATTTATCGGATTTTCTAAGTGTGGTTTCAATCATCTTATTCGTATAACCACAGTATTGAATCTGACTGTTCTTTAATGTAGTTCCTAACTTCAGAAGATGCCGTGTGACTAACGTCATGCCTAAATCCGCAGCGAGTGAGCATAGAAACGCAGTACTCATCGTTGGAGTTTCACTGACTTCCATTATTTGATGTCCATCAATAGCACCACTACAACTAAAGCTGGTATCATTATTCAATTGATTTATTTCTTGTTTTCCATACGTGCAGTAAATACATGGACTGTTATGATCTACATTTGAAAAGAATCGAATTTGAGCAAAGAGACTTTCTCCATGTACTGAACACTGAATTAATGGTAATCCGAGATGCATACATCTATTAGACACCTCAATCTCAGCTGCCAGGTTGTCTGTGCAAAGGATAACGACATCGACGTCAAACAAATCACTTTGACCTAAATCCTCAACTGGACCACAAAAATAATAGCATTGTGTTGCAGTTCCTATACTACTGCAATACATTGCGGCACTTTTAGCCTTTGGTTTACCACTGCAGGCTTCCTTGTAGGTAATAGTGTGTGTAAATTTATTCTCCGGACTAAAATTACCTTTGTCGACTACTAATATTTCTCCGATGTTAAGACGGGTAGCTTTTTGAAGAATCTCCAGGCCGATTGATCCTGCTCCAATTACAGCTAATTTTGAAGAGCGTAAAACATCATTTGCATTCACTTCTAAATCAAAGAATTCAGGAAGACGCTCCGTTGAAATTAATTGATCCTTGGCACCATAATTCTGAATTGTATTATTTGCTTTAAGAAAATTTCTTCTATACATAGTTCTACTTCATATCATTAGAAAGATTTCAATGTCGTTTTTAGTTTATTTTTACTACTCTTCCACAATCTAAACACTCTGATATCAGATTGGCACATGATGGTTCTTCGTTATCAGTATGTAGTTTTTCTGCATGAACCGCCAAGCCACAATGACACATATAAATGATTGATTTTTTATTAAATACTTTCCGGCAGATCGGGCATCGATAACCAACTTTATCCTCTGGGCATAAACTAATTCTATCATTACAATTTAGGGATAAGTGAAATATACATTTGTAATCTTGAAAAAAGATTTCATCATTCTCATGTGCCAGAGCAACTCTGGGCGCTAATTGACCATTGATCCATACCGATTTTTTCTCCATACAAACAATCAATAAGCTGTTTCTGTTTCTTGTGTAAACAGGTTCTAAAATAAAAGCTGCCTCGGAATTAGGTCGTTCTTGTGAAAGATTGATCTTGCCATTTTTTCTATTACATAAATAAGAAATAGTTTTGGGTACTTTCAACATTTGATGTTGTGTAGTCTGTTTATCTCGATTACAATTAAAATTCTTAACTGATTCTTTAAGTAGAATAAGAGTAAGTTGATTAGATCGTTTGCTTTTATCTGAAGTTTTAGTTTCTATTAGCTGATTTTTTTCTTTGACCAACATTTTTATCACAAACTCAATATTGAAATATTGATATTATCTGTTACCCTTTTTTTACCTATTAATTACCAGACAAAAATGAAATCTGGTAAACGATAAGACACTATTCCGTTTATGATAGAATAGCTGAAGAAGTCGGAATTTTTCAAACATCACATTTCTTATATTATGTATTACTTTAATTTTTAACGCCCATTTAGCTCGGATTATTAACCGCAAATTGAATCCCTCACTTATCACCAAATTTAACATGTTCCTCGCAACCTCCGGTCGACTATTTCTATTTCGCTGACTAAACGCGTACCTACATTCTTCTCTGAGCAGAATACGCTCGGTATTTCTCTAGTAGGATACAGCTTTGATATTTTTTTCTTAATTGCTTTATTGATCTGCGATCGATAAACAGAGAAAACATTTACACCAGGAACGAGATTATGCGGGTATTCTCTGTCGTATATTGAAGCTATTTGTTCATTTGTTAACCAGCCTCTGGCAGGTTCATACTCTAGATCCCTATCTTCGATCAAAGCATTGTTCTGGATATTTAGTAGTTTAATATGACGTGCTTTAAGTGGTACTGATAAAACAAAACCATCCGGAAAACTGATTTCTAAAACACCAGCTCCATCCGTACCTAGAATGTATAATCTCAGCTTAATTTTAACTCTGTTATTTTGAATCCCAATTTTGTTCATAGTCATAACTCATACTCCTTTATTTAAGAGAAATTTGTGATTTAAGAGAAATATTGGAAAAGATATACCTAATAAGAAATGATCTTCTCCAATTATATAGCTAAATATCTCCGCAAATCCGCTACTTTCCAACACTAAATATAAGTCTGAGAAAAAAACATATACAGAAAGAACCAAAAGAAGGATAAACCGTGTCAGTACTGTTGCAACGACAAACGAAAGCATAACTGATGAAAAGCTGAAGGTGATAATTGACAAGAAATCTGAAGGCTCGATACTATAACTATATACACGAATAAAACTAAACATACTTTATATTTGACTAAATTACACTTTCATGTTTATATAGCACTAAAATACGATTAAGTTGTATGACTAGTGAGAACGACCGATTATGAATAAAGCAGAAGTGAAAGACTAATAAAAGTGAAAAAAGAACGTATATCTTTAAATATTCTATATTTAGTTACAATCTGCTACTTAAATTATGAAAACTGTAGGCGAGGCCTTAAAAGTGTAATATAATTTTATTAAAGTGTAATCAAATGTCTACATAATATAAAATAGTAGTTTATACTGTGCACTAACACTAACGACTTGCGAATGTGCAGTGTTACAGCGTAAATGATATTGCAGAGAGTCTAATTCTGAAATAAGGAGATGAATGATGAGTAAATCCACAAACAAAAAAAAGTCGAATCCGAAGTCTAATAAAAGCATAAACAAGTCTTCTAAAAAAGATTCTATTAAATGGCACGAGCTAAATAAGGCAGAGCAAATGTCAGTTGTTTGTAGACATTTCATTAAAGGTAAGACTCTAGCAGAAATTGCCAAAGCAATAAGCACTGATTACCAGATAGACTTCAAACGTCAATCGCCTTATAAAATCCTCAGCAATGCAGCAAAAGACAAATGGCTTAAATATGTTCCTCCAACTACATACTTGTTAAACTCTGAACTAAAGAAGGAATACAATTGGCTAAAGTCACATGTCGTTCAAACAAGCCAGTTCGAGGATGTTGCGCATCACGGTGCCGAGCAACTTATGGAAATGCTGAAAGACTTCAAAGCCAAAGGAGAAGATGAAATTCACCTGGGATTCTCGGGCGGCCATGCCATGAGACATGTGGCGTTAGCCTTTGAAAAAATGGTTACACAACCAGGTCCGTCGATCCCTAAACATATTGTACTACATGCTATTGTAGCGGGATTTGATGTATATGACCCAACTACAGATCCTAATACTTTTTTTACATTGTTCCAAACTCCTAATCCTGCAGGGATAGTTTTTAGTTATGTAGGTCTACATGCTCCGCCTGTGATCTCTTGTGATCAATACGAAAATATCCAAAAATTAGACGGTATAAAAGAGTCGTATAAAGAAAGAGATAAAATTGATATAATTGTAACCTCATCAACTAATCTATCAGATCAACATAGTCTTTTTCTTAAATATATGAGTAAGTCTAAGGAATGTCTTGACTATCTTAACTCCATGAATTGTATTGGTGATATGCTCTGGCAACCTCTTGGGCCACAAGATCCTATCCAACACAAGACGAATATTCGAGCCATGTCAATATGGGAATTAAATGAGTTGCCCGGATTCATCAAAAAAAGAAAGAGCGTTCTTTTGGTAATCGGCCCATGTTCCGTATGTAATGAACCAAAGTCAGATATTTTACGAGCAATACTTAATCAGAAAAAGAAGATAATAACCCATTTAGTAGCCGACTCTCTGTCAGTCCGAGGAATGCTAAGTTCAGAAGAAGATGGTAACTAAATTCTACCTCGATCTTGTTGATAGATGGTATATTCGTTGGAAGAAGGTCCGTCTCCGGCGCGGTCTAACCGTTCCCAGTGGGACCAAGCTAAATCCGTAAAACCAGGTGATACCCACAAAGTTCTCTTGCGTTGGAAGCTTGACCATGGACGATATCGAGCCATCTTTGGTGATCTGAGTGCAAAAACCATAATTCAATAAGCTTAAAGTAGGCAAACAGTAAACACTTAAGTTAAACTGGAAAATACATGATTTTACTTGATCAAATCACACCAACTTTCAAGCAGATAATGCATCAGCTTCAAGGCAACTCAGGCCTACTATCCGGCTCAAGTGACGCGAGATTCATGGTCGAGTAGACGTAAAGCTCAATTATTTAGGCATACTTTGTATTCTCCGTTTCTCCTCTCTTTCGATTGAGGAGTGCCACAATATTCAGCC
>WOR8_10002030_pt1 | contig 21626 bp, 12 predicted proteins | sample DeeMarSeWOR38_10_FD_19890 | JGI IMG/M metagenome (IMG submission 19890) | reverse complement strand
CAAGAATTTATCGAAGAATTCTAACAATTTGCAACTCACGAGAATGGCGTCTTTTGTTATAGTCTCTGACTTTAATGCTTCAGTCAAAATGCACGGATATTGATTGTAATATTGATGAATCAACCACATAATCTTCAATATTTAGTCAAGCCGAGTCACAACATAGTCAGCTCAAAATAGAGTTTAAACCAACAGGCTGATCGGTACTAACATCTTAACGGTGAATCCGATGGGAAGCAACAAGGCCATTCCTCAACGAATAGTCTAACTAAGATTCTTGCATTTGCATGAGACTCAGATAGAATACAATATAATCAACCTCCTAATGTGAATTTTTACACAGCAGGGATGATATCTCGGCGTTCAATTGAAACGTTATCTTTCTTGAAATTGTATATACTGAGAGCCTTATGAATCTGGGAATTGATGAATTCTTGCAAAATCATTCGTGTCGAAAGCCACTCGAGGATTGCCGCATTGCGCTGCTTGGGCATCCTGCTTCTGTAACAAGTGAATGTCATCATACCCTCGATAGACTAATGGATTGTCCAGAAATGCAAGTAGTTTCCGCATTCGGACCACAGCATGGTATGCGAGGTGATAAGCAAGACAATATGGTCGAGTCGGACGATTATGTTCATCCTTACTATAATATTCCTGTCTTTAGTTTATACAGTAATATCAGGCGACCCACTAATAAGATGATGAAGACTTTTGACGTGCTACTTGTGGACCTTCAGGGCATTGGAACTCGAACCTACACATACGTAACTACACTTACGTATGTACTTGAGGCATGTGCCGAATATGGGAAAGGTATCTGGATCATGGATCGTCCCAATCCCATCGGGCGACCCATCGAAGGCACAATTCTTGAGGATGGCTGGGAGAGTTTTGTAGGAGTATCTTCCCTTATTATGCGGCATGGGCTCACGTTTGGGGAACTTGCCAAATGGTATATTGCTCATAAGAAACTCGAAGTGGATTTAAACGTCATCCGAATGACCAACTACAAACCTGAAGCAGCTCCTGGATATGGCTGGCCTATCCACGATCTTGCGTGGGTAAATCCCAGTCCGAATGCTTCTAATCTCAACATGGCACGATGTTTTCCAGGTACTGTTCTATTTGAAGGCACCACGCTTTCGGAGGGTCGGGGCACGACGTCACCTCTCGAAATTGTAGGAGCGCCGGATATTGATTTCGATTTAATAATTAGACGAATGGCTTCTCTGTCACCGCAATGGTTAGCTGGATGTTCCCTCAGACGATGCTATTTCGAGCCGACTTTCCACAAACACAACGGGAAAATGTGTTCGGGGATCCAGATTCACACTGACAATGCCTCATATCAACATGACCAATTCCGTCCATATAGACTTTGCCTGCCTTCTACTAAAAGCCATTCGGCTGGAATATCCCGACTATGAACTGTGGCGGAGATTTCGTTACGAATATGAGGTCGAACGACTTGCGTTCGACCTCCTGAGCGGTGGGATATTCTTGCGAAATTGGGTAGATGATTCCAGTGCAGGACTTTCTGATTTGGATGAACGCTTACGGCAGGATGAAAAAGAATGGTTTCAAATTAGAAAGCCCTTTTTGTTGTATTGATTGATGTCGGACACCTATAAATAGCATAAAGTCAAATAGATGCGAATCAATAGGGTGAAACATTAATCGCTTGTCAGATTCGGCATACTACCTATATTCATATCATCTTATATGCGTAATGTAAATGCGTTTCTCACTCAGCTGGCATATTGCGAATCGACCGAAATATATATATAATTCATCCCCATGCAGGTCAGTGCCTTATGGCTCGTTGCTCCCAAAATATTTGATAAATACGACCGAATCTCTCGAAAAGCTGTAAAGGAGATGACATGATCGCGAGTACTGCTATTTTGGGTTTCACAGGGACCCTGGGCGGAATTGATATTTCTATCGTTGTTGTGGCGGTTTTACTTCTCTTTGTTATCTCCTATGTTTTTGGCCGAGAAGAGAAAGATACTAACGACTTTTTTCTCGGCCGCAGAAGGGTACCCTCAATTGTTACCTGCCTTTCTTTTGCCGCCGCCGAGATAAGTGCTCTGACTATAGTCGGTTTTCCGGCGACGGCCTACAACGAAAACTGGGAATACGTTCCTTTTTTTATTGGCCAGGCTGTGGCTCGTGTTTCAGTGGCATTTCTCTTTCTTTCGGTGTTTTATAAGTATGACTGTACGAGCGTTTACGAATTTCTCCGGCATCGATTTGGACGCGAGACTCAATACGCTGGATCGATATTCTTTTTTGTCACCCGTTTGATTGCCTCAGGCGTGAGGCTATATGCTGCCTGTCTCGGCGTAAGCCTAATAATGGGCTGGAATCTGATACAAACGCTCCTGATGTTCACCGTCGTTAGCATCATCTTCATTGCTTTCGGAGGTATTAAAGCCGTAGTCTGGGCCGGCGCATACCAGGCGATTTGTTTCCTCGTGGCCGGCATCACCTTGTTCATCTATCTTATCTATCAAATCCATGATGGCTTGGCCGAAGCCTGGCAGATTGCTGACCAGGCAGGGCATTTGAGTGCGTGCAGGTTTGATTTTAATCTAAACGACCCCACTACCTTCTGGGTTGGCAGTGTCAACGGCTTTTTTATAGGGATGGCAGCATTCGGCACCGACCAAGAAATGCCCCCAACGCCTGCTCACCGTCAAAACTCACAAGGCAAGCCAGAGAACTCTCATCTCAACGATTATTACCGTGATTCCCATTATGTGTCTCTACCTGGCGATTGGGACATTGCTTTACGTGTTCTACCAACAGAATCCCGATGTCGTCCGACCGGCTCAGGCCAAGGAAGTCATTTCTCATTTTGTCGCCCATTCCCTGCCGGAAGGTCTCAAAGGCTTGCTTCTGGCCGCTATCATTTTGGCCAGCATCGATTCCCCCCTTAGTTCGCTTGCTTCTTCTTTTATAACAGATATTTACCGGCCTTTAACCAGGAACAGGACCACTGAAAAGCATTATTTACTGGCCTCTCGGGTCGGTGTCATTGTTTTCGGTTTGATACTGGCATTGATTGCTTTAGCTTGTGACCCGGTCAAGAATATACTTTGGTTTGCTTTTAAGATATTCTCTATTACCGGTGGGGCGATTTTGGGGATTTTCCTGTTGGGATTGTTGATCAAACGAAAGGCAAACATCGGCAATATTATCGCTATGGTTGTCAGCACTTTCTGCACATTGGTTCTTATGTTGCTTTCATATTTTAATATAATACGGCTGGCTTGGAGTTGGTTAATCTTTATTGGCACCGGGATAACAGTGTTTTTGGGATACCTACTTGGACCCATCACGATCAAATCTGAATTACCGAAGTAGGGTGTGACAAGGTCTGATCTGTGTGTTGTAGGTTGAAGTCGGAAACAAATTTCTTGGTTGTATATCGCTTATGAGTCTGCTTCATTCGGGATAGCATCTGCTAATCAGCCACCTATGAAGAGCTAAAAGTCAAATACTAAAATCTTTGTTACTGTCATTGTTTTTTTTTGAGGCATCCTTGTTATAATACTTCTGTCAACATTAACATATGACCTGACAAAGGCGAATAGGCCATTGAATCCGTTATTTTTTTAAAAATTGTGTCCAAAGCCGAATAATCTACATTTTTTCGGGCTCAATATAAGCAAAATCAGCATTTGTGGTGACAAAACAGAGACATGAATTTTCGAAGAAACCTGACATTTTGCGACTCAGGAAAAGGGTGTCTTGGATAGAGTCTGCTGCCTAAATGCTTTCAACAAGACACGCAGATATTGATTGTAATATTGATAATTCAAACAATAACTCACCTATAGTCTAACAAACACGGCACCTACATCCTTGATTGCACGGCTATATCAAACATTCTCTCTTTCGTCCAGATTAAATTTCTGCAGGAGTCTTGCAAGTCTAATCAGCTCTGAGAGCTTCTATTGGTACCAGCTTAGCAGCGCATATGGCCGGGTAAATTCCAGAGATTATTCCTACGGTAATAGAAAACCCAAGAGCTGTGCCCACTGCCGGCCATGAGATGATAGTATGCCAATAACCCAGTGACGACACAGTAAAAGCTAAAACAACACCTATGGCAACCCCGACCACACCGCCAGTACCAGATAACAGGGCAGACTCAATAAGGAATTGATTTCTGATATCGCGACGAAGCGCGCCCACAGCTCGCCGCAGGCCAATCTCGTTCGTTCGCTCCCGTACAGAGATCAGCATCACCGCCAAAATGCCCACTCCGCCAACTATCAACGAGATGCCAGCGATACTGCCGATCAGCAGCGTCATGGCGGCGGCAGTTTCCCGTTCCACCTCCAACAACGCTACCTGGTTCTGGATGACGAAGTCATCACGTTTGCCCCTGAGTCGGTGCCGCTGGCGCAACAGTTGACCGATCTCCTGCTCGGCTGTTTCGAGAAGTTCGGCATTGAGCGCTTGGACATAGATGGTCTGAACGTATGTGATGTTCATGAGTCGTCGCAGGGCCGTCTCCAAGGGGACGATGATTACATCGTCCTGGTCATGTCCGCTGATGTCCATGCCCTTGGGGGACATAACGCCAGCAATTTCAAAAGGGACTCGGCCAATGCGAACTTGCTGGTCCATGGGCTCCTCGCCGTCGAAGAGATTATTTCTGACAGTAAGCCCGATGATAGCAACCCGTCGTCTGGCCCGGTTTTCACTGGGCAGGAATCTCCGGCCGACGGCAATGCTGATATTTCGGATATCGAAGCCCTCGGTTGTCATGCCGACAATGTTGGTGTTTGCGATTTCTGAATTCCATCGTACGGACATTTTCCTCCTCACGGCCGGGGCGGCCAGAGCAACGGATGGGCACTGCTCCATTATAGCAATGGCGTCGTCCGGTATCAATGTCGTAACAGCACCTATCGCCTGTTGCTTCCGACCGGCAACAATTGTCATCTGCCCGGCTGATACGACTATGAGATTGGAACCCATATTATGGATATGGCCGAGAATCTTCTGTTCCGCACCTTTTCCTACCGAGACCATTACAACCACCGCCGCAATGCCGATAATGATGCCCAGGATGCTAAGGCCGGTACGAATCCTGTGGGCGGCCAATATCTCAAGCGACAGAATGAGATTTCTTGAGAGTTTCATCGCAGGGTTTCAACCGGTTGGAGTTTAGCAGCCCGGCGTGCTGGCTGAACACCGGAGAATATCCCGATGAGCAATGCAAACAAAACTATAAGGGCAAACAGCCCCCAGGAATTTCCTATGGACAGATCCCTGTACTTTTCCAGAAGGATGCTGACAATCCAACCGAGGATGCCTCCTATGACAATTCCTACGACAGTTACTGCCAGAGATTCATCCAGGAACTGGATGAAGATGTCACCACGGGTTGCTCCCAGAGCCCGTCTCAAGCCGATTTCTTTAGTTCGCTCGTTGACGGATACCAGCATGATGTTCATCAATACTATGCCGCCAACGATAAGGCTGAGTCCGGCCAGAACAATCAGCAACACGGTAGTCGTTTTTGATATGGAGCGAATATCTTTTATAACAATCGAGGAGTGGACTATGGAGAAGTCGTCTTCCTGCGGCGGTGTGATATGATGGCGTTCGTGTAGAAGCTGCCGAACTTCCTCGGCGGTGCGTTCAATTCGGATCTCGCCGGTGTCTTCGATTTTGTCTGGATCCCTAACCGTCATTCGAATGTAGCTAAGGTGCTCCTGGTTGAACAACCGACGAAGGGCAGTAGACAGTGGAACCAGAATGCGGTCGTCTGAAGCCCTGCCGCTGGTGCCAACGCCACGAGGCTTAAGAATTCCCTTGATACGGAGGTGTACATTGCCAATCTGAACCATCTCACCGATCGGATCTTGTTCTCCAAAAAGCTCTTCTCTTATAGTAGCACCCAGAACGCAAACACGAGCCATAGTCGCAATATCTTCATCGGTAACCGATTCGCCCTGGTCAATATACCAATTCATCACCTCATGCCAGTTCGGCTGGATGGAGAATACGTTCGTACCAGTCTGTCGGGAATTGCCTTTGATTGATAACCCCCTCTTCTCTGCGACTGAAGTAACCAGTACCAAGTTATCAATCTGGTCTTGGATGGCTTCAGCATCCGCAGGCAAAAGGGTGGTGATAGCTTCCTGGGGCATGGTGTAACCCTTACCGCCGCCTGCGTTCACTTTGATGACATCGTGGGGCCACTTTGAGGCTTGCTGTTTCAGTTTTCGGGCAGTGCCTATACTGATAGTCATAATGGCTGTCAAGGCCGCGACACCTATTAGAGTACCAGCCATCATAAAGAAGGCCCGCAGCTTGTGAGTGAGCAATGCGCGTATGCCTTCTTGGGTGAGACGTAGGATTCTCATGATTGTCCCTCCTTATTGTTAAGCTCCTTCAATTCAGTTTCTGCATCGCGTGGTTGCATTATGGGCTTGTCCTCGGCGATTTGACCGTCTTTTAGTACGATGATCCTATCGGCGTGCTCTGCCACGTTGTTGTCATGTGTGATTACGATGATGGTCCGTCCCTGTTTGTGCAGGCGTTTGAAAATGGCCAGAATTTCGATACCGCTTTTGCTGTCAAGGTTACCGGTCGGTTCATCAGCTAGTATGATGGCCGGATCGTTAATCAGGGCCCGGGCAATCGCAACACGTTGCTGTTGTCCGCCGGATAGTTTGTTGGGATTGTAATGCATCCGATCCGCCAAGCCTACTGCTTCCAGAGCCTTTTTGGCCCGATCTTCGGCATCTTCGGGGTATCGGTCGGCATAAATCAGAGGCAACATCACGTTACGCAGGGCGTTGGCCCTATCCAACAGGTGAAACTGCTGGAAGACAAAGCCTATCTTGCGGTTCCGTAGGTGCGATAGGGCCTCGTCCTCGAGGGTTACCACATCATTGTCTTCCAGTCGATACCGACCAGCGGTAGGTTTGTCGAGTAGCCCCACGAGGTTCATCAGCGTGGTCTTACCAGTGCCTGATGCGCCCATGACAGCAACGTACTCTCCCTTGTCCACACAAAAGGAGACCCCTTTTAGCACTTGGGTTGTAATGTCACCGATGCCGTAGGTTTTATCAATATCTACCAATTCAATCATAACTGCACCTCGCTGTTACTTTGGGTTTCCCGATGGTGATTCCAGTAGGACCGTCTGCTCTTCCTTTAGTCCACCGATGATCTCAATCCACTGGTCATCCTTCCATCCTATCTTGATTTCACAAGGTTTTGGTTTACCGTTGCTTAATATGTAAACGACGTTTTTACCACGATCTCTTTTTATGGCCTTTGCAGGAACAGCCAGTACGTTTGACCGTAGATCAAGGAAGATAGTTACACTGGCAGTCATTTCCGGTCGGAGCAGACCTGTGTAATCAGTAACAATTTCAATAACCACGTCGTAGTTGACCACGTTTTCCTGGATCACTGCTTTCGGGTAAATTGCCACAACTTTTCCCTTAAACTCCAGATCAGGGAACGAATCCACGGTGAACACGCCACCCTGACCTACTTTCACCTTACCGATATCCACCTCATCCACATAGGCGTCCACTTGCAACCGGTTGAGATCAATTATCGTCACAAAGGTCGGGGCGTTCAGGCCGGCAGCGACCGTCTCTCCTTCTTGAGTTGAAACTGAAGCTATGACCCCTGAGATGGGGGCGGTGATCGTGGCGTAGGATTGCTCTACTTTTGCATTGTCCAGAATCGCTTTGGCCCGATCGATGTCAGCTTCAGCCTGCTTGAGATCTTCTTCGTATCGTGTCTTGGCCAGTTCGAGGGCCTTTTGTGTCGCGGTCAGTTCGGCCTCGGCTACCGACAACTGTTCCTGGGTACGATCTCGCGCCTGCTGGGACGTAAAATCCTGCTTGAGCAGATCATCCTGACGGAGCAGTTCCTTACGGCCTAAGACCACGGAGGCCTGACTTTTAGCTACGTCTGCTTCAGCCTGCTCAATCTCCCGTGGGCGCAGAGTCTCCACAGCTGAGAGTTTCGCCCGGGCTATTTGCAATTCAGCCTGGTACTGGGCCACTCTTGCCTCCAGATCGGCATTTTCCAATTCCGCGACAATCTGCCCTTTCTTGACAATATCTCCAATATTGGCGTATAGCCTTTCGACCTTGCCAGAGATACGGGAGCCGACACGAACCTCTGCACCCACTTGTGGTTTTACTTCCCCAGTAGCCAATACTGTAGAGGTGAAATCACGACGGACAACCCTGCCCGTTATCATCCCGGTATTGCTTGACTTCTGGTCGCGTAGACACCACCACCAGATGCCTACGGCCACAGCACTGCAGGCCAACACCAAGGAAAACAGCACTGCTCTTTTTTCTTTTCGCTTCATCGTCTACTATCTCTTCTGGAGGTTGCCACATCCTGCTCTGCCAGAGTTCGCCCCACAGCTCGTTCGAAGCGAGCTATGGCGCTGTACCAGTCAAGCCTTGCCTGGACCAATCGAGTCTTTGCTATCGTGTGAGCAGTCTGCGCGTCAATAAGCTCAATGATAAAGCCCGTACCGTTCTTATACTCGCCTTCAGCGACACGATCGCTCTCCTCAGCACTGGCCACGAGTTTCTCAGACGCCTGAACAGCCTGATTGGACTCGATAACTTGCATGTAAGTGATCCACACCTCTAATTCCACGTCGCGCATCAGTTCATCGTATTCTGCTAATGCTGCAGCAAGCTCGGATCTGGCCCGCCGGAGCCGGTAAGCCCGACCGAATCCAGTGAAAAGTGGCAGGCTGAGGCCAATACCGATCGACCATTCATCCCGATCCGGCACTAACGTCTGATCCCGCCAACCATAGCCTGCATCCATACCTATTACAGGCCAGTATTGGGCTCGGGTCTCCTTAAGATTGGCGCGTTTTGACTCGATCTGCGCCAGAAACGCTCGCAGTTCAGGACGATTTTGGGCCGCCTCCTCTAATAGCAGTTCGACATTGGCCAACTCCTGTTCACGCATGTCTTCAGGATGCTCAGCTACCTCAAATGGGTGCGAAACCTTAAGACCCATTGTGCTGGCCAACTTGCCCTGCGAGATCTTGACGGCGCTGTTTGCCTTTACCATGAAAAGGTCGGCGTTGGCCTTTTCCGTCTCCGTTTTTAAGACGTCAGATCGGGCAACCAAACCACTCTTATAGCGTGCACGGGCAAGGTCCACATGATACTGTGTTTGCTTGACTGTCTCTTGGGCCACGTTCAGTACCCATTTGGCCGCCAACAATTCATAATAATCCTCTTCAACGGCTACGGCCACATCCTGCAATGTCGTGTTGTGTCTGAAATTTGCAACCAGAAGTTCAGCTTCTGCGCCGCTAACCCGGGCCGACCGAGCACCCCCATCAAACAGAAGATAACCCACGCAAAACCTAGCATCATAAATGTTCTTAGGGCCATGTGTTTCCTTGTCGTTGAGCGAAACCGAATCGGCCCGTTCGCCTGCCAAAGCCAGTTCTGCCTGCGGAAAGTATGCAGCTTTTTCTTCGCCTACTCTGGCAGCGGCCGATTGGGTAGCTTGCCATGTTACGCGTGTCTGGGGATTTCTGTCCAAAGCGATCTTCATACAATCGGCTAGCGTCAGCATCTTGCTCTTGATCTCAGATGGAACATCAGGTTTCGAACTAGAAGGGGGCTTTGCTGCGGTGAGATCTTGAGAAGGAGCAACGAACATAGACGATGGCGAAAAAGGTGGTTGCGCCATGGGTTCCAGGTCTGCGCAACCGACTAGCAAGAACAAAATGAGAAGGTTAGTGATATGGACAATCGACCTTAAACCGATGCCTTCTTTAGTGTGCTCGTCATACTTCCAATTACACATCTGTCTGCCCTTCATATGCGAGAACGGATTGGATTTTGCGCCCATAGACTTTCGCCGATTTATAGCGTATTATTGTTCTCCTATCGCTCAAAATCTGCTCTTAGATAGGCGAATACCGAATACCTTCAGTGGTTCACGTCCAAGAACAAGTCCAAGTCCGACCTCTCAAGTTCTTCCTCATTTTTCTCTCTACGTCGTATCGGAAAAGAACCGATACGATATAGCCATTTTGGCAACGATTCTTCCCAATTAGCGTTTGCCAGAACAATGACTTATTGTATTGTATAAGGACAAACAATGCAAGCACTCCTTCCAAGGCAATGGTTTGCTTTTGCTCCTTTCCAAAATAGAGTTTTGTACAGATGATTAAAATCGGAACAATAAAAATGAAAAAATCATTCCTCGAGGTCTCATCTATAATAGTATTTTTATATATTTAATCCTGGGCAATTTTAAGGTGGGTGTGTGTAGTTCTTCATGCTCCCCCACTCCCAACTGCAATCCCAGCCCAGATTTGTCTGTCGAACCGTCCTACTACAGTTTTACTCCACTCGAATTAAAACCGAGCGTTTAAAAACATCGAGTTTTACACGTCCAGACTCAATACTCTTATCCTGCCAGCGGTTCTTCCACGGATCGAAGACTCTTGCTTGAGTCTGGTAGGAACCTGATAAAAAGGAGCTGAGATCAATCTCCAGACCGTCAAGTATTTCCGGCTGATGTCCAAGAGCAAACTCACTATTCCAGTCATTCTGGCTATCCCTGCACCAAGCCAACATGGTTTTGCGTCCTTTGAGTACGTAGAGGCGGTAACGATTCTCAGATATCATTATTGGCTCGAAATGTTCCGCTGGAGGATCGATACCATCAACGGCTTCAGCAAATCGTGCAAAATGATACCATAGATTCGGTTCGTCCAATGCTTGTCGCCACCACCATACGTGTCCAGTTCCCGCTGCTCCGCTGAAAAATGGGGCAAAAAGCATGTCATGCAACAATATCCCATCCCGGTCTTTTACATACAATTCTGAACAACCCGTATGACGAGGTTTAACAGCCCCGGTCTCCGTGAGAATGATTGGTTTACCAGGATTGAAAGCAATCAGCTCACGCACTGCCTGAGAGGCAAGAACATCGACAGGACCATGGCAAATCTTCCACCCTGCCCCCTCATCCAAATAACGATGTACCTGAGCAACGTCATTGTCCTTAAGGAGGCACAATGTCTTATACCTCTGTCTTTTGTGTTCCCAGTCATAGCTCCCTAAACTCTGTACGGCAAGATTTCGGGGGAAACGGCTGTGAAGTTCCGGTAGCATTTCTTTTGTCCAGTCCAGCCATTCAGAACCGCGAACTGCATCCATCTCGTTCCAGAGTTCCCAAGCGAAAACCGCCGGGTTATCTCCATAACGATTGGCATACCAATCAAGTTTTGCCTTGAAATGAGAACGCCCCTCATCAGAAGATAAATAATCATGCATGCTCTCATAGGGTCCCCTATTGGCTTTGTGATAAATCAGGTTGTCAGACCATCTGTTCCTGTCCGGACGGATATCACGGAAATATTCGAGACACATCTTTACACGGACCCCGTTCTTGAGAGCAAGTGAGAGAAAACAATCTATGGTTTTGGCACGATCCGGATCAAATTGTAGACATTTCTCATGTTCCACATTCCAGTTACTGTGGCTCACCCAGACACGGCAATAATTGATCTTATTATCAATCATGATCTTAAAAAGACGGTCGAACTCATCTTCTCTTGGGGGACCGACAAGGTTAAAGCCAATTGGGATGTATGGACTGCCGTTAGACAATTCGAAATAACGGGGATCACGTTGACTGACAACGACAAATGAAGATATTTCATCCCGTTTGGGATATGCATTCAATGTAAGCACTTGGCTTATGAGGATAACCATAACCAATCTTTTGCACATGGGCATCTCCCATATAACAGTTTTCAAATGAAGAATTTGCTTGCACTTCCTAATAATAGCCAAACTGTCCTATGGGGTCAAGCTTTCCATAGGCGGTGCACCAGAGAGCACCAATTTCTTGTATAATCCGTTCCTCTGAAATAACAGATACCTACTGTTAAATTGAACAAGAATTGGACTATCGGATTGAAAGGTTGCCCGGCATGAAGTTTTCTGGCATACTGGTCGTGCTCAGGATTGACATTAATTCATTACGCAGTTGCATCTTTGTTTTCTCATATTCCATATTGCCTGCCAGATTGGTCCACTCGTTCGGGTCTTTCTTATGATCATAGAGTTCCTCCTCACCATTACCACAAAGCGTATAGCGGTATCGCCGGGAACGGACAGAGAAGTGTGGACTGGTCTTGTTATCCCGGATGGCCGACAAGGCCACGTTAGGTCCGTCCCAGTCCTTACGTTTCGGATCTCTCAGGAATGGCCGAAGTGAGTGGCCGTCAAGCGGCGTATTGCTACGATTCTTGTTGGGGTCTCCGGAAAGACCACACAGGTCCGTCAGGGTAGGGTACATATCAATCAATGAAACAGGATGATCGCAGGTCTGTCCATTGCCCTTTAAGCCGGGGACACGTATAAACAGCGGTACGCGTGTGGATTCTTCCCATAAGTGCCACTTCTGAATGCAATCCTTCTCGCCCACATGATAGCCGTTGTCGCCCGTCAAAATCACTATAGTATTGTCGCTGTACTCGCTCTTATCCAATGCTTCCAGCACCTTGCCGACCTGATCATCGACAAACGCCACACACGCCAGATATGCCTGCACCCACTCTTTCCAGGCCTTTTCCCCCCCGGCCTTAAGCAATGCCTCATACTTCTGGTATCCCCACTCCCAACGATTGCGCAAAACTGAAGCACAATCGTTGAGATCGTCCTTCAAGTAAGGCGGAAGCTCAATATCTTCCATAGGGAACATATCGAAGTACTTTTGAGGAGCATAGAGCGGCGTATGCGGACGAATGAAGCCGACGCCCAAGTAAAAGGGGCGGCTGTGCTTCCGCTTCAGGACGTCAATCGCCCAGTCAGCCGATATCTCATCCGGCATTTTGTCGCGGTCGCTCCCATCGACGTACCGAAACGGTTTTCCGTTTTCATTGTACCAGCCCTTCGCTCCGGGTATTCCTTCGATAGCTCCCGCTTTCCAGTCCGGCACGTCAGACAAGGAACCATAATTGAGGTCACGATGCATAGGCAGCGGAAGAACATCCTTCCATATTTCAAACTGCGTAGGGCTGGGCGTGTTTCTTACTTTCCCTTTTCCCAGCCATGGCCAGGGGCCATAGTCCGGACCGATTCCGTAGGCGGTATAGAAATCACCCTCTGCGCCCCGATGCAAAAGCTTGCCTGTGCCGTAAGAATTATATCCGTTGTTGCGAAAATGCAGCGGCAGCGGCACACAGCCCTTCAGCAAAGGAACCGACTTCCATGCAGCAAAACTATAATCATTTATCGTCTGGGGATACAATCCAGAAAACAGGCATTTGCGCGAAGGGCCGCACACAGGCACTGCAACATGGGCATTAGTGAAGTTTACGCTCTTCTGCCGAAGACGGTCTATATTCGGTGTCTTTGCTTTTGGGTGTCCCAGCGGATGCAGCGCCCAGTCATTAAGATCGTCGCAGATAATTAATAGTACATTGGGCCGATTCCTTTTGCTTTCTTCTGTTTTTATACTCGAACAACCCGACAGAAGTAGAGGATACATCGCGGACATTGCCGTTAACCGTAAAAAATCACGCCTGTCCTGAACTGGCTTCATACAATTATCCTTTGTATACTGCTCACGATTTCCAATTCCCGTTTGTACGCGGGTAAGTAACCCTACAACAGTAACTCAAAACTCCACTCGCAGGAATTTACTAATCCTGATGAGTATGTAACTTAACCCAGTTACGCCGCTGGGACTCTTTTCTAATAGAATATCAGATCTGTCTCGAATTCTCAAGCTTGCCAACTTGATGTTGAAAATATCTCAACAATAACAATGGCAGAAACACAAATTTGGCAACTGATTATCATTTTCTTGATATATCGCAGGCCATGCTCACCAAACAGACATTATAGTTGATCCTACATCGCCTGGATAGAACGAATGCGGTCTTCGGCGCTATATTCGACAGCGATAAGAAGTATCGAGAACGCCCCAAACACAATAGAACCTGTTAAACAACTGAATATACAATCCCAAAACTGTAATTCCAAAGTGTAGATCTACTCCCTAAGAAGATATGTAGGAGCCTAAGATCATCTGTTGAGGAATCTTCTTTAGTGATGGGATAGAATCACACTATAGCCGTGGGCGTGCCTTCTCGCCTTGGATTTTGTTTATGGGGAGAAACAATAACATAGATCCTTGAAATTGCTGGTAGTAGTGATATGCTATGCTAAGTTTATCAGATGGCCCACACAAGTATTTGAAAAAAATGAAAGGTGGATAGATGCCAAGATACTTACAAGCATTCCTGTTTTTGCCATTCCTTTGCATCGGTGTTTGCTCTGCTCAGACACCCGTACAGATTCTCCAGGAATCGGGGATACAAGGTGGTCTCATTGTCCACCTCGGCTGCGGCGATGGTAAGAGTACGGTTGGGTTTTACCCGAACAACCGCTATCTCGTGCATGGTTTGGATACAGATCCTGGCGACGTTAGCCAAGCCCGCCAGCATATCGCAGCAAGGGGGCTCTATGGTACGGTCTCGGTCGATACGTTCGATGGCATCCATTTGCCCTACATCGATAATCTCGTGAATCTTTTGGTTGCCGAAGACTTGGGTAATGTCTCAATGGACGAGGTTATGCGAGTACTCTGCCCTGGTGGCGTCGCCTATATCCGGCATAAAGGCAAGTTGTCCAGAACAGTCAAGGAGTGGCCAAATAATATCGACGAGTGGACCCATTACATGCACGGTCCAGACAATAACGCCGTGGCTAATGATACTGTCATCGATTCACCTCGCCGTCTGCAGTGGAACGGTGGCCCAAAGTGGACACGCTCCCATGAGAAGATGTCAAGTATGAATGCCATGGTATCGGCTGGCGGACGGATTTTCTATGTTATAGACGAAGGCCCGAGCGCCTCAGTTCAGCTTCCACCTGAGTGGAAACTTATTGCACGTGATGCCTTCAATGGTGTGATTCTCTGGAAACGTGACATCCCATTGTGGCACACTCATTTGTGGCCGCTCAAGGCTGGACCTGCCACGATACCTCGCCGTTTGGTTGCTATCGGAAATAGAGTCTACGTAACGCTTGGTCTGACGCAGCCTGTAACGGCATTGGACGCGGCGACGGGCGTGACTGTCAAGACATATAAGAGTACGGAAGGCACGGAGGAGATTCTCGTTTCTGACGGCGTGCTCTATCTGCGAGTTAATAAGGATTTCAAGCCCCATGTTTTCAAACCAGAAAACGAACACTGCTGGACAGAATCTATCAGAGCCATGGGTACGATAGGCGTTTGGAAACCCAGCGAAAGACAGTACGTCGCTGCAATTGATGCCAACTCAGGCGAAGAGTTATGGCGCGTCGACTCACCTATTGCCCGTTTGACCCTCACAGTTGATGCAAACAGCGTCTACTTTCATACGGGCCAGCATATCGTGAGTCTCAACCGCAAAACCGGAAAGGAGCTGTGGCGGCAAGATAAAGTGCCAAAGTTCACTTCGTTAACGACTCGTACCCCGCCGACTTTGGTCTCCTACGACGATGTACTTCTCTACGAGCACAACAAGACGATCGCCGCATATTCAAGGAAAACCGGAAAATTTCTGTGGCAGTCTGCTCATCCTCGATCCGGCCACGTATCACCAGGCGATGCGCTTGTCATCAACAACTTAGTGTGGTCCGCAGGAATCGGTGGAGGCAAATTCATCGGCAAGGACATACATACTGGCGAAGTGAAGGTCGAGTTCTCACCACCGGAAATGACCTGGTTTCATCCTCGCTGCTACCGTTCGAAAGGCACGACACGCTACCTGCTTGCATCACGGACCGGGATCGAAGTTGTCGATGTAAGAACCCGGAAAGTAGACATCAACCATTGGACCCGCGGCGCTTGCCTGTATGGCATCATGCCGGCCAATGGATTGATCTATGCAGGGCCTCACTCCTGCGCATGTCTTATGGAAACCAAGACGTCGGGCTTCAACGCCCTTGCCCCGGCCAAGCCGATCCGGGATGTCGAACGTGAGATTGCAGTCTCCGACCGCTTCGAGAAAGGCCCAGCATACTCCGACAATAAACATAGAAGCACCGAAACCAAATCGGACTGGCCAATGTACCGTCATGACCGTACGAGAAGCGGTTGCACATCGATATCGGTTCCATCGGATTTAAAGAAGCTTTGGGCAGCAGGCGTGAATGATAAGCTCACAAGCTTGGTGTCGGCGCACGGTATACTTTTGGTAGCCACTCCGGAGACTCATACAGTCCATGCATTAGACATAGCCGGCGGCGAAAAGGTCTGGGAATTCACATGTGGCGGCCGCGTCGATTCACCACCTACACTCTACGGCGGCAGAGTCTACTTCGGGGCACACGATGGATACGTGTATTGTCTGCGAGCGAGTGACGGTTGCCTGGTGTGGAGGTTCCTGGCTGCGAAAAATGAGCAGCGCTTGGTTTCTTATGGCCAGGTTGAATCGGTTTGGCCCGTCCACGGCAGTGTGCTTGTGATGAACGATGCGGTGTATTGCGTTGCCGGACGTTCGGCATTTCTTGATGGGGGACTTCTCTTCTACAAGCTTAAGGCCGAAACCGGAGAGATGCTCGCCATGAACAAGATAGACGAAAAGGCTCCTGACACGGGAGAGAACCTCCAGAAGTTACAGGCTGGATGGTGTGGACTCACCATGCCGGTTGCCAATCCCGATATCCTGACAAGCGACGGGAAACACATCTTCATGCGGAGCCAGTCATTCGACTTGGATGGCAACCGGTTACGCGTTTCACCTGATCTGGATGTCCAACAACAGGACCGCCAGGGCACTCACCTTTTCAGTCCGGTTGGGCTTCTTGACGATAACTGGCACCACCGGAGCTACTGGATGTACGGCGTAACGGCTGTCTACGGCTGGCACGTGTGGTTTGAGGGAGCAAAGTATGCACCATCCGGCAGAATTCTTTCTTTCGATGAGAACAACGTCTATGGCTTTACCCGCAAGCCGCAATTCTTGTCCCAGGCGCCAACAATCGAGTACCAGCTCTACAAGGCAAACAAGAGGCCAGCCAAGGACGGACCGACTCGCGTCCGCCAAACCGCCTCTGAACATACCGAGAGAGAATGGAACCAAACACAATGGCTCAGCCGCGGCAGGCTTTACAAGCCCCATCAGTTGACGGCGCTTAAATATCATTGGATCACACCTGACTTGCCGATTCAGGTTCGTTCAATAGCCCTCACGAAAGACGCTCTTTTCATTGCCGGCTCACCCGATGTAATCGATGAAGTGGAACTTTGGAAGCGTCCCGATGACGTTGAACTGAAACGAAAGCTGGCAGAGCAGATGGAAGCATGGAAAGGACACCGTGGTGGCTCGCTGTTGGTCGTATCTTTAGTAGACGGCAGCCGCTTGGCCTCAATCAATCTTGAAGCCCCACCAGTTTTCGACGGAATGATTGCAGCCGGCAACAAGCTCTTCCTGTCACTGATGAACGGACAAGTCCTATGTTACGGACGCGAAAGTGAAAAATACAAGACTCCTCGCCGGCCTTGTCAAACAGACCAGTGACTGCCGGGAGGCAATCTGTTGGAGAGACCCAGGGCCGGAGGCTTAGATTGACAAATGTTCTGTTTGTACAAACTGGGCTGCTGCTATGAATCGTTTTCTGTGTTCAGAAAGCATGGTTGGATATTAGAGAGAGTTCGCTTCAGATAACAAAGGCACCACACGAACATTATCAAAGCGAACATCTTGACCCTTATACACAATCAGCCCAACCGTTCCGGATGGATATAAATCGTTTGCCGCGCTGAGGACCTGCTTGTCATTAATAAAGCATGTAATCACCTTCCCACAAACCTTCACCCGCAGACGCAGCCATCGGCCGTGAGCAACTGAAGTCGGCACCGCAGCTTCGGCGATAAGGAGTGGATTGGAGAAGTGGTTTGTCTCTGGTTTCAGCTGCGCGCCAGCCTTGTTCTCGAGCACACAACCATCCTGGCGTGCACGCCACAGACGACATTTCTTATGCGATGGATCGAGCACAAAGTAATATCCCTGCACCCATCGACCGTTGCCGCTCCCTTCGTCCTGCATGTCTGCACGTACCCAGAGTCCGAAGTGCCCTTTCTCCGCATAAGCGTCTACCTCGAAATTGTAGTCACTCCACTGCTCACCGCCACGCAAAAGGATAGCCGCGTCGTGTGCTCCCCTTTCACGCTCCCGAACTCCGAGTCCGGCATCATGACGCAGACAGCCACCCGACTTGCCTTCACGACTATCCCAATACCACTGTTCAGCTTTGAGACGCCAATAGTTCAAAAAAGGAATCCATTTAGTATCCGGTTCATTGCAATCAGTCTCATACGGTAAGGCCAAGGGTTGTATACTCTCCTCGATCCGCACCGCCTGGCGAGAGCGTGCAACATTAATCATCAGCCGATCGGTACCAAACACCAGCTTGACTATTCCTGAATCCCATGGCGAATTCAAGTAGGGTGAATCGACGGTATCGTAGCTATCTAGATCCATCGGCGCACCATTAACAAGTGGAATCTTGCCGTAGCATAAGGTCAACACGAAGGTCTCAGTCGATGGCCCTTTATCCCCGGCTGAACAACTTTCGTATACTAAGCCATCCGGCTTTTGCTCAATCCGGTTATTAAGTACATCTGTTCGGAAGCGAGTGAAGTCTTTCGCATAATCCGATGCCCGAGCAACCTCCAGCACAAAGGACGCATCAGTCTTGTCAAACTTGATGAAGTCACCGTATACGGCTGCATTGTCCACATGCTGCCACGTGTAGCCCGTCCCGATAACTCTGTAAGCTGCAAACGTGCCTCCTGCTCGGATAAATATCCAGCCATCCTGCTCGATGACTTCTTCAAATTCCTTGGTCGCCAAGTATGCTTGCCCGCAGGAGCCACGGCCGATGCTCACGTTCTTGTGCTGTAGACAATCTACGACTGCCGCTGCCATTTCCTTCCTTCCTCCCAACATCAGGTCCGTATAGATAGCACGGCGGGTGCTACCGGCCATCCGCAAGACGCTGGTCAACGGGAGAGACCTTAGCGCACCATATTTGCCTTGTACTTCCTGGAAAGATCCAAGGATGAAATCAGGTGTTACCCATGCATATACGAGACCATTGAACATTTCCGGTAGAGGTTCATCCAATCGTGGGTCATTGCGGAACAATCTGCAAGCATGGCCAGGACGGCGGGCCTTGAATTCATACGTGCCGCGCTCTAAGCCAGTAGTTGCTAACTTGTAGACCGCAAGGGGGGGAAGATACCGGCTTGTCGCGAGTAAGGGTGCGCCGAGCACACCATAGAAATGTGCCTTTCCTTGACCAAACAGCATATGCATCAACGGATAACTTCCACTGCACTTTGCATCACACCGGCTGTTGTGTCCCAACTCGTTCGGCAAGATTCCCTCATGACCGGGTCGGTAGACACGACAGGCCGGTCCACATAACATTCCTTCGAGATTTAGTACGGCATGTTCAGCAAAGAGCACATCTAGCGCCAGCGTCGCCTTCTGGCGAATAAGCGGGTCACTTGCCCACTCCGACAGCATAATTAGGCAACCAACCTCTTTTTCTACATAACAAGGCGAATTATATTCTAACCACCCTTTCTTTATGTGCTCGACAATATACGCATCGATATGTCGGCCGATTGCCTCGGATGTGTCCCAGTCGCGGTCGATTTGGGCAACCAGGAGGCACCATACGTGACCCATAAGAGCATGATTTTCAGTAGCTCCGAATTTCCAGATGGATGGGTTAATCCTTCGCGGCGCGGGCTTGAAATGTATCAGTTCGAGCAAACGCTTTCTCGCCGCCGAGTTCATATTGGGATCATCACGGAAAAGGTAATAAGTATGAAGCACCTCGCACATCCGCATGTCCGGATCGATTTTCTTGTCAATAGGCATAGCGCTGAAAAAGGCGTTGGCTTGTGATATCTCAGTCTTTGAACGCGCAAGTCGTAAAGCCGCCAGCGCGCCGGCCCAACAAGGTTCTATCTCATCAAATTTCCATTCTGCATGTTTCCACTGTATCGGGTATCCATCCTTCACCCAGCTATTCGCCAACTGTACGAGAAATGTGCGCTTACGTCCCTCGATTGCTGCAATGCGATCGACTTCGGAGGATATACAGTCAACGTATAAAATGGAAGACAACAAAAGTACACACTGCATTAGATTTTGCATGTCTCATGAACCTCCTGTTACGTGTCCAGATCCGACTCTTGGCTACCGAAGATACACTGATATTCACAGGATCCTCAATACACGATAGATATTGTTAATATTAGCTTTTAAGCCCCGATTGTCAACTGCTTAGGTCGTTTCAACATTGCTCACGATCAAATGTGCAGAGTGATTTGTTCTCGTATAGAGTCTGCATATCTCGTTTGTAATGATAGGATTTGAAACCGGCCATTGAATACGATATTATTTTTGAAAATTGCGTCAATGGCCTAATAAGCCACATTTTTTCGGGCCCAATATAGGCAAAATCAGCATCTGTAGTGTCATTTTGGTGACAAGTATTTTCCGAAGAATTTTAACAATTTGCGACTCAGGAGAAGAGTGTCTTGGATAGAGTCTCTTACTTAAATGCTTCAGTCAAGACGCATGGATATTGGTTGTAATATTGATAAAACGATCAAAAATCTTCCTGTTCTTGTCGCCAAAAAGAAAGGGCTGCAAGTTTTTATTCTCACAGCCCTTTGTTCTGACTTTTTTCAGCCAGCCTTTATTTGCAGAAGTTGCTTTTACATTTCAACACCATATGCGGCGGAGCGATGGTAGTTAATTCTCCTTATGGACTGTTCAGCATATTGATTATGTTTACGGCCGCTTGTATCAGGCCGTGGGCGTCGAGTTCGGAGATCTCCTTGCCTCGCTGCGCCTCGACGGCATTGATGAAGGCCTCCAGAGTATTGATGGCCGCGGCATCGTTGTTGGTATTGAGATCATCAAGTGCATTGAGCGCAGCTCCAAGCTTGGCATCGAGACTGTTTGTTATACCCTGCTGCAGGTTCAAAGATATTACCGCTGCAATCAGTGCTTCTATGGCCCCTGCAGAGTTGTCAAATGACAAATACTTCACGGTGGCATAGTCTTGGTAAGTGCCGTCGCCGTAACTGATGCCGGTTACATAGACATTACCTGAAGCATCCAGAGCGATGGCGAACGCGGAATCACTGTCGTTTGCCGGGCCATCATACCTTGCTACCCAGAGCTCGTTGCCGGATGAATCATACTTTACGGTGGCATAGTCATAGTTAGTGCCGTCGCCGGGACTATAGCCGGTCACATAGACATTACCTGAGGCATCTACGGCTATTGCCTCTGCGTAATCATACCTATTTGCCGGGCCATTGTACCTTGCTACCCAGACCTCGTTGCCGGATGAATCATATTTTACGGTGGCATAGTCACAGCCAGTGCCGTCGCCGGGACTATAGCCGGTCACATTGACATTACCTGAGGCTTCTACGGCTATTCCTTTTACGTAATCCCACCCATTTGCCGGGCCATTGTACCTTGCTACCCAGAGCTCGTTGCCGGATGAATCATATTTTACGGTGGCATAGTCTTG
>WOR8_10001772_pt1 | contig 21654 bp, 13 predicted proteins | sample DeeMarSeWOR38_10_FD_19890 | JGI IMG/M metagenome (IMG submission 19890) | reverse complement strand
ATGTGTTCCTGCGCGCACTGGTCGAGCCACTTTGCCGGCAGCACCGGCTTGATGATCTCGTCCATGACGGCCTCGCGGATGGCCTTCAGGTCGATATCCGGGCCGTGCTGGGTCGACAGAACCACTGCGTCGATGCCGGCCGGGCGGTCGTCCTCGTAACGGAAGGTCACCTGGCTCTTGGCGTCCGGGCGCAGCCAGGGCAGAGTGCCGTTCTTGCGGACCTCGGCCTGACGCTTCACCAGACGGTGTGCGTAGGTGATCGGTGCCGGCATCAGGACGTCGGTCTCGTTGCTGGCATAGCCGAACATCAGTCCCTGGTCTCCGGCGCCCTGTTCATGGTCCTCGGACTCGTCGACGCCCATGGCGATATCCTGCGACTGCTTGCCGATGGCGTTGAGTACCGCGCAGGATTCCCAGTCAAAGCCGATCTCGGAGCTGTTGTAGCCGATGTCGCGGACAGTGTGGCGGACGATTTCCTCCAGGTCGACCCAGGCCGACGTGGTGACCTCGCCGGCGATAATGACCATGCCGGTCTTCACCAGGGTCTCGCAGGCAACCCGGGCTCGCGGATCCTGCTCCAGCATGGCGTCGAGCACGGCGTCTGATATCTGGTCTGCGACCTTGTCGGGGTGCCCCTCGGACACTGATTCTGATGTAAATACTTGAAACTCTGGCATATTATTAGTTTCATGTTGTTGCGGGCAGACAAGTCTACCCTACGTAAGTGATATTTTCATTAGTACCCTGGTACACCTAAAGTGCGTCTTTATCCCAAACGCAGCACATAAAAGGTTACATGATGGTTAGTCTGGAGACCCCAGTATGCGATTTCGGCAAGCCGGCACCGGACTTCTCCCTCCCGGGCGTCGATGGCAACACATGGACCCGGGACAGCTGCGCCGGGCCCAATGGCCTGCTGGTGATGTTCATCTGTAATCATTGCCCCTATGTCAAGGCCATACGTGACCGGCTTGTCCGGGACACCCGCGAACTGCGCGACTACGGTATCTACAGTGTGGCCATCATGTCCAATGATCCAGCGCTGTTTGAGGAAGACAGCTTCGGGAACATGCAGGCCATCTCCCGCGAGTTCGATTTCCCTTTCCCCTATCTGCTGGATGAGACCCAGGCCGTTGCAAGACAGTACGGCGCCGTCTGCACGCCGGATTTCTTCGGTTACAATCGCGACATGGAATTGCAGTACCGCGGGCAGTTCGATGCCAGCCGCAAACAGGCGGCAGGCATCGAGGTGCGGCGCGACCTGTTCGAGGCGATGCGCGGCGTGGCGGCCACGGGCAAGGGACCCGAGGTGCAGATTCCGGGCATGGGCTGTTCCATCAAATGGCGCGAACCGGTAGCCGCAGGGTAAGGAAAATAGTTCACAAGTAATTGATTTGTAATGATAAGTAACAGATGGCGGAGTAGTCCGGCCTAACCCGTACGTGCTATTGCCCATTGGCACAAACTAGGGGAAAATAGCGCGCTTCGTCGATCAGGGATGGTCATCAGGCGACGCCGGGAGCGGATTCCCGGAAAGACTCAAAGATTTTACTCACGGTGAGGGGCCTCGGCGCGCACATGCACCCGGGCCTTTTTTTGCCGCCCAGCCTGTGAAGCGCAAGGGACCTCGTGGGCAAATAACCGTTATCTCGTGTCGCCGGGCATAAGCGGCACGCATATTTTAAAGAATTCAAATTGGACAGGAGGAAAACATGGCCCAGCGCAAAGAACTAGCCAATGCGATCCGTGCGCTCAGCATGGATGCCGTGCAGAAGGCAAAATCCGGCCACCCGGGCGCCCCCATGGGTATGGCGGATATCGCCGAGGTCTTGTGGAATGATTACCTGAAGCATAACCCGGCCAACCCGGCCTGGGCAGACCGCGACCGCTTCGTGCTGTCCAACGGTCACGGCTCCATGCTGATCTATTCCCTGCTGCACCTGACCGGCTACGATCTGACGATCGACGATCTGAAGCAGTTCCGCCAGTTGCATTCCAAGACGCCGGGTCATCCCGAGTATGGTTACGCGCCGGGTGTGGAAACCACCACCGGCCCGCTCGGCCAGGGTATTACCAATGCCGTTGGCATGGCCGCTGCCGAAAAGACCCTTGCCGCGCAGTTCAACCGCGACGGCCACAAGATTGTCGACCACCACACCTATGTCTTCATGGGCGATGGCTGTCTCATGGAAGGCATCTCCCACGAGGCCTGTTCGCTTGCCGGCACCATGAAGCTCGGCAAGCTGATTGCCTTCTGGGACGACAACGGTATTTCCATCGACGGCCATGTCACAGGCTGGTTTACCGATGACACGCCGAAGCGCTTCGAGTCCTACCAGTGGCACGTGGTGCGCGATGTCGACGGCCACGACCCGGAGTCGATTCGAGCTGCCATCGACGAGGCCCGTTCCGTCACCGACAAGCCCAGCCTGATCTGCTGCAAGACCATCATCGGTTACGGCTCACCGAACCTCGCCGGTAGCCACGACTGCCATGGCGCGCCGCTCGGTGACGACGAGGTCGCCGCGACCCGCGAGAACATCGGCTGGACCCACCCCCCGTTCGAGGTGCCCTCCGAGGTGTACGAGGGCTGGAACTCCCGGGACAAGGGCGCGAAGGCCGAGGACGACTGGAACGCCGCGTTCAGCGCCTATCGCGAGGCCCATCCCGACCTGGCCGCCGAGTTCGAGCGGCGCATGGCGGGCGAACTGCCGGCCGACTGGGACAGCAAGGCCGCCGAGTTCATCAGCGACGTGAATGACAAGGCTGAGACCATCGCCTCGCGCAAGGCCTCGCAGAATGCGCTGAACGGCTACGGCCCGCTGCTGCCGGAACTGCTGGGCGGTTCCGCCGACCTGGCCGGTTCCAACCTGACCATCTGGTCCGGTTCCGAGGACATCAACAAGGGCAACGGTGGCAACTACATCTACTACGGCGTGCGCGAATTCGGCATGTCCGCCATCATGAACGGTATCGCCCTGCACGGCGGCTTCATCCCCTATGGCGCGACCTTCCTGATGTTCTCCGAGTATGCCCGTAACGCGCTGCGCATGGCCGCACTGATGAAGGTACACAGCATCTTTGTCTACACCCATGACTCGATCGGTCTGGGTGAGGATGGTCCGACCCACCAGGCGGTGGAGCAGACCGCGACCCTGCGCATGATCCCGCGCATGTCGGTGTGGCGGCCCTGTGATGCGGTTGAATCCGCTGTTGCCTGGAAGGTCGCTGTTGACAACTCGGGTGGTCCGAGCTGCCTGATCTTCTCGCGCCAGAATCTCCAGCACCAGGAGCGTACCGAGGACCAGATCGCCGCGATCAGCCGTGGTGGTTACGTCCTGCGTGACTGTGACGGCGTGCCGGATGCGATCATCATCGGCACCGGTTCCGAGGTCGGCCTGGCCATGGAGGCGGCCGGGTCGCTGGCTGCGAAGGGTAAAAAAGTGCGTGTGGTTTCCATGCCATCAACCAGCGTGTTCGATGCCCAGGACGAGGCCTACCGCGAGTCCGTGCTGCCCTCCGCCGTGACGGCACGCATTGCGGTCGAGGCCGGCGTGACGGACTACTGGCGCAAGTATGTCGGTCTCGGCGGCAAGGTGATCGGCATCGACACCTTTGGCGAGTCTGCGCCTGCCGGTGACGTCTACAGGCATTTCGGCATAACTGCGGAGAATGTCGCCGCGGCCGTTGAGGACGTGCTCTAGGCGCTGCACAGAATTTCATCAGTTCGTAACACAAGACTAAACGTTCAAGGAGAAAACCCAATGACGATTAAAGTCGGTATCAATGGCTTCGGCCGTATCGGTCGTATGGCATTTCGTGCCATTGCAAAGGATTTTTCTGATATCCAGGTGGTCGGCATTAACGACCTGCTGGACGCTGACTACCTGGCATACATGCTGAAGTACGACTCGGTACACGGCAATTTCGACGGCGACATCGCGGTCGACGGCAACAACCTGATCGTTAACGGCAACACCATCCGCCTGACCGCAGAGCGTGATCCGGCCAACCTCAAGTGGGACGAAGTGGGCGCCGACCTGGTGATCGAGTGCACCGGCTTCTTCCTGACCGAGGAGACCTGCCAGAAGCACATCGACGCAGGTGCCAAAAAGGTGGTCCAGAGCGCGCCTTCCAAGGACGGCACGCCAATGTTCGTCTACGGCGTCAACCATGGCACCTATGCCGGACAGGCGATCATTTCCGCCGCATCCTGCACCACCAACTGCCTGGCGCCGATTGCCAAGGTGCTGAATGACAAGTGGGGCATCAAGCGTGGCCTGATGACCACCGTGCACGCAGCAACTGCCACCCAGAAAACCGTTGACGGTCCTTCCCAGAAAGACTGGCGCGGTGGTCGCGGCATCCTGGAAAACATCATCCCGTCCTCCACCGGTGCGGCCAAGGCCGTTGGCGTGGTTCTGCCGGAACTGAACGGCAAGCTGACCGGCATGGCGTTCCGCGTGCCGACCTCCGACGTGTCCGTGGTCGACCTCACCTGCGAGCTGAACAGCGAGGCCAGTTACGACGACATCTGTGCGGCGATGAAGGCTGCTTCCGAGGCGGGTGATCTCGCCGGCGTTCTGGCCTATACAGACGAGAAGGTGGTTTCCACCGACTTCCGCGGCAAGAGTACACCGTCCATATTTGATGCCGGTGCCGGTATCCAGCTGGATTCGACCTTCGTCAAGGTGGTTTCCTGGTACGACAATGAGTACGGCTACACCTGCAACATGCTGCGCATGGTCCAGCACGTATCCAGCTAAGCGAACCATGGCTCCCGTGGTTACGTTGATGGAGTCTGCCTGAATGTCTGCATACAGCGTGTGTGCCACGTTTTCATGCCGGCTTTCACGTATTGCCGATGGGCACCCCGGGTGTTCCGGGAGCTGAAACTGTATGTCGCCGGCCTGTTATGCAGGCCGGCGATTTTTTAACCCTCAGGGAGTTGTTCGTTCAGCCAGTGTCGCTGTCTTAACAAACAACTTTTCAGAATAAAGCCACAAAGGAGTCGTCCATGTCTGTATTGAAGATGACCGATCTGGATCTTGCCGGCAAGCGCGTGCTGATACGTCAGGACCTGAATGTGCCGATCAAGGACGGCAAGGTTGCCAGTGACAAGCGTATTCGCGCCAGTCTCCCCACCATCGAACATGCCATGAAGGCCGGCGCAAGGGTGATGCTCATGTCGCACCTGGGCCGCCCGACGGAAGGCGAGTTTGCCGAGGAGTTCTCCATGCGACCGGTCGCAGACCACCTCTCCGTACTGCTGGGCAAGGAGGTCAAGCTGGTTGCCGATTACCTGGAAAATGCGCCGCAGATGAAGGACGGCGATGTCGTCTTGCTGGAAAATGTCCGTTTCAATCCCGGCGAGAAGAAAAACGACGAGGCACTGTCGAAGCAGTACGCGGCATTGTGCGATATCTATGTCATGGATGCATTCGGCACGGCGCACCGTGCCCAGGCATCGACGCATGGTGCCGGCCAGTTCGCACCGGTTGCCTGTGCGGGTCCGCTGCTCGCGGGCGAGCTCGAGGCACTTGGCAAGGCACTGGATGGTCCGGCCCGGCCAATGGCGGCGATCGTGGGTGGATCCAAGGTCTCGACCAAGCTGACCGTGCTGGATTCCCTGTCCGGGGTTGTCGACCAGCTGATTCCCGGTGGCGGCATTGCCAATACCTTCATTGCGGCCAGTGGTCACAATGTCGGCAAGTCGCTGTACGAGGCCGACCTGATTCCCGAGGCACAGCGCCTCATGGCAGCCGCCAGGGCCAAGGGCGGAGAGATTCCGGTGCCGACGGATGTGGTGGTTGGCAAGGAGTTCTCGGAGTCGGCCGAGGCCGTGGTCAAGAAGGTCGAGGACGTGGCTGACGATGACATGATCTTTGATATCGGTCCGGAGACCGCCGCCCGCTACGCCGGCATGATGGCCAGTGCCGGCACCATCGTCTGGAACGGTCCGGTTGGCGTCTTCGAGTTCGACCAGTTCGGCGAGGGTACCCGGGAACTCGGCGAAGCAATCGCGGCATCCAGTGCATTTTCGATTGCCGGCGGTGGCGACACGCTCGCGGCCGTCGACAAGTATGGCATCGCCGACAAGGTGTCCTATATTTCGACCGGCGGCGGCGCCTTCCTGGAATTCCTCGAGGGCAAAAAACTTCCGGCCGTTGCCATGCTCGAGGAGCGTGCCGGTTAGGCCGGTCGTGTGATACCGGTTCCGGGCGATATCAGCCTCTGAACCGGCTCATGCAGATACCAACGACAAGCTGACTATCGATGCCAAGACGCACGAAAATCGTCGCCACCCTGGGCCCGGCAACAGACGAGAAACAGGTTATGGATGACATGATCCAGGCCGGTATGGATGTTGTGCGGCTGAACTTCTCGCATGGCAGTACGGAAGAACACATGCTGCGGGCCGAGAACGTGCGTAACCGCGCCCGTGCGCATGGCCACCAGGTCGGCGTGCTGGCCGATTTGCAGGGTCCGAAGATTCGTATCGAGCGATTCAAGGATGGCAAGATCAACCTCCAGACTGATGGCCGGTTCATCCTGGATGCCGCGATGGACCCGATGGAGGGCACCAGCGAGCGGGTCGGCCTGACGTATCGCGAGCTGCCGAATGACGTGCATCGCGGCGACAAGCTGCTGCTCGATGACGGCCGCCTGGTGCTGTGGGTGGATGAGGTGGTCGATGCCGAGATTCGCTGTCGCGTTCTGGTGGGCGGGGAACTGTCGAACAACAAGGGCATCAACCGCCTGGGTGGCGGGCTGTCGGCGCAGGCGATTAACGAAAAGGACAGGGCCGATATCAGGATCGCCGCGGAGATGGGCGCCGACTACGTCGCCGTGTCTTTTCCGCGCTCGGCTGATGATGTTCACCTGGCGCGGCAGTTGCTGCAGGAGGCCGGCGGCCACGGCGGGATTGTCGCCAAGATAGAACGGGCCGAGGCGCTGGATGCGCTGGAGGAGATCGTCGAGGCGTCGGATGCAGTCATGATTGCGCGCGGTGATCTCGGTGTTGAAATCGGTGACGCCGAACTGCCGGCGGTGCAAAAGCGCATCATCAAGGTGGCGCGCTCGCTTGACCGGGTCGTGATCACGGCGACACAGATGATGCAGTCCATGATCGAAAATCCGATACCGACCCGGGCAGAGGTGTTTGATGTCGCTAACGCGGTGATCGACGGTACCGATGCCGTGATGCTCTCGGCCGAGACGGCTACCGGCAAGGACCCTGCCAAGGTCATCGAGGCCATGGACCGCATATGCGCAGGTGCCGAACGGCAGCGTTCGGTGCTGGCCAGCGAGCGCCGCACAAAGGCGCGTTTCGAGCGGACCGACGAGGCAATCGCCAAGGCGACCATGTATACCGCCAACAGCCTGGGTGTGAAGGCGATCGCCGCGCTCACGGAGTCAGGCGCCACGCCGCTGTGGATGTCGCGCATCAGCTCCGGTATCCCCATCTACGCCCTGACACGCCACGTCGAGACGCGCCGCAAGGTCACACTCTATCGCGGTGTCTACCCGGTCAGTTTCGATGTCACGACCACCGATCACGTGCAGGTCAACAAGGAGGCCATCGATGAACTGGTGCGCCGCGGCGCGGTGCGCGACGGTGATCTGGTGATCATAACCAAGGGTGATCTGGCCGGTGTACTGGGTGGCACGAATGCCATGAAGATTATCCGTGTTGGAGAACATGAAGCAGATGTGACGTAGTTTTTTTTCCTGGCCTGCTGCTGCGGGCCGTAACGTAGCCTGATTGATAAACCTGAACAGCCTGAGGAGAGAACAATGGCCCTTATATCACTACGCCAGTTGCTGGACCACGCCGCCGAACACGGCTACGGCGTGCCGGCCTACAACGTCAATAACATGGAGCAGATGCACGCCATTATGGAAGCGGCTGACGAGACCGACAGCCCGGTCATCTGCCAGGCATCGGCCGGTGCGCGGTCCTATGCCGGAGCACCTTTCCTGCGCCACCTGATCCAGGCGGCGATCGAGCAGTGGCCGCACATCCCGGTCTGCGTTCACCAGGATCACGGCGCATCGCCGGCCGTCTGCCAGCGTTCCATCCAGCTGGGCTTCAGCTCGGTGATGATGGATGGTTCCCTGGGCGAGGACATGAAGACCCCGATGAGCTACGAATACAATGCCGATGTCACCCGCCGCACGGTTGACATGGCGCACGCCTGCGGCGTTTCCGTCGAGGGCGAGCTGGGTTGCCTGGGATCCCTGGAAACGGGCATGGCCGGTGAGGAAGACGGGTCGGGCGCCGAGGGCGTGCTGTCGCATGACCAGCTGCTGACTGACCCGGAGGAGGCCGCCAAGTTCGTCGAGGACACCAAGGTCGATGCCCTGGCGATCGCCATCGGCACCAGTCATGGAGCCTACAAGTTTACCCGCCCGCCGACCGGTGACATTCTGGCCATCGAGCGCATCAAGGAAATCCATGCCCGTATCCCGGACACGCACCTGGTCATGCACGGCTCATCTTCCGTGCCGCAGGACTGGCTGGCCATCATCAACGAGTTCGGTGGTGACATGGGCGAGACCTATGGCGTACCGGTCGAGGAGATCCAGGAAGGCATCAAGAACGGTGTGCGCAAGGTCAACATCGATACCGACCTGCGCATGGCCTCAACCGGTGCCATCCGCAAGCACCTGCACGACAATCCGTCCAACTTCGATCCCCGCAAGTACCTGAAGGCCGCCACCGAGGGCATGAAGGATATCTGCAAGCAGCGTTACGAGGCCTTCGGGACCGCCGGCAATGCTTCCAAGATCGATCCGATCAACCTGGAAGACATGTACAAGCGTTATGCCAGCGGCGAGCTTGACCCTCGCGTCAACTGAGCCGGTCTGCGGCAGGCCAGGGGAAAGGCGGCTTCGGCCGCCTTTTCTTTTATGTGACGGGTTTACTGTTCAGAATTGAAAAGGGTGTAGTATCGAGGCATGCTGCTGCCTTGCCGGAACCTGCCTTCCGCCTGATTGTGAAACGCATCGTCCTGCTGCCAGTCACTGCCACCCTGTTCCTCGTTGCAGGCATGAGCCTGTTGCTGCTCTCCAATTTCTATACATACCACCGGCTGACCGATGAATCGCCGATTGCCGAGCTGCGGTTTGTCGGCAGCGCTCCCGGTGTTTACCAGGCGACGATCACCTACGGGGATTTCTGCACACCCGAACGCTATACACTCCACGGCGACCAGTGGCGGCTTGATGCCATGTTTCTCAAGTGGCGTGCCTGGGCAAATCTGCTGGGTATGGATTCCATGTACCGTATCGAAAGGCTGGGTGGCCGCTACCGGGAGGTCGGCGAGGAAAATGCCGCCATGCCACATGCCTATGCCCTGCACGAGGAAAGCGTCATCGATCTGGCCGGCATACTGGCAAGCTACGAAGGTCTGTTTTCCCCTGTCGATACGCTCTATGGCAGTTCAGTCTATGACGATATGGACCCGGCGTTTGTTTACCGCGTTTTCCGGGGCCAGTCCGGCTTGCTGGTGCGCAAGGTCCCGGCTGCGGGCAGTGAGGAGGGTGGCGGGGTACTGACCATCGAGATCAACAAATCCTGTGCCGACCGGCCCGGTCTGCTGGACGGGGCGTCCCGCTACGCCGTGACGATGGTCCGCCATTTTGCGGATTGATTCCGCCGCCTTGTTGTCTTCATAAATAACAATAAATACATGAGGTTGTGATTTATCCCGGGACTGCATCCAGGTGCTGCCCGTAACGCCGCGCCCGCGGCGGCCTGCAACTCAATATTCCAGCCGGCTGACCGATACGATTATATGGAAAACTGATATTTCTCTGATATTTATGACAGACAGGCATGCGGGAGTACGAAGTCCTTGGGCAAGGAAACACGGAACTGGCTGACTGATACAGACGATTCGTTGCTGGATACCTCGGTATATGACCTCGAGGCAATGCCGGCCGTGACGGACTTTCAGGCAGAGCAGACGGCACTGGTCTATACACAGGCCCCCGTGGCTCTGGGGACGGCACTGGCGGTCGCCGTCCTGATGACTGCCGGGCTCTGGGGCGTCGTCGATCATGGCCTGCTGATGCTCTGGCTGGGCCTGCAGTTCGTACAGACGCTGTTCCGTGCAGGCGTGGTCTGGTTCTACCGGCGTGCCAGCGATGCCGGCCGCCGGGACAGCCGCTGGGCGCAGCTGTACTTTGTCGGGACCCTGGTGTCGGGTATTGCCTGGGGCTGTATCGGACTGTTCATCAGCCCCGACATGCCGGTTGTATACCAGGTTCTCGTCGTGATGGGATTCGCCGGCGTGCTGGCAGGCGCCATTTCCTCCTATGCCGCGCTGATGCCGGTGTACATCGCCTTCATGTTGCCGGCGATGCTGATTACGGCGCAGTCGATGCTGCTGCAGGCAGGCCAGGCGCAAAACGTCATGGGCCTGCTGTTTATTCTCTTTGCCGGGGCGCTGCTGGTTATTGCGCGCAATTACAGCGGCAGTGTCGCCAGGACACTCGCCCTGCGTACCGAGAACCTGGGCCTGCTTGAGCGTATGTCGGAATCGAACAGTGCACTGGCAGCGGAAGTCCGTGAGCGCAAGCAGATCGAAGATGAGCTGAGACGGGACAGGCAGCTGTTTACCCGGGGGCCGGTCACAGTATTCCGCTGGAGCACCGGGCCCGGCTGGCCAATCGAGTATGTATCGAAGACAGTTGCCCAGTTTGGCTATGACGCAGATGAACTGGTGGACAACCGCACCTCTTTTGCCAGCCTGATATACAAGACGGACCTGCAGCATGTCGAAGAGGCCGAATTTGACAGCAACGACAATGGTCTTGTTGCGCTGGGCATCGACTATCGCCTGGTTAATGCCGCTGGTGAAGTCCGCTGGGTCTATGACTACACCATTCCTGTCAGGGATGAGCATGGCAGGGTGACGCACTATGCCGGCTATCTGCTGGATATAACCGACCGCAAACAGGCCGAGTTCGAGTTGTCGCGAGAAAAGGACCGTGCCCAGACAACACTGAACTCGATCGGCGAGCTTGTCATATCGACGGATGTCAACGGTCAGATCGAGTACATGAATCCGGCCGCCGAACAGATGACGGGCTGGGAAAGTGATATTGCGCGGGGTCTGCCGCTGGCACGGGTCTTCAGCCTGTTCGACGATGCCAGCAAGCTGGGCATAGAAACACCCGTGGCGCAGGCGTTGCGCACGGGCAGGGCAGTCAAGTCGGACAAGGACTGTATGCTGCAAAAGCACGATGCAACGAGGTATTCCGTCCAGTATTCGATCTCGCCGCTGTTGAATCGCAATGATGATGCGCTCGGTGTTGTGATCGTTATGCATGATGTTACCGAGAAGAGGTCCATGGCCCGCCAGCTGAGCTACCAGGCGACGCATGATGTGCTTACCGGCCTGCTGAACCGCCGGGAGTTCGAGGTGCGCCTTGCGCATGCACTGGAAACAGCGAAAACCGAGGATGAACAGCATGCGATCTGCCACCTGGACATTGACCAGTTCAAGATTATCAATGACGCCTGCTGTCACGAGGCGGGGGACAACCTGCTCAGGTCCATTGCCGGGCTGCTGCCTGGATACCTGCGCGATTCGGATGCGCTTGCGAGGCTGGGCAGCGATGAATTCGGTTTGCTGCTGAAGAACTGCTCACTCAGGGATGCCGCCGATATTGCCGGACACATCCTCTCGGCCATACACGCCCATCGATTCGAGTCTGACGGCAGCATCTTTGATATCACCGCCAGCATCGGTATCGCGCTCATTGACGGGCAGTCGCAGAACATTACCAGCGTGATGGGTGCGGCTGATCTGGCCTGCTATGTGGCGAAGGACCTGGGGCGCAACCGGATTCATGTCTATGAGTCGGGCGACCAGGAGTTGATGCGCCGGCACAGCGAGATGCGCTGGGTATCCAGGATAACCGAGGCGATCGACAAGAACCGGTTCGTGCTGTTCTGCCAGGATATCAGGCCGGTGGTTCCAGGCGCCGATGACGAGCAGCACTTCGAGATCCTGGTGCGGATGCTTGACGATGACGGCGAGATAGTGATGCCGGACAAATTCCTGCCTTCGGCGGAACGCTATAACCTGGTTGGTCCGCTGGACCGCTGGGTGATACGAAACAGCTTTGAATGGTATGCGGAAAACTGCAGTGGATGCTGTGCCGGGGGGGCGGTTGTCATGGCGATAAACCTCTCGGGCGGCTCGGTTGCGGATGATTCGCTGCTGGACTACATCAAGAGAGAACTTGATCGGACCGGCGTGCCCGCGGCAGCCGTGTGTTTCGAGATAACGGAAACAGCGGCGATCGCGAACCTGCAGGCGGCGAGGCTGTTCATCGAGGACCTGCACCGGCTGGGATGCAGGTTCGCACTGGATGACTTCGGCAGCGGCCTGAGTTCGTTCACCTATCTGAAGACCCTGCCGGTGGACTACCTGAAGATCGATGGCAGCTTTGTCAGGGACATGGTGACTGACCCGGTAGACTTTGCCATGGTCAGTTCCATGCACCAGCTCGGCAGGGCCATGGGCATCAAGACAGTCGCGGAGTTTGTCGAGAATGACAAGGTGCTCGAAAAGCTGGCAGAGATCGGCATTGATTATGCCCAGGGCTATGGCATCGGCCGGCCGCAGAAGCTGCATAGCAAGCAGGTCTGCAGGCAGAAGACCGCCTGACATCCTCCCGTTAGCAGTGTTGCAGGTCAGGATGCCCTGCCTGCTTTCTCCCGCGCCGATTCTTCTTGATGGGGGTCAAGGATCACCCTCCTGTGCTATGGTTTCATCACCATAAAGACAAGGCCGCTGCGTCGCCATGCACGCGCGGGTGAAACAATACCAGCTATGGAACTGCGGAGGAGGATGGCATGAAGACATACAGGCACGTACTGCTGGCTACAGACTGTGCTGCCGGCAGCAAGTCCGCCTGCGCGCATACGGCTTCGCTCGCCAGGAGTCTTGGTGCGGAGCTGAGCCTGCTCAGGGTGCTGGAGCACCTGCCCCAGGATGTACCGAATGAGCCGGTTCCGCCGGAAGATGTTGACAAGATCGAGTGGTTTGTCAGTCGTGCCCTGGATGAGTTGCGGCAACACGCGCAGGACAATGGCCTGTCCGCGGACCGGGCCAATGTGGTGGTGACCACGGATTCACCCGAGAACGAGATTATCCGCTTCGTCAACGCCAATGAGGTTGACCTGGTCGTGGTCGGTGCGCATGAGCGTCACGGGCTGGCCCTGTTCCAGGGCAGGACCGCAGACAACCTGGTCCATAATGCGCCGTGTGACGTGCTGGTGGTGCATATCTAGCACGCAGCGGGAGCGCTAAACGGCGAGCGGAGGTTCCTGCAACAGGGCAGCCTGCTCGCGCAGTGCCAGGATATGGTCTTCCCAGTAGCGCGGGGTGTTGAACCACGGGAAGGCGTGCGGGAACGCGGGATCATTCCAGCGCCGAGCCAGCCATCCTGCGTAGTGGATCATGCGCAGTGTGCGTAATGCCTCGATCAGCTGCAGTTCACGGTAGTCGAGGTCGTGAAACTGCAGGTAACCTTCAATTATCTCGCCCAGCTGTAGCTGCATTTCGTTGCGGTCGCCTGACAGCAGCATCCACAGGTCCTGGATTGCCGGACCGCTGCGACAGTCATCGAGGTCGACGAAATGCGGACCGTCATCTGTCCAGAGAATGTTGCCCGGGTGACAGTCGCCATGCAGGCGGATGCCGGTAATGCTGCCGACGCTGTCGAAACAGTTGCCGACCAGTGCGAGCAGGTCCGACACCAGTGTCCGGTAGGCGGTTTCGATATGCTCCGGCAGGAAGCCGCTCTCGAGCAGGAAGCGGTAGGGCCGATGTCCGAAACTTTCGATATCTAGCGCAGGCCGGTGCTCGAAAGGGCGCACCGATCCAACGGCATGAATACGCCCGATGAAGCGGCCCATCCACAAACGCTCCTCGCGGCTGCCGAGTTCCGGCCAGTGTCCGCCCTGTCGCGGATAGACCGCGTAGCGATAGCCCTCATGGTGGTGCAGCGTGGTTTGCTCGGATTGCAGCGGCGCCACAACCGGTATCTCCTGCTCCGCCAGTTCCAGTGCGAAGGCATGCTCCTCAAGGATTGCGGCGTCGGACCAGCGGTTCGGGCGGTAGAACTTCACGATGAGTGGTGTGGCATCCTCCAGTCCGACCTGGTATACGCGGTTCTCATAGCTGTTCAGTGCCAGCAGCTGGCCGCTGGTCCGGTAGCCAAGCGTATCAACAGCTGTCAGCAGGGTATCCGGCGTGAGTCTGGCATAGTCGGCAGCTGCCGGTTGATCTTGCATGATATCGGTTGCATGGTCAGGACTGAACGTGGATGCTAATCCCTTCAGCACGGGTTGTCACTTGCCCCGTGTTCGCGGCCGGCAGTGCGTGGCTGGATGACAGCAGGAGGTGCAGTGGAAAAGAGAGCGAATTTCAGATTTCCCCTGAACGTGCATATCGCGACCCTGTTCATGGGCCTGATCCTCGTCATGGCCATTGTTCTGGGATGGTTCAATTACCAGCAGAACAGCAGGATCCTGTTGTCCGCGACCGAAAAACTCTATGACCAGATAGCCGGCGAGCTTGGCGCAGGCCTGCAGTCCATCTACCGGCCGATTGTCGGTATGGTCGATGTCCTCGCTGACAGCGAAATCATGTCTGCCACCAGTCTCGAGGAGCGCCTGGCGGGATTGCCCCTGTTCAGCCGGGTCATCGCCCAGCACGAGCAGCTGGCGGCACTGTCCGTCGGTTACGGGTCTGGCGACTTCTTTATCGCGAGGTCACTGCGGACAGAAGAAATGCGCGGGCGGTTTTCGGCCCCTGCTGGCGCCAGCCTGATGATCGACAGTGTGGTGACGGGCGATGCCGGTGAGCCGAGGCCGGTGCGGCTGTTCTTTAACAGCGGACTGGATGAGATCGGTCGCGTTTACCCGGATGATTCAGGCTATGATCCCCGGACGCGTTCATGGTATCAAGTGGCGCGTGACCACGATGGTACGGTCACGGTGCCACCCTATCTTTATTACTTCATGCGCAAGGTGGGTGTCACGGTCAGCCGGTCATCAAGTCTGCATGAGGCTGTCTTCGCCGCGGACATCACGCTGGAGGCACTGTCCCGTTCGATCGCGGAAATGCAGGTGTCGCCGTCCGCCGAACTGCTGTTAATGAATGCAGACGGCGAGGTGCTGGCCTACAGTGAGAACGACAGGATTATTGTTCACAAGGATGATCAGCAGGTCACACTGGCCCGTGTCACAGATCTGGAAAGCCCGGTACTGCATGCTGCTACCCGTGGCCTGGAATTTCGCAAGCAGTCGCTTGACTTCGAGTCGGACGGACGGGACTGGCTGGGATCGGTGACACCGGTAGGTATCAATGACGCTACTGCGGTGTACCTGATGATCGTGGCACCGAAGGACGAGTTGCTGGCAGAGGCGATGCGCATACGCAACCAGTCACTGCTCATGCGCCTGCTGGTGTTGCTCCTGTCGCTGCCGGTCGCCTGGTGGCTGGCGAGCAGGGTTGCGCGCCCGCTCAGGATGCTTGCCAGGGAAACCGGCCTGATACGCCGCTTTGATTTCCAGTCCCCGATCAGTACCCGCTCTCGCATCATCGAGGTCGATGACCTGGCGGTCGCCATGGATATGATGAAGTCGACCATCAGCCGCTTTATCGAGTTGATAAACAGTCTTGCGGCAGAGCAGGATTTCGATCATATGCTGCACTCCATCAGCCATTCCACCCTGCAGGTTAGCGGTGCCGACCTTGCCGGCATCTACCTGGTTGACGAGGACGGCGGGCAGGTGCGGCCGGTCGCGGTCGACAGCCGTAACGGTTCTGCAAGTCCTGGCACGCCCCGGTTGCCCGGATTTGCGCTGGACGGCGCATCGCAGGACGGTGAACTGGCGGAATGCGTCAGGCGCAGGGAGGTCTGTCTGAACTCGATCAGCCGGGAAACAGCTGCTACCGGCAGCATCAATGCCATATTACTTGGCGAGCTGGAAGCGGAGCGGGCGGACCTTGCCTGTATTCCGTTGCAGAACCGCAACGACGAGGTGGTGGGTGCGCTTTTCCTGGTGTTCCGGGAAGACCCGGGTGAACCTAACCGCGATGGACTGCGCCAGGAGCGCATTGCTTTCCTGCAGGCACTATCCGGTTTTGCCGCGGTCTCGATCGAGAGCCGGCACTTGCTGAAACTGCAGAAGGATCTGCTGGAGGCCTTCATTAAACTTATCGCCGCGGCGATCGACGCCAAGTCTCCATATACGGGCGGACACTGCCAGCGCGTACCGGAACTGACCAAGATGCTGGCACAGGCGGCCTGTGACGTCGACAGCGGGCCATTCCGTGACTTCAGTCTTGACAGTGAGCAATGGGAGGCGCTGCATATCGCCGCCTGGCTGCACGACTGCGGCAAGGTCACGACCCCCGAGTATGTTGTCGACAAGTCAACGAAGCTGGAAACGATCTACGATCGCATACACGAGATTCGCATGCGTTTCGAGGTGCTCAAGCGCGATGCGGAGATTGCCTGCTGGAAATCGATTAACGACGGCGCGGACAGGAACACAGCACTTGAGACACTGGCAGGGCAGTTGTCCGGGCTGGATGACGAGTTTGCCTTTATTGCGAAATGCAACGAAGGCGGCGAGTTCATGTCCGATGAGGATGTTGCACGGGTGCGGGAGATTGCGCACCGGACGTGGAGCCGGACACTGGATGACCGGCTGGGAGTTTCCCGGGAGGAGCGTCACCGCAAGTCCCGGCAGGCGGCGCAGGATCTGCCGGTCGATGAGTTCCTGCTGGCGGACAAGGACGAGCATCTGGTGGAACGGGACACGGCGGACCGGATGCCCGTGGACAACCCGTGGGGGTTCAGGCTGGATGTGCCGGAGCACAAGTACAATCGCGGCGAAATATACAACCTCTGCATCCGGCGCGGCACGCTGTCAGCCGAGGAGCGCTACAAGATCAATGATCATATCGTGCAGACCATCATCATGCTCGACAAGCTGCCCTACCCGAAGCACCTGAAAGCGGTGCCAGATATTGCCGGTGGCCATCACGAGAAGATGGACGGCACGGGTTATCCGCGGCAACTGCAGCGCGACGACATGTCACTGACGGCGCGCATGATGGCGATTGCCGATATCTTCGAGGCCCTGACGGCCTCTGACCGGCCGTACAAAAAGGCCAAAACCGTGGGTGAGGCGCTGAAGATCATGAGCCTGATGCGGCAGGACCGGCATATCGATCCCGATTTATTCGAGCTGTTCCTGACAGCGGGTGTTTATAAATGGTATGCCGAGAGATTCCTGTCACCCGGGCAGCTGGACGGGGTCGATATCTCGCAATACCTGTAGTGACCGGTTCAGGTGACGACCGGCTATTGCGGCCTGCCAGTCGGGTGCAATACGCGTGTCCTGATATCGCCCAGATGCTCGTAGTGTTCGCAGCCTTCCTCGATCTCGATCCCGCGGGGGAAGTCGATATCCGGCCAGGCAGATTCCGTCATCAGGATGTATTCCTGGTACGGCACCGAATTCTTCAGCAGGCGATGCACCAGGATGACATCACTGCCGGACAATTCGTTGAATTCGCGGATCCGGTAGAAATGTGCCCGGCCGCTGTGCACCACGAGTTTCAGTTTCAGTCCATCGATATTGCTGCAGGCGCCACACGTGCACTTGCCGCAGACGGCGGATCCACCGGTGTTCAGTTCACTGCGCCTGTCGTGAAACGCCTCGAAAAAATGTATCAGCTTGCTGCCGATATCCAGGCTGGCTCCGTTGCCCGAAACATCAGGGTTGTCTTTCGGTGCGAACAGGAATATGGCATCGCCTTCCAGCTTGGATACCTCCATGGGTATCTCGACATGCTCGATAATGCTGTGGATCAGCTGCGAGATGATGTACTGGCTGTGCGCGATCTCGGTGTCCGAGGCGACCATGAACCGTGTATAGCCGCTGATGTCGGCGATCATCAATACCACGGGCCTTGTCGAGTCGTCTGCCACCGGCCGGCAACCTGTCGCGTCGGGATCTCGTCCGAGTATACCTTAAAAATCATGCATTACAGCGACCTGGCCTGCCCGTGCCGTTGTATGGCAATGGCCTGCCATTCTTGTATGCCTGTATTCAACTAGACTGATGTAATGATATGGCGACTGCAGCATGGTTTTGCAGTGCCCTGCAGGGCAGGTGCCGTCACCTTGTGATATAGGTGTAAAGACAGTGATTATCCTGCGCAAAACCCTTTTCAGATTGCGGTATTTGTTCGCCTGCCTGCTGCTGTATACCGTGAACCCTGTGCCTGCCTTTGCCGTCCAGGCCAGTCCGCATGTGATACACGAAACGCAGCCGGACGGCTCCGGAATCGAACTCCATATCCGCGGCAGTGAACACTTTCACTGGCATGAAGACCTGGCAGGGTTCACCGTACTGCGCGACAGGGGGCGCTATGTCTATGCAGCTCTGGGCAAGGACCAGCGGCTGGTGCCCACGAGCTGGGAAGTCGGCAAGGTAGACCCTGCTGCCAGGGGCCTGAAGAAAGGGATCCTGCCACCCGGGCATATTATCCGGCAACAGCGTGCCGGGAGTTATGCATTGCCGGCAGCGGGCGGGTCCTCAATGCAGGCGGCGGTAGCGGTGACGGGCACGTTCAGGAACCTTGTTATCATGATTCGCTTTGCCGATCATGCCGGCAGGTCGCTTCCCGGCGCTGATGATGTTGAGGTACTGTTCAATGCCCTGGGTGGTGATCCGGTGCTGGCACCAACCGGCAGTGTGCGCGATGTCTACCTCGAGAACTCCTACGGGCAACTGGTGCTCGATTCCACCGTGGTCGGCTGGATAGATGTGCCAAATACCGAAGCCTATTATGCCAACGGAAACTCCGGTGACTCCACACTGTGGCAGGCGCTGCGTGCTGCACTTGACCAGGCTGACGACGTCATCGATTTCAATGATTTTGATACAGACAATGATGGTCAGATAGATTCCATCACGTTTATCCATTCCGGCTACGGTGCCGAGTGGGGTGGTACCGATGCCTATGGCGCCAGTTATGAAGATCGCATCTGGTCACACCGCTGGGTCATACAGTCACCTGCCTGGATCTCGGAGGAAGGGGTGCGGGTTTCCGATTACCATATCAGTCCGGGTGTATGGGGCACCTCCGGTTCCGCTATCGGACGTATTGGCGTAATTGCGCATGAGACCGGCCACTTTTTCGGCCTGCCTGATCTGTATGACACGGACAGTGGCGCCGGTGAAGGCGTCGGCTCCTGGGGCATGATGGCCAATAGCTGGGGATTTGATTTCAGCCAGTTGCATCCCCCGCATTTCTCGGCCTGGAGCAAGATCGAGCTGGGCTGGGTGACACCCACAGTGATTTCCACGCTTGGTGATTACAGCCTTCCGGAGGTCGAGTTCTCGCCGGTGATCTACCGTATCGACGCCGGATATCCGCTCAATGAATATCTGTTAATCGAGAACCGGCAGCCATCGGGTATAGAGGCCGCCATCCCGCAGGGCGGCCTTGCGATCTGGCATATCGACGACCAGTCGGATTTTGATACCCAGGGCTACCCGGGTCAGGGCGGCTGGCCGAATAACGGCAATCATTACCGGGTGGCACTGTTACAGGCTGACGGCAACTATGACCTGGAAAGGGGTAACAACCGGGGCGACGCCGGTGACCTGTACCATGGTAACGGTATTCACCAGATCGATGCCGATACCGTGCCCGGTACAGATGCCTATCAGAAGGGCAGCGCTGGCGAAACCGGCAACATTATTTCCAATGTCAGCGAGGCAGGCGCCGGTATGTCGTTTACCTATGGCCCGCCTCCGCCAGAGCCGACCTATCACATGCGCGCCGAGCGCTATGAAGCGGACTGGATCGATGCAACTCCGGGTGCGGAATATAACCTCATGGATGATGGCAGTGTCGCTGTTCCGATTGGTTTTGATTTCGAATTTTTCGGTGTTAGCCGATCGCTGGTGACGATCAGTGCCAATGGTTACCTGACATTCACGGTGGATGGCGGTTCCAGTGCCAATACCGACCTGCCGGACTCGGCGGCTCCCAACGACCTTATCGCGCCGTTCTGGGATGACCTGAACCCGGAACTCGGTGGTGTCGTGCATGTGCTTGCCGAGGGTATTGCGCCACTGCGCCGGACCACCATTGCCTGGTCAGGCGTCCGGCATGCCAGTGGTGCGGGTGATGTCAGTTTCCAGGTGACCCTGTATGAGTCTGGCGGAGATATCGTGTTCCGTTACCTGGATACCATGACCGGTGATGCCGCGTATGATCAGGGCGCCAGCGCCACCATCGGTGTCGAGGATATGACCGGTACCGATGCCACGCGATATTCCTTCGATCAGGCACTTATCGGCAACCTCGATGCCCTGCGGTTCTCGAGCCGCAAGGATGTGTTGCTGGTCGATGATGATGACGGCAACCCGAATGTGCGCAGCTCGTATGTCACGGCGCTGGGCGCTCTCGGGGCAACATACGATACCTGGGACACCGGAGCCGGTGACCCGGACAGCGCAAGACTGGCGAATTACAGGAGTGTCATCTGGTTTACCGGTGACAAGTATGACAGCTCAACCGGGCCGGGGCCTGACGGGGAGGCGGCCCTGGAAAGCTACCTTGACAGCGGTGCCTGCCTGTTTGTCAGTTCCCAGGATTACCACTACAGCCGCGGCCTGACGTCCTTCATGTCAGGCTATCTGGGCGTGCTGGGGGTGGTTGATGATGTCTTCCATACAAGTGTGCAGGGTGCCGGCCCGGCATTTTTCGGCTTGGGGCCCTATAACCTGTTCTATCCGCCTCTTGTTAATTACAGCGATGGTATTTTTCCGGCCACCGGCGCCAGCGTTGCCATCAATGCCGACCAGGGCGGGGCAGGTGTTGCCAGGGTGACGCCGACCTACAGTACGACCTTCTGGGGTTTCCCCTTCGAGGCCATTGCCGCTGCGGCAGACCGCCAGGTTGCCATGGATGCGGTGCTGCGATTCTGTGCCGATGTAACAATCGACGCAGATGCCGACGGTAATGCCGATTCCCATGATCCGGATGACGACAACGATGGCCTGTCCGATGCTGTCGAGGTGATGGTCCTCGGTACCGATCCGCTGGCAGCCGACAGCGATGGCGACACCCTGAGTGATTATGATGAGGTTAACCGTGACGGTAATCCGGGGGATTACAACCCCGCGTACGACACCAATCCGCTGGCCATCGACAGTGACGGCGATAACTGGAGTGATGCAGCGGAACTGGCGCGGGGCAGTGACCCGCTGGATGCCGGCAGCATCCCGGTTATCGCGGGTGACATCAACGGCGACGGTAGTGTGGACGTGGTTGATATCCTGCTGGGTGAGCGGATTCTCATGGGCAGCTACACGGTCTCACCCGCCGAGTTGCTGCGCGCGGATGTGGCACCCGTTGTCAGTGGTGTGCCGATGGCCGACGGTCAGTTTAACCTGGGTGACCTGGTCGTCATTCAGCGGATCGCACTAGGGCTCTACTCGCCGTAACGCCGTGTACGCCGGGGCTGACAGGGTGTTGCCCGGGCATTATGCTGGGACATGAAATCATCGCTATGGCCCGAGACGCCATATTA
>WOR8_10003662_pt1 | contig 21664 bp, 14 predicted proteins | sample DeeMarSeWOR38_10_FD_19890 | JGI IMG/M metagenome (IMG submission 19890) | reverse complement strand
GAAAGCTACTGCGGCTCGATCCTTGCGACCGCTGCTCTTGGTGCGGCACTGCCAATGTCTGCAGTTGCACAGAGCGGAATGGATCCACTTAAGGCTGTATTGGCCCCAATGGTTGTTGCCGGCTTGGGGATTCTACTTTCTATTGTAGGAATCTTTATGGTTCGCTGCAAGGAAGATGCCAGCCAGAAGAACCTCTTGCGGGCTTTGCTGTTCGGCACTCTCGGCAGTTCCGTACTGATTTTGATCGCCATAGCGATTATGGCAACCACGGACTGGATTAGCTGGGGTATCTTTGGCTCGGTTGTTTCCGGTCTGGCAGCCGGGGTCATCATCGGTCAACTTACCGAATACTATACTTCCGACGAATACAAGCCTACCAAAGGCATTGCCGACCAGGCCAACATGGGACCGGCTACTACGATTATTGACGGTTTGGCTACGGGAATGTACTCAGCTGGTCTTCCGGTTATCACGATTGTTATTGGTATTCTCTGTGCATTTGGCTTCGCGGGAGGCTTTTCAAATATCTCGATGGGTCTTTACGGTATCGGCTTTGCGGCCGTGGGTATGCTCGCAACGCTGGGAATCACGCTGGCTACCGACGCTTACGGCCCAATCGCAGACAATGCCGGCGGTAACGCCGAGATGAGCGGTCTGGGACCGGAAGTTCGCAAGCGTACTGATGCCCTGGATTCTCTCGGTAATACCACAGCGGCAACCGGTAAAGGTTTCGCCATCGGTTCAGCGGCACTGACCGCGATGGCCCTTCTTGCAGCATACATAGAAGAGGTCCGGATCTGGATTGGAAGGCTGGCTTCCGAAGCCGGTGGCGAATACGCCGTTGGGACTGTCACCTTTGTCAGCGATGCGGCAGCCGCCGTCGGAAACAAGGTTCATTTCGCAACGGCTGAGATAGCCGATTTTGTCGAGGCCTATAACCTTACTATTATGAGCCCGAAGCTCATCGGCGGTATCTTCATCGGCGCGATGATGGCATTCGTATTCAGTGCGATGACCATGAAAGCGGTCGGCCGGGCCGCCGGTGCAATGGTCAACGAAGTTCGGCGACAGTTTAAGGAAATCGTCGGGATTATGGAAGGCACAGGCAAGCCCGACTATGCCCGTTGTGTTGCTATTTCCACTAAGGGCGCTCAGAAGGAAATGCTGCTGCCGTCACTATTAGCGATTATTGTTCCGGTCGTGACCGGTTTGCTGCTGGGCGTCTCTGGTGTAATGGGCCTGCTGGTCGGCGGTCTTACAACCGGTTTTGTTCTCGCTATCACGCTAAACAATGCCGGGGGCGCATGGGACAACGCCAAGAAGTATATCGAAAAAGGCGCCCACGGCGGTAAAGGCTCCGAGGCACATAAGGCCGCCGTTGTCGGTGATACTGTTGGCGATCCATGTAAAGACACTTCCGGGCCGAGCCTGAACATTCTTATCAAGCTGATGACAATGGTCAGCGTAGTGTTCTCGGGCGTCGTGGTAAAATTCGCTCCTATGGTCAGCGAATGGCTCCACCTTGGCGGCCAATAGCACGCAGTCGAAGCTCTAATATTGACATAGAAGCATAATTAAAGTAATCTATCGGGGTGGCCGAGTCGGCCGCCCCGTTTTTATTGAGTATGAGGACGTGAAATTTGACAAAAAAGGAAAATTCAAAGGCCAGAACATTTGCCTTGTCCGCCGCTAAGCTTGCGGCTGAGCGGCATTGCAGCGATATTGTGGTTCTGGACCTGAGGGACATATCGCCCGCTACCGACTATTTTATGATAGCGACCGGTACAAGCGACAGGCAAATGCGCACCATAGCCGATGAAATCTGCGATGCAGCAAAAAAGCAGGGCCAGCAACGTTTCGGCCGGGCCGGCTACGAACAGGCACGCTGGATTCTGCTCGACTTTGTCGATGTAGTAATACACATCTTCGACGCTGAATACCGGGACTATTATGATCTGGAACTGCTCTGGGGAGACGCGAAGAGATTGACTATTGATAAATAATTATTGATTAATGGTATTAGGATTAATTTTATTAACGCTCGGTGAGATATCCCTAATCCTTGATCTTGGTAACAGGCTATTAGGGTCTGGTCTCAGAACTCCGGCAAAAGCCCTAATAAAAATATCTCAGATTGTATTTGTCTGTGTTTTGTTGGCCGTGCCGGCCTTTCTTGTGTTTATCGTGCCTGAATCAGACTTGGTGCATTTTCTTTTTTATGTTTCAAGCATCCTGGGGATCCTGATTTTTCTTCATTTTCTCTTGCCTTATAGGTTCGGGATTTCAAAAGTAAGACAGAAACACTCGGCCCGGCATGAAAGGGAACTTATTTCTAATGTTGTGCTTTGCAATGAGTCTGTAAGTGTACCATCATTGGCTACAGGCATAGATGGCTTACAATTTCTTGTCGTTTCGGATTTGCACTGCAACTCACAAAAGAAGTTAAATCTTATAAAAAATATCTTCGCAAAACTAAGCGATGAGAAATTTGATGCAGTCCTGGTCCTCGGAGATCTGGGTGAAAACAGCCGGATGTTGCCGGAACTCATAAGTGCCGTTGCAAAGCTCCCGAATCGCCATGGTATATTTCTTGTTCGCGGTAATCACGATTTCGAGGACGGTCGAGAGATACAAATTGAGGATTTGGCAAAGCAGCATTCGATAAAAATTTTATCGAATATCTCATATCAAATTCCCGAGCTTGGTATCGAACTGGTAGGTCTGGAGTATCCGCCGGATCATTCTCAAATACTACCTAAATCTGAGCACAGTGTTAGATTAGGATTGACTCATACGCCTGATAATATGATCACATATTCAATGTTGGGTATTGATATTGTAGTGGCGGGACACAGTCATGGCGGATGGTTCCGGCTGCCTGTACTTGGTCCTCTGCTGGTTCCCTCAAGACTGGGGCGTTTTCTTAACAAAGGCTGGTTCAAGCGTGGAAATACCCTGATGTACGTCACATCAGGATTACCCTACTTTGCGGTTCAGCACGGCAAAAAGGGTGAAATATTAAGATTGACGATTAAGTCAAATGAAGCGAAAGAAGGCATAGTCAGGGTGGAATCACAAATGCAATGAACTCAGAAATTTTTGCATAGCTTAAAACGGAAAAAATTATTAACATATCATTCTCATTAGAGCAATAAATCTAATGTTTCTGTATCCTCCGAGGTTACGCAAACTAAATGAAGGCTGCTATTGACATACTTGAAGAGCGAATCAGCACGGCGATGAAGGCTGTCGCCGGACGGGACGATTGTGCCGCTATAGTTCGTCCGACGACGGACGCAAAGTTCGGCGACTATCAGGCCAATGGCATCATGGCGCTGGCCAAGCAAATAAAGACCAATCCCCGAAAGCTCGCCGAAGAGGTGGTGAAGAATTCGGACATCAGTGACATTTGTGAGCTGCCCGAAGTTGCTGGGCCGGGATTTATTAACTTACGACTCAAAGCTGAATTCGTTGCCGATGAACTGCTCGAAATCAATAAAGACACAACCAGCCTCGGCTTAGAAAAAACATCCAAACCAAAAACCATCGTCGTTGATTTTTCCAGCCCCAACATCGCCAAGCAGATGCACGTCGGCCACCTAAGAAGCACCATCATCGGCGACTGCATCTGCCGAATGCTCGATACCTTAGGACAAAAAGTAATCCGCCAAAACCACATCGGCGACTGGGGAACACAATTCGGAATGCTTTGTGCTTATTTCGATAGAGAGTATTTCAGACCTGAAGTAATGAAAAGACCGGGACAGCATAGTTTCGTTCTTATTGAAGATGAACTTCACATCTCTGACATGGAGGATTTCTATAGGCAATCAAAGGAATACTTTGACAGTGATCCTGATTTCAATCGCATCTCTAAGGAAAACGTTGTCAAGTTACACTCCGGTGACGAACACATAACATCAGTCTGGAAGCATATAGTAGATGAATCGCTCTTGCATTGTGAAGAACTATATAAGTACCTAGGTGTTACTCTTGAGCGAAAAGATGTCAAAGGCGAAAGTAGCTATAACGAACACTTGCCTAATGTAGTAAATAACCTTAGAGATCAGAATCTTGCTGTTGAGTCCGACGGCGCAATTTGTGTTTTTCCGGAGGGATTCAAGAACAAAGAAGGACAACCATTGCCTTTTATTATTCAAAAATCGGATGGGGCGTATCTTTATGCTACTACGGATTTGGCGGCTTTACGCTACCGTGTTAATGAATTGAAAGCTAATACCATTGTGTATGTCACTGATTCCAGGCAAAAGCTGCATTTTGAAATGCTGTTTGCAGTGGTAAAGATGGCTGGCTGGGCACGTGATGATATTGAATTGACTCATGTTATGTTCGGCAGCGTTTTGGGTGAGGACGGGGCTCCGTTAAAGACTCGCTCGGGTGAAAACGTTAAATTGAAAGAGCTGCTGGATGAGGCAGTTCAGCGGGCAATGTCGGTCGTCGAAGAGAAGAATCCGGATTTACCGGCTGATAAAAAAGCCGAGATAGCAAAAGCGGTCGGAATAGGTGCAGTCAAGTACGCCGACTATTCCAATAACCGTACGAGCGATTATGTGTTCAGCTTCGATAAGATGCTGGCGATGGACGGCAACACTGCCCCATATATGCAGTATGCCTATGCACGAATAAAATCAATCGAGCGAAAAGCACAGAGCAAGGATGTGGATATCGAGACCGAACTTGCCGGCGTAAAATCTCTGAACCTGACCGAGCCGGCGGAGCTGGATCTGGCTAAGCACCTTATTTGCTACGGTGAAGCGATACAATCGGCCGTCGCCGATTACAGGCCGAACTACCTGACGACGTATCTTTACGAACTTGCGCAGAAATTCAGTGCATTTTATACTAACTGTCCAGTACTTGGTGCCGGGCCGGACAAACGGCCGACCAGACTTTTGCTATGTGATCTGACTGCAAGAACAATCAAACACGGCCTGCATGAACTTTTAGGCATCGAAGTCGTAGAAAAGATGTGAGAGGGAACGAAAATGAAAATAATCCAGGAAGAATTTCGCGTCAGCACAAAAAGACGGAACCAGATGATTGATATTACCAGCCAGGTCGGCTCGGTTGTAGGCAAGTTAGGCATTACTAACGGCGATGTAATCGTCTATTGTCCCCACACGACCGCGGCGATTACCATAAACGAAAACGCCGATCCTTCCGTTCCGCACGATATGCTTTTGACACTCGAGCAACTGCTGCCCCAGCATCGTTCCGGTTACCGGCATTCAGAGGGCAATTCTGACTCTCACTGTAAAAGCTCCCTGATTGGCTGCAGCGAACAGATTCTACTTAAAGGTGGATCGCTGCAACTCGGCACCTGGCAGGGCGTTTTCTTCTGTGAATTCGACGGCCCCCGAAGCAGAAAAGTCATAGTTCAGATCCGTGGTGAATAGAAAATTTCAGGTGGCTGCCCCGAGAGAATGACTATTTACTGCATTAATCCGTGAGCGCGCATAAAAAGGGCGAGGTGGTAAAAAGGGCGAGGTGGTGGGACCGGCTGGGGGGGAGACCGGTGGACCACACTGCCTCGCCGAGGTCTATCAACCCCCGAAGGGGTATCAATTCTTTATCTCAAAGAACAAAACAAGAAAATAACGTCTTGACACAATCCTGTCAAACGAAAAAAATAAAAAGAACCGGGAAAATAAGCAAGGTGTTTATCATTCACCCCGCATTTCCTTATTAGGTTAGTATACAAGTTTTGGCCGAAAAATGCAAGTTTAAAATCGAGTATTTTTAATTTTTTTATGAGCAACGCGCTATCCAGAAGGAATCGCAAGGTCATTTATTTTCAATACTTATACCTGTCAGTACTGACAGTGACCGATAAATCCTAAGATGTTGCTCTTAAATGAGATTTTGCCACGCTGAAATAAAATGCCTTCAATATTTATACCCCGATTATTTTATACTGGTAAAAATCATTGTAAATTGATATTTTATAACATCTTTGGTTTGCAATGGATTGTATCCCAAATTTTATTTTCCTGATTCAGTTATATGACAAAAATTGCTGTTAGAATAAAACATATAAAAGACACGATTAACTCTGCCTCTCATCGCGTCGGCAGGGATCCCGAAGATGTAAAGCTTGTTGTTGTAACCAAATCAGTCACTATAGAGGCTGTAAAAGAGGTCTTAAATCTGGGCATAACTGACTTGGGAGAAAATCGTGTCCAGCAATTGAAAAAAATCTCCTCTGAGGTAGCTGATTTTATACACGGTTCTGACGCCAACTCAACCACGCCAAAAGAAGTCAACTGGCATATGGTCGGCCACCTGCAGCGTAATAAGGTGCGCCAGGTTTTACCGATAACCGTCCTGATACATTCTGTGGACACCCTAAGGCTTGCAGAAGAGATCAACGCAGCAGCAGCAAAGTTGAATTCTCTTCCAAAAGTGCTTCTGCAGGTTAATTGTTCCAACGAACCACAAAAATACGGCGTCCCCGTAGGTGCGGCAACGCATCTGGCCGAGCAGATAGAAACCCTACCGCACTTACAACTGGTCGGTCTGATGACGATGGCGCCACTGACCCATAATAAAGACGTTGTCAGGTCTTGTTTCGTCCGGGCCAGAGAATTGTTTGTCGAAATGCGCGGCGAAAAAATCGTTGGCCCGCAATTTACGGAGCTAAGCATGGGCATGAGTTCCGACTACGAAATCGCCGTCGAGGAGGGGGCACGCCGGTTGATAGCGATTTTACCGGACCCGCCATTTTCAATTCTACTTGCTTAACGATAGCGAAAAAGACAAGAAAATAGCAAAGTAACGTCTCTATCAAGCCGAAATTATCTTACGCTCGTGTTTAGCTCTGAAATTGACCAATGTCCTATAACACAGCATAAAGAGAGCAAACAAGATGGATAGAACAGAATCATTTAGTGTTTTTGACCCGCCTGCTAATTTCACAGATGTTCTGTACATGACAAATCGGGGCCATGTCCCTTTGGAAATCGAGCAACTTTTTCTATTAAAGAAGCTTTCATACCGTGTTCTTCCTATAGACAACTTTTTAGAAGTGCGAGATAGACTTGATTTGATAGGGACCGTCATTATCGATACAAAGGATTCAATTGCTTCACAGAAGCAATTGCTTCAAATAATCGAATTATTAGAGATGGTCCATATAGGCGCTATTCTACTTACGGATCGAAAAAAAGTGACTGCTAAAAGTCTTTCCCTTTCACCGCCAAATTGCAGTTTCTCTGTGGACGATATAATGGATACGGTTTCCATTGATGAACTGTGGACAAGGATAAGTGTCAATCTTTCATATCGCAAAGGCAGCTCGTCAATGGCGTCAAAACCTGCGATTCCATCGAGGCAGGCAAATATGACTTGCACGAATAAACTGGCGGAGCAACTTGCTATGACAAAAGTGTTAGCTGATAACTTGACGGAACAACTTCGTCTGGCCGGTCTGGTCCAGCAGGATTTCCTACCGGCTAAGTTACCAAACACTGATGAAGTACAATGGGCGACGATTTTTTTACCGGCAGAATGGGTTTCCGGCGATATCTACGATATTGTCCGTATCGACGAGCAGCACATCGGCTTCTATGTGGCTGATATAGTGGGCCATGGTATGCCTGCCGCCCTGCTGACGATTTTCCTCAAGCAGGCTCTTGTCATGCGAGAGACCATCGATAACAATTATCGTATATTCTCTCCGGTCGAAGTTATGAAAAATCTCAATTTACGGATGACTGCACAAAAACTCTCAGGCTATCAATTCGCCACCTGTTGCTATTGTTTGCTGAACACGAAAACATTACAATTGACGTACTCGCGTGCAGGACATCCATATCCGATTCTTATCAGGCCCGGGAAAGAACCGGAACAATTGCAAATACGGGGCTCTCTACTGGGAATTTTCGAACAGGCCGAATATGTTCAGGGAACAGTACAGCTTCAACCCGGCGATAAACTGCTGCTCTATTCCGATGGGGCCGAATCCTTCATAGGCAGGTTCGACGACAATGGCAGCTTCAGTTTCGATAAGGAATTCTGTGTCATTAAGGATTCACCGCTAATCGATATAGTTGGCTCAATTAGTACGGCTATACAAAATCAAACATTCGAGCCTTCCGAGGTCGATGACATCACCTTAATCGGTCTCGAGATACTTCCAACTATAACTGGTGATTGATCTGCAGCCTTATTGATATAAGGCTGATAGAAATGGGGGATTTGGAAGCAACTTAAATAAAAAAGAAACCCCTGCTTTCCGGAGGAAAAACTAAAAGCAGGGGTTTAAAAGGTCTGTGAGTGTGAACTCACAACCTTTTTAATCGTGTTACCACGTTCTTTCTATCTTACAGTGTTCTTCGCCTACGCAGCCAGCCGATTAGCCCTACGCCAATTCCACCAAGCACAATAGCACCTGGAGCGGGAATCGGAGAAAAGGACAAATTATCGAGGTCGGCACCGGCTCCATCTGCAATGGAGTTGAAGTAAATCATCCCGATTTTGCCAAGAGCTGACAAATCAGTGGTATTTACTCCGGTTGTCGTGTTCGATAAGCTCGCCAGAGGATTTCCGTATGGTCCGTACACGTTAATTATCCCGGACCCAACAGCATCCCAATAGCCTGAAATGAACTGAACATCGACTACCGGAGTGGGGAACTGGATATAGAAGTCTCCCTGGAAAATGTAGAAATCCGGCTCGCCGGTGGCACGAAGGACCGGCATCGTCGGCATCGCACCATTGTTACTAATCTGCGGCAGTCTTGGCGTCACATCACCCGGAAGGAAAACAACACCCAGAGGTGCATATTGAGTATCGATCAATGTCCCAAGATCGAACTCATCGAAAGTAATCGTATATGTGGGTGCCGCTCTGGCCAATCCGGAAACACTAATAAGAATAGCACAAATCATTATTAGTTTTTTCATCATAATTCTCCTCAACAATTAAGTTGCATCCTTACAAACAATCTGTTTTGACAAGAGCCAGATACATTTTTGTCCTGAAGGATCTTGCGCACTGACCCTCCATGTTTTATATAGGTAAAGCTGCCAATCAGGCAAGATTGGTGGGCCACAAATGAATATGGCGCGGAAAGATGCGGGCGAAAATCCGATTGTACTATAACATAGTACAGAATTCGCCTTACACCACTCCTCCTTTTCCTGCCGTATTACCTAATTTCCAACTCTGTCCCATTCCTGATCACGCATCAGGTTTTGCCCAGGAACCATGGATACGTAATACGCCATAAGTCAATATCTGGAGCAATCCCTTTATACTTCTTATCTATTTATACCAGAAGATCCACATTTCTGTCAAGGAAAATTTAAAATTTTTATTGGTATAAAAAGAAAGCACCACGAACAGAAAATCCGCCGTAAAGGACATTCTAACTTAATCAAAGCACGATTTAAGCCTATTTCCACAGGTTTTGTACATAATAAGAGTGACCAAAAACAGGGATTTTCCTTATAATATGGATTAGTGTACTTTATTTTGGTGATTATTAATTAGGAAATAAGAATTTCAATTTTTGTTTCAAGTTGCTCATCAAGTCTGAAATAGCCATAAACCTTGAATTTTTTATGCATACTTGATACTATATTCAAATAAGCGACTCGGCGGCGTAGCTGAGTTAGTTAAAATATATCCAGGCAAAGGCTATCCGGAGTGTTCGGAGAGATCTACCATATGAGGAGAAAAGGGATGATGCATAACGCTATCAATTTAATTTTATTGGTATTTATTGTCTTATCGGTTACTACGCCGGTTTTGTCGGCATCAATTCCGATTGAGAACGCCTCGTTCGAGGCTCCGGTAGTTGATCCTAACGGTTTCGGTGCTGTGCCGCTTGTAGAAGGCTGGACGGAGATTGATATCGATACACTGGCCAGCACTAATACCGGCGTGTTTGCCAATACCGAACCAAACAGCTTCGATCATATCGTCAATGCAGACGGCAGCCAACTGGCCTTTCTCGGTTCACAAACGGGCAATGCACTCCAGCAGGATTTAGACGCCGTTTACAAAGCAGGCTGTCAATACACGCTGACGGTCGGCGTTAGTATCTCAAGCAGATTCCCGCCATCAGCCGTTGAGCCGGTAGACACACTCGAACTTGTATTTTACTATCGAGATGCGAACGATATAGTTGACATCGCTCATCAAACGGTTGAGGCAACGGGTCAGTCTTACACGCAACTGCAGGATTTCTCCCTGGAGCTTCCGGCGGTTCAGGATAGCGATATATGTGTGGGCATGAACATCGGCATAGCCCTGCGCGCAGCAGGTCAGGCGGGCGGATTCTGGGATTTGGATAACGTTAAGCTAATCGAGTCGGCGCCAGTTTCTATTCCTATTAAAAATGCTTCATTCGAGGTACCGGTAGTGGACCCGAACGGTTTTGGTGCAGTGCCGCAGGTAGATGGCTGGACGGAGGTGGATATTGACACGCTGTTCAGCACCAATACCGGTGTATTTGCCAATACGGATCCCAACAGTTTCGATCACATAGTCAACGCTGACGGTAACCAATTAGCCTTCCTGGGATCGCAGATGGGCAATGCACTCCAGCAAGACCTTGACGCAATGTACAACGCTGGATGCAACTACCGCTTGATAGTCGGTGTCAGTGTCTCGAGTAGATTTCCACCGGCCACCATTGAGCCTGTCGATACACTCGAACTGGTTCTCTACTATCACGATGCGAACGAGTTGGTGGACATCACTCATCAAACGGTTTATGCAACAGGTCAGTCTTATACCCAACTGCAGGATTTCTCCCTGGAACTTCCAACGGTTCAGGCCGGTGATGCATGGGCGGGGATGAATATCGGTATTGCACTGCGCACAGCCGGTCAAGCCGGCGGATTCTGGGATTTGGATAACGTTAGACTGATCGAGTCGGCGCCCGTTTCGATTCCGATTGAAAATGCCTCGTTCGAGGCCCCGGTAGTAGATCCCAACGGTTTCGGAGCGGTACCACTTGTTGATGGCTGGACAGAAATCGACATCGACACACTGTTCAGCACTAATACCGGCGTTTTTGCCAACACGGATCCCAACAGTTTCGATCATATAGTTAATGCCAACGGCAGTCAGTTGGCCTTTCTCGGATCACAAACGGGCAATGCACTCCAGCAGGGCCTTGCTGATACTTATAAAGTCGGCTGCGAATACCGACTGACAGTCGGTGTCAGTGTTTCCAGCAGATTCCCGCCGTCAGCCGTCGAGCCTGTCGACACGCTCGAACTGGTTTTTTACTATCGCGATGCAAACGATGTGGTGGATATCGCTCATCAAACGGTTGAGGCAACGGATCAATCTTTTACGCAATTGCAGGATTTCTCGCTGGAGCTTCCGATGGTTCAGTCCGGTGATGCATGGGTGGGGATGAATATCGGTATTGCACTGCGCGCAGCCGGTCAAGCCGGCGGATTCTGGGACATGGATAATGTTAGGCTAATCGAATCGCTGCCTGATCCTGAAGCAGCATCGACGGTTAAGGAATAATTGACATTTTGGAGAAGACCGGACACGGTGGATTAAGAATACTTTGTCTGGAAAGTAAAATGCGGAAGGTAAGCTATCCATCAAACGTCAATAGCAGGCGACACACCGGCTTCACACTTATTGAGCTGCTGGTAGTGGTAGCTATTCTGAGTTTGTTGATAGCGATATTGCTGCCGGTACTGAATCAGGCTAAACTTCATGCCCGTCAAGCAGCCTGCAAGGGTAACCTACGCCAAGTAGGCGTGGCGATACATATGTATGCCGAGGACTTCGACGACACTATCCCATACGGACCCGCGGGCAGACCTGTCACCGGCTCGAATTTCTATACGGTAACTGGAAATGTAACCAGCCTGCTGTCACTGGAAGACGGGGCTCCCGTGGGACTTGGATTGCTGCTGGAGGACTATCTTGCTCATCAGCCCACAGTTCTTTTCTGTCCGGGTGCCGACCAACCGTCAGAGGCAAAGGAGCAACTGGCCAGAGTCGGGCAGTCCCAGGCACAAAGTGACTTTTACTACCGCCACGCATCAGTGGCTTTACTCACCGGCACGCCTAATATTTCTCATACAAAGCTGAGTGATCTTGGTGAGAACCGCAAGGGTCGGTCCATTGCCGCTCTGGTAGCCGATGTGCAGTTTCTGGCGCATCCTTCGCTTGCGGCGTTCCAGGTTAAAACCCGAACGAGCCATCAACGGGCGGCCAGCAACATTCTTTTCGCTGCCGGACACGTGAGGACTGTTTCCAACAGGGATGATAAGCTGACGGTGGACATCGGAACTGCGCCTTATGATGCGCTCGAACGAATCCTTTCTATGTTCGAGCTGGCCGATGAGTATCGTTGAAAACCGGCAATTCCATCGAATAATCTTATTGGACCGACTTGGAAAATGCAACATTTCAGTCATTCTCGGTATAAAATCTGAGAAATATCCTATAAATACGGATATTTTCGGCTACAATCTGGATTAATTACGAACATACCGAAGGATAGGGCGTAATAGAGGATGAAACTCAACCTCCTCCTTCAAAAAATAAGGGATGCCGACTCAGGCCGGTGTCCCTTATTTATTTTGAACGTATAAATGGGCATAATTCTAAAATCAAAGAACCAGCTATAATTCAATGGGCAGATAAATAATCACGGTAGTCCCACTGCCGGGCTCGCTTGTGATATTCAGCGAGCCCTTATTAATTTGTATGAACCGTGCTGCATAAGCGAGCCCCATTCCCCGTTTTCGCCCTGCCGGCTTTGCCGAGAAGAACGGTTGAGTCGCTTTTTTCAACGTCTCGGCGTCCATTCCGCAACCCTGGTCTTTAATTGCCAATTCCACTAATTTGTCCGATTCATCAGTATCGGCGGTGATTTCTATCTGTCCGGATTTATCTCCGTAAGATTCGACGGCATTTGAAATGATGTTAGCGATTGCCGATACAATCTGGGCCGAGTCTATAAAAACACTCTCGACATTGCCGGCAATATCGATATTGACATCGAGACTTTCAATATTCGTTTTTCTACTGGTCAACTGTACTGCTTCATCAAGCATCTTTTTTACATCTGTAGGAGCGGCCCTGGGCTGACGCGGTTCGGCAAAGCTAATCAGGTCTTCTATAATACCGGATGCTTCTCGGGCGTTTTCATAAATCTGTTTTAAGATTTCCTTCGTTTCCTTATCGTTCTGTGCTTCAGCGAGCAATTGCGCCCTGCCGGATATTACTGCCAGCGGATTATTCAGCTCGTGCGCCGCCCCTGCCGCCATCTCAGCCAGTGCGTTCAGGTAATCTTCTGCCGATTTTATCCCCTCGGGTGCCTCGATTTCAGGTGGAAGGATTGGCGGGGCTGGTTTTGAAATGAGCCGCGCAAAGCGCTCGGCATAATTCTGCTGATTCTGTCGCTCCAGTGCCATGTCCAGAACAATCGCTGCTGTTGAGGCGGACGTTTTGAATCTTTCGGCGAACAATTCAGCGTCACCCGGATAACTAAGCTCGAATGCGACCGTCCCGACCGCCCTGCCGTTGGAAAGCAGCGGGATAAGTTTTGTTCGATTGTCGTCGAAGTCTATGTCCAGTTGCTCGAACAGCCAGCCAAGGTGGTCATGAGCGTTCAAAATCGCGAAGTCGGTTGCTATTTCTTTCGGTATGACCGATGTATCAGCGGGGATAAAAAGAGTTGCAATATGACATTGGGCGAGGCTTTCCACGACGACGGCTTCGAGTGTATCAATTCCCTCCAAAGGAGCCATATACAGGCAAACCATTCCCGTCTGATAGAACTTCTGCCATCTTGCGGCGAAGTTTTCCGCTATATCGATTGCAAGAGCAGACTGGCTGACGCTCAGCAAAAAATCCGCTGCAAAATCGAGATGGCTCGAAGCGCTTTGCAGCCGTCGATTTTCATCGTACAATTCCGCCTGCTCTCGTGCAAACCGTGTCGCGGCAACATGAGCGGACCGACAATACTCCGCCATATTGTCGGGTACATCGAGACCCAGCAATCCGGACTTGCGACCGAACTCTGCCGGAAGACCGTGGCGGATCTCCTGAAGCTGGTTGATTTCTATTCCGAGACACTCGGCTATCGGTTCCGGTAAAACGGGCTCATCGAAACTGCCGGCCGAGCCGATATTCAACTGACGTGACATCAAGTCGGCCAATTGTATCACCGCGGCGATCTTTGCTTCGGGCATCTGCTCGGAAATGGCAACAACTTCGCTGTGATGCAGCCATATCGCGAGTGTAATTTGATTCGGAAAACACCATCTTTGAGCTAGATGTTTGCCGATAATCGCATGGTCGCAGCCGAGATGCTCCTGCTCAATGACACAGGATGACTGTTGCGCCGATTCGGCTTCCTCGATAATACGGACAAAACTTTTCGGCATTGCCTCCTGCAGAGCAAGTTTTCCTATGTCATGCAGCAAACCGGCACAGTAAGCTAATCCCGGATCTGTTTTCGGCGAAGCAATCTCGGCGATTTCTTTAGCACAACAGGCGACAGCTAGACTGTGAAGCATAAGCTCTTTACGAAAACGAATACTCTGCTCGAAAACATTCTCGCCCATTTCGGAGGTCGGCATGATTTTCACCGAGATAGCCATATCGCGAACCTCGTGCTGCGAAAGCTTATCGAGCGCCTGATGGAGTGAGAATCTTTCGCCCGACCGGACTAAACCTCGCCGGCCGACAAGCAAAAGCGCTGCCGCTGTCAGAGAAGGATCCGATTCAATAATATCAATAATTGATGAAGAGGAGAATTGGCCCTGCCGGAGCCTGGAAAAAAGCTTCGCTCCCACACAGGGTAGCGTTGAGAGTGAGTCGAGCCGGCCAACTGCAAGCTCCACCTGTTGTGCCGCGATTCTTGTATTTGATAATCTGTCCGGCATTATAGTCATCCGTGTTCTATACGATCATCGAGATTTCAAAAAGCCACACCGGTTGTATTGTTTTATTTCATCTGCAGAACCGAGGTGATTTTGCCGGTCAGTTCAGCAACATCGAACGGCTTTCGTATGAAATCCTGAGCGCCGGATTTTAGCAATTGAGCAATCTCATCCTGTTTCACAACGCCGCTTACAATAATAATTCTGATGTTCTCGAACTCCGGATTCTTTCTGATCGTCTGACAGACAACGTTGCCGTTAACATCCGGCAGCATATAATCGAGAAGTATCAATTCGGGCCGAAACTTCTCGGTCGCCATTCCCGCCTCGTAACCGCTCGAGGCGGTTTTTGTCTCGAACCTGCCATCCCGATTGAGAACATCAACTATAAGCTCGATGATTTCGGCGTCATCATCAACGATAAGAATTTTTCTTTTGCCGGACTCGATGGAATCGAGGGGGATTTTATTTTCCTTCATAAACTTGACAAGACTCTGGCGAGGAATCCTCCGGAATCTTGAGCCGGGAACACGAAATCCCTCCAGCCGACCGGCATCAAAGCAACGGATTATAGTTTGCTGACTTATTCTGCAAATTTCCGCAGCTTCACCGGTGGTAAATAAATCCTTCATTTTATCCATCCCTTTTCTTTGAACAAATCCTTTTGTCATAAGCCCCCACCAGCTTACCTTTGCCACCCAATTTAACTGCTGCCTTTTTAAATTGTCAAGCATAAAAAATCGAAATTGCCCAATTTTATTTAGAAAAGGATTAATATTATCAGTCCTTGCTTCCCCACGGTGATGATTGTTAAAAAAAAGCAGTGAATTCTTCAGTCGTTCTCTTTATAGAATATTTATTTAAGTCTATAAATTCAAAAGACATAGAACGTTATTGGAAAATCCGGTTCACTTCAGTTTTTTGTTTTACAGAAAATTATTTCATTTTTTTGCGAACATTCAGTAAGATATATCGAAATATTACTATTTATTAATATAACACAAATTTTTTGTGAGATTAAAAATGGATAAGAAAGTAGCAGAGCATGTTGCAGAGGTTTTAAAAGCTGTGGCTCATCCGGTCCGACTGCAAATAGTCGAACTGCTGGAGACGAAGGAAATGTGCGTCGGCGATATAGTAACGGCCCTCGGTGGCAAACAGGCCATTACGAGTCAGCAGTTAAATATGATGAAGGACAAAGGTGTGCTTAACTCCCGACGGAACGGAACCAAAGTGTATTATCGAATCGAGAATAAGAACGTTGTGAGGCTACTGCACTGCATTTACGATCATTGCGACCGCAAACAGAAGAAATAACCCGAGCAAAGTTGTTTAAGGGAAGTCCTATCTGCCCCACTGAGATTTCTTCAGGATATATAGGGACTTATATGATGTTAAGAACCGTACTATATTTCGTAATAATATTATTCGTCGTGGTAGCTGCTTCTGTGGTTTCAAGTAATTTATGGGCCGGCAAGGAAGAATTACTGCCGGGAAATATCACTGTTACCTTCAGCGAAGACATGACTGTTAAAGAATTCGGTCAAAAATATAATCTTAACCGGAAAGTCCTTAAAAAAGTCTTCAATTTAACTTCCCAAGATGATTTACAAAAGCGGGTAGCCGATTTTGGAATGAATAAAGAGCTTCTTAACAAAAAAGTCAATAAAGTGCTGGCTGTCCAGGCCGAACACGAATCCAAAAACTGGTTTAAGATACCACTAAAGGGGCTCTTGTGGATTCTTTTTCTGCTTGTCGTCTATAAATTATTAAGGAAAGGTAAAATTAACACCCATAGACGAAAATGGATTTATATGGCAGCAGTGGGTGTATTTGGTATAATTCTTGGAAGCGATCCGAGTCCGATGGGAACAGTAAAGGATGCGATTGTTCTTTTGGGATCGAAGGGCGTAATTTTCCCGCCGAGGCTTATCGCATTTGGCATCTTCCTTCTGATGGTTATTCTCGCGAATAAATTTATCTGCTCGTGGGGCTGTCAGTTTGGGACGCTGCAGGACTTAATTTTCAGACTTAACAGAGATTCCAAAGACAGCAAAGGATTGCTCGACCAGATTAAAATCCCGTTTATGATATCGAATTCGATTCGTGTCATGTCCTTTTTGATATTGACACTTGTTGCTTTTGTCTGGGCTGCAGATATCATGGGACCGATTGATCCGTTTAAGATTTTTAAGCCGCAGGTAATCGGTATTGTTGGTGGTCTGTTTATCAGTTTGATCCTGGTCCTGAGTCTTTTCGTTTACAGGCCGTGGTGTCACTTCTTCTGCCCTTTTGGTCTGGTTGGCTGGATGGCCGAGAAAATCAGTTTGTTCAAAATCCAGGTGGATTATGATAAGTGCATTTCATGTCGGGCCTGCTCGAAGGCATGCCCATCAACAGTGATGGATGCAATTCTAAAACAGGACCGGATTGTCCCGGATTGTTTCTCCTGCGGAACATGTATGGAAACATGCCCTGTAAACGCGATATCATTCGAGCCCGGCAAACGACAAAAACCTCCGGCTGGGAAATTTGATAAAGAAATTATGAGCGATTAAAAAGTGATAATGATGGTTTTTAAGAATGGAAATTGTGTTAAATGTCTAAGAGAATACTGATTATTGGTGGCGTTGCGGGCGGAGCTTCAGCGGCGGCAAGACTTCGCCGACTGGATGAGAAGGCCGCAATCATAATGTTCGAAAGAAGTAATTATATCTCGTTTGCCAACTGCGGTTTACCTTATTATATCGGCGGAGCTATAAAAAACCACGATGATTTGCTGCTCCAGACGCCGGAGTCATTTAAGAAGCGATTCAACGTTGAAGTAAGAGTAAAAAGTGAGGTTGTTAAAATCAACCGCCGCGATAAAATAGTCGACGTCCTCGAGCTACCCACGAACAGAAAATACACTGAAAGATATGACCGGTTGATTTTATCACCCGGAGCCGAGCCTGTAAAACCGACAATCGACGGTATTGACTCAAACAGGGTCTTCACATTGCGAAACATCGCCGATATGGACCGGATCGAAGAATTTATAAAAACGAACAATCCTCAAACAGCCATTGTAGTAGGAGCAGGTTATATCGGACTGGAAATGGCGGAGAACCTTCACAGCAGGGGCCTGTCCGTTCAGGTTGTTGATGTGCTGGATCAGGTGATGCCAGGCATGGATAAGGAAATGGCAGCGTTTTTACATAGCCATTTGACTGAACGGGGTGTTGCCCTGGAGTTGGGTGACGGCGTAAAGTCATTAAATCAAAAAAGTTCATCTCTTCAAGTGACACTGAAATCTGGAGAAGAGCTTGATTGTGACTTTGTAATCTTATCGGTCGGTGTCAGGCCTGAAGTAAAGCTGGCGAAAGAAGCAGGCCTTCAAATCGGCTCATTCGATGGCATCAAGGTCAACGAGTATTTACAGACAAGCGATCCGGATATTTTCGCGATAGGCGATGCCGTCGAGGTTCAAGATTTCATCCTCGGCAATATCGTTTTGATTCCGCTTGCAGGACCGGCGAACAAACAGGGCAGAATGGCAGCAGACAATATATGCGGCAGGAAACGCACCTATAACGGAACACAGGGCACTGCCATCCTGAAAGTATTCGATTTGACCGCTGCGATGACCGGTGCGAATGAAAAGGTTCTGGCAAAAGCTAATGTCGAATATGAAAAACTGTATCTCCATCAGGCAAATCATGCCGGTTATTATCCGGGCGCCAAACCGATGCACATAAAGCTGTTATTCAGCAAACCGGAAGGTAAAATTCTTGGTGCTCAGATAGTTGGCCAGGGCGGTGTTGATAAAAGGATTGATATTCTTGCCGTGGCGATTCGAGCCGGAATGACCGTTTTCGATCTTCAGGAACTTGAGCTGGCATACGCCCCTCCGTACGGCAGCGGAAAAGACCCGGTCAATATCGCAGGTTTTGTCGCGTCGAATATTCTCGATGGCACGGTTAAGATAAAGCATTTCACCGAACTTCAAAAGAACGATTTTATACTCGATGTTCGCACCGCCAGTGAATTCGCTCGGGGTAACATCCCGAACGCAAAGAATATCCCTGTGGATGAACTGCGCTTCAGACTCAATGAGCTGTCAAACAATGCGGCAATAAATGTTTATTGTGGTGTTGGGATACGCAGCTATATCGCCTGCAGAATTCTGGTGCAAAACGGTTTTGATGCCTGTAACCTATCCGGCGGGTATGTGACTTACCGAACAGTTGCAAACAACGGTCATTTAAGGTAAATTGTACAATTATTTTTTGGCGGATATAAAAATGGAATTAAAACAGAAGATTACCGAATACTCACTAAGTCATTACAAACGTGTCTCCATTATAATGGTCGTTGTCACCTTGCTGCTAGGGGCCATGATACCGATGATCAAGGTCGACACCGACCCTGAGAACATGCTCTCGGGCGACGAACCGGTGCGTTTGTTCCACAACCAGACAAAAGAGCGGTTTGCCTTGAGTGACATTGTGGTGTTGGGGATTGTAAACAATAAGGACCCGAATGGTGTTTTCAATCCCGCATCGCTGGCCAGAATATACGAGCTTACGGAATTCGCAAAGACGTTGCGCTGGCCGGACGCCGAAGATCCCAATAAACAGACCGGCGTCATTGAAGTTGATTTACTTGCGCCTTCGACAGTTGACCACATCGGCCAGGGAGGGCCGGGTGTGGTGACTTTCGAGTGGTTAATGTCCAAACCTCCGACAACCAATGCCGAGGCGCGGGACATCAGAGACAAGGCAATGTCCAATCCTCTGCTCAAAGGGACTCTTATTTCAGAAGATGGTAAAGCAATTTGTGTGTATCTGCCGCTTACAAGCAAGCATCTGAGCCATAACGTTTACAAAGAGCTAACAAATAAAATTGCAACCTTTCCAGCGAGTGACGATGAATATCATATAACCGGTCTGCCCGTAGCTGAGGACACGTTCGGCTATGAGATGTTCACGCAGATGGCGATATCGGCGCCTCTGGCGATGGTTGTGATTTTCATCCTGATGCTGCTGTTCTTCCGCAAGCTGGTGCTGGTAATCTCGCCGATGATCGTAGCAATGGTCTCGGTAATTTCAACGATGGGTTTATTGATCGGTTTTGGTTATCCTGTCCACATAATGAGTTCGATGATCCCAATTTTTCTTATGCCTGTAGCGGTGGTGGATTCGGTGCATATTCTTTCGGAATTCTTCGACCTATATAGAAAAGAAAAGGGCAAAAGAAAAACCGCCATTGAGGTGATGAGCAACCTTTTTATGCCGATGCTTTATACATCTCTGACCTCGGCGGCGGGTTTTGCATCTCTGGCTCTGACGCCGATTCCGCCGGTACAGGTCTTCGGAATATTTGTTGCCGTTGGAATTATGATTGCGTGGGTCTGCACAATTACTTTCGTGCCGGCGTATATTATGATGATCAAGGAAAGCTCACTGGAGAATTTCGGCTCGGCAAACATCCATGCGGAGAAACAGGGTTTCCTCGGGAGACTATTACATTCCGGCGGACGCCTGACATATGTACGGGCAAAAACGATTTTGATCGTCATGCTGATTATCTCGGCGGTCGCCGTCTATGGTATAACTCGTGTTGAAATTAACGACAATCCAGTCAAATGGTTCTCAAAAAAGCATCCGATACGCCGGGCCGATATTGAATTGAACAAACACTTCGGCGGAACCTATATGGCGTACCTTGTGCTCGACCCGAATCAGACAAAAGCCATCCCGACGGCTTACATCGAAGGACTTCGCAAGCGCCTTTCCGGCAGGATTTTAGAGCTTAAGGATGAGTTTCCCAATGCGGCGGATATTCTGCCCGAGATTGAAACAGAGCTGTTGCTACAGGCCGGCCAGGCCCAATCCATGGACGACTTCCTCGACAAAACCAGCCAGTTTGCCCAGAAGAAATTAGATTCAGCAAAGGACAAGGTTGCCGACTTGTGGTATGAGGTGACAGACTTTTTCGATCTGGAGAAGGAGCATATCAAAATTTTCAAGCGGCCGGACGTGCTACGTTATATCGCCGAGCTTCAGGAGCATCTTGGAAAAACCGGTCTTATCGGCAAGAGCAATTCTCTTGCTGACGTGGTCAGCAAAGTCCATCAGGAGCTTATTGACGGAAAACCTGAGAACTACAGGATTCCGGACACTTCCGCCGCTGTGGCCCAGTGCCTGCTACAGTTCCAGAGCAGTCATAAACCGGACGATTTATGGCACCTGGTAACAACCGATTATATGCACACCACTATCTGGATGCAGCTTCCCAGTGGGGATAATAAGGATATGCAGAAAGTAGTCAAAGTCGTAGACGAATTTTTCGATAAAAATCCTCCACCAGTATCACTAAAATATCACTGGGCGGGCCTGACCTATATCAATGTCGTCTGGCAGGACAAAATGGTCTGGGGAATGCTGCAATCGTTTATGGGCAGCTTCATAATTGTCTTTATTATGATGGCAATCCTGTTCCGTTCGGCGCTCTGGGGTCTGATTTGCATGATCCCGCTTCTGGTTACTATAGCTGCAATCTATGGGATAATAGGTCTTATCGGTAAGGATTACGATATGCCGGTGGCGGTACTCAGCGCCTTGTCGCTGGGGATGGCTGTGGACTTTGCCATCCATTTCCTCGAGCGATCCAGGGTCGAGTATTCACGGGCCGTCTCGTGGCAAAAAGCATCTGAGGAAATGTTTGGAGAACCGGCACGTGCCATCAGCAGAAATGTAATTGTAATTGCGATTGGCTTTTTGCCGCTG
>WOR8_10001770_pt1 | contig 21694 bp, 10 predicted proteins | sample DeeMarSeWOR38_10_FD_19890 | JGI IMG/M metagenome (IMG submission 19890) | reverse complement strand
CTTTTTCAGGTCGGTAACCCATTGCAATTAAACCTTCGTGTCCCTCATGCTTGGATTTTTTAATCAGTGTCCAATCCCAGTTGATTCTGTAAGTAACCTTATCTCCAAGTTCACGGATTTCCTTTTCGATTTTATTATCCTGATTATAATACTGTACGGCAAATCGGAGCCCTGCTATAAGCCAGGCAGTATCAATAGTTGAAAGTTCACAATTCCAGTCGCGTTTACCTGTTTTCATATTCAGGAAATGGTAATAGAATCCATTGTACCCGGTTGCATCGGGTTCAAGGCTTTGCTCGGAATTATAAAGAAAACGTAAAAGATTTAGAGTTAATTGAGCTGCTTGCTCTCTTGTTATCCAATTATGCTCAGCACCTATTGCCCATGCAACTACTCCCCAACCAACGGCTGCAATTGAAGCCGCAGATTCTTCCTGTGTGCGGTCTTTAACTAACCCGAGCTCAGGATTTATTTCATTCATAAAAAACAGAAATGATCTGTACTGAAGTGTATCCAAAAACGTTATCTCCTCCTGTGTCGGAGTGTACTGTGAAAATATTACCTGGTTGAGAAGTAGCAAAAAAGTAAAGAGGAATTTTTTCATAAACAGCCTGATTTATTTTTGTTTGCCCAAATGGTGATTAAATGATTGTCAAAATCAAAAAATTTCTTCGATCTTTATTTATTTAAAACCATTTTACTGTAGAATACTTCATCATCGGTTTTTAACCTTAAAATATAAATACCGGAGTTAACTATTTCATTTTGATTATTCCGTCCATTCCATTTTACTTCATTGATTCCCCTAACAGCATTTCCATTAAATAATATTTTTACTTTTTTCCCCAGGATATTAAAAATATCTATCTGGACAGGCTGGGTTTTAGAAACAGAATAGCTGATAGTAGTTGCAAGGTTAAATGGATTCGGAAAATTTTGTTTTAGGTTTATATTGATTTTCTGTTGATCAATTTCATCCACAGAAACAGGAAGATTAATTTCAAAGGTAAATGGATTGAATCCATGCTTGGCGAAGATATACCACGCACAAGAGGATGAAAATCCTTTTGTAGTATCAACCCAGTTGTATCCGCCCGTTTGATTTGTGGTGTACGGGAGAGCAAGAGAATTAGAACCGCTGATATCTCGATCAATTAAAAATGAATCCAACTGGGCAGAATAAAAATTTCCTCTTTCCATATTACCGGCAGAATAAAATGCACATACCATGTGTCCCGTACCATCCAGCCAAACGTTTTGGACTGAAGGATTATCAAACGAAAAGAAACCTGTTGCAGTTTTCCCCAGAAAAGTAACAGTCTTTTTAAACCCGGGATCATTCTCGGGTACATTTACAAGAAGTTTGTAATAAAGACCCTCATGACAAAATGCCAAGGAACGCCAGCTAAATAAATCCAAAGGTAATCCGGGACTATTCCCCAATACATTCATTCTGTAATCTATCCATTCCTTAATCATTTCTGCTTTTTCAATTTCACCACACAGCTTTAATGCGGCGTAAGCATCAATATTTCCCTCTTCATGCCCGACCGGTTTTCCAAGCGAATCTGTCAAGTGCAGCTCGTAATCATTCACAGGATTAGGAGAATTTCTCGGACCCCATCTCCAACCATGCCGAACGAAACCCCCCTGACCGGAAGGATCGTCAATATAAAAATCAAGAAGAAGATCTTTTAAATATTCTACAAGGGAGTTATAGCGTGGCTTATTAACAAATCCATATTCACGTTCATAATATTTATATGCTAATAAAAGCCAGGCATTATCTCCCATCCAGCGATCGCTTATAAAGGGATAATATGAATTATTAAGATCAATATTCTGAAAAAAACCTCTGGTATCACCGATATAGAAAAAGTTCTGATTATTTAATACCTGGTTTGAAGTGTCAGTTCTATCAGCATAAAAATCAAGCATTCTTTCTGCTCTTAATCTTTCACCCGTTAGAATAAAAGCCATAGCGGTCACAGCATTGTTAAACGTCTGTCCGGAATTATCTTCCATTGCGGGAATCAGCCAGCCATCGTTTGAAAAATTATCCTGAATATCCTTTAGATATTCAAGAACCAGTTCTTCATTAGTTGTTGAAACGTAAGATTGAATTGATTGTGGAAATATTTTGCTCAGGACAAAACCCGGTGATAGAACTTCTATAAATAGAAAAAGAAGAATAATTTTACTTTGAAAAAATATATTTTTCAATTTTACTACTACGTTTTTTATTTGATTTCTCTTTTCCCAAAATAAATCCGGAACAAATTATTACTTAAGCAGAACCATCTTTCTTGTTTGAATAAAAGAACCGGCTTTCAACTGATAGAAATAAACACCACTTGGAATTTGACGAATCAAATTTCCACCAAACTCTATTTTATATTTTCCTACGGGTTTGAAATCGTTTAGCAGTGTTGCAATTTCCTTTCCAAGGATATCATAAACTTTCAATGTCACCAATCCATAATCCGCAATCCAAAATTCTATATTTGTCATCGGATTGAATGGATTGGGATAATTATTTAGTAATCTGTATTCTGAGGGAATTTCTGTTTCATCCTCAACATTTGTAGTCGAATCAGGAACGAAACCAATTGCATTCAGCATCGGCTGAATCTCAGGATTCGCCATAAAATTATTCCACAATAATTGTGTTCTGTAATTCTCTATCATTATTATTATCGGACCCTCATCAATGGCAAGGTAACTTTGTGCAAACCAGTTCTGAGTTAAGTTAAAGGCATCCTTAAAACCATAAGTTCCCCAGAGATTGTTTCCATATTCATAAAAGAAGCTTTTAATTACATCAATAGATCGCTGTGGAGTATAGACTATTGAAGAGATTGCTGCTGTTGGTGCAATAGTTCCGTTATCATTTGTAGGAGAAAATGCATTGTATCCGAAAGGTCCATCACAAGCAGTTAATCCCCAGGTGTTTTCATCATAACCGATAAAATTATGAGGATTATCAATACAGTATGCTCTGTTAATTAGTGTATGGTTCCGGTTGTTAATAAAGTAATTGGTGTAAGCATCTTTTTTGTATCGGGGATCGAAACCGAGAAAAGAATAATGAGCAAAGAATAGGGGTCCGCCTAAATTCCAGCCGACATATAATGGAATCCCGTAGAAATAATTCCCGTTTAAATAATTCGGACTACTCGCCCATCCATCATGATATAATGAAGCGGGAATGGAATGAGTAGGCGAAGCAACAGCAAGAAGATATGTGATCATGGTTTCGTTCCAGCCAACAAGAGGAAAATTCATAGTCCAGCCGTAATTGGGAGACCAGTGCCAGTAAAGAAAATTCTCGTTGTCTTTTCTGTACCAATCCCACTCAACAGCTTCCCAGATATCTGTAATTAAATTTCTGATTTGCTCTTCTTCAGCATTGTTTTCGTTGAAGTACTGTCTTGCTGTCAGCAATCCTTGTATCATAAATGCAGTCTCTACCAGATCACCACCATCATCATACTGACTGAATGGAATCGCATCACCGGTTGTCCCGTTTAACCAATGAGAGAATACACCATGAAATCTGTCTGCCTGTGTTGATAAGAAATTCAGGATCTTTAACATTCTCGAAACGCCCTGCTGACGAGTTATATAGCCTCTTTCAATTCCAACAAGGATTGCCATAACTCCAAATCCTGATCCGCCTATTGTAACAATTTCATTACTGCCCCCGAAACGGTCTCTTGCTAAACCTGAGACAGGATGAGCAAAATCCCAGAAATACTTAAAAGTTGCTTCCTGCACTGAATCAAGAAGCACACTATCAGATAAAGAAGTTGTGGAAGCCATAACCGCATCACTTAAATCAGATTCATTTAAGCTTGAATCAAAGGCTGAAATTTTATAATAAAATGTTTCGGGTGGTACACCAACATGATCATTATAATTTGTGACTATTCGGGATACCGTACTTCTTAAATTGAAGTCGCTGCCATCTTCTGAACGATAAATCCGGTAGCCGGCGAGATCCGGTTCGCTGTTAGGTGCCCAGTTCAGATTAATAAGAACGTGAAAGCCTGTAGCAATTAACCCTGTTGGAATTGCAGGTGGGGTTCTATCAGTATCATTAACAGAAACCACCATAATTTCATCTAAATAAATTGTATGAAGATTTCCGTCAGGATTATCCTGGCCCAAATAAATAGTTTTTACCTGAGTTAAATCCGCGTCTCCCGGATTTTGAACAAATGGTAACAACGGGACAGAAATTCTTTCCCAGTCATTAGCCGGAACATGGTTTATAAAACTCGATAGTTTTTGTGCCGGGGTTTTTTGGTTTTGAGTGTCTTCAATATAAATCTTCGGAAGTGATACAGAATCAATCTCAGCTAGTGCAAAGGCCCGGAAAACGATTGAATCCTTAACTGTAAAATCATGCGGGATCCATCCTTCTTCAGCTACTCCTAATCCCCAATCCCCACCTGAAACTGATTTCCACCTTATTCGCAGAGCATTCAATCCGGAGAACTTGCGTACTGCATCAACAGGACACTTGTCTTCATTTGTCAGAACAACAATACTTGGAGTACTGTAGTAGCCGAAGCTTGGATCGTAGTAGGAATTATTCGGACTATCATAAAAAAAGATATACGGTTGAGAGAACAATGCAGTTTGAAACAGGATAATAAATATTAATGTTTTTACAAATAGTTTAGCAAGCATTTTACAAATCCTTTTAAATAAAACCTTATTGAATCATATTCTTATTCTTCAGCCATATATCATACCAACCAGAGAATTGTTCTGTATATGGTACTGCAAATATTTCTCCTCCAAATCCCATATATCTTACAACTACCAGATTCATAAAGACATTGTCTATTCCGTCTAAGACATCTTCATAAATTTCAACTCCATACTTTTGAGCTAAACTGGCATTGAATTCATTTACAAATTTTTCAAATTTGCTAAGCGAAAGCTGCATTATTATCTGATCCTTGAGCTCATTGAATTCTTCTCTATTCTTCTCCGTAAAACTAGCAATTGAATCAATAGATGATTGAGTGAGAGGAATTCTGTCAATTAGCTGAAAAACCGAATATCCTTCATCGAGCTTTAGCGGTCCATACACATCTCCAATTTTCATTTGTGAGGCGATTTTTCCAATCTCACCGTGTTTTGTAATAGGAAAGAAGCCGAATTCGCCCCCTTTATCCTTTAATGAATCTCTTATTGTGTATTCTCTTGCCAGCACTTTTATATTCCCACCTTTTGAAAGTTCATTCAAAACAGTTTCGACAATAATAAGACTGTCAGTAAGGATTTCCACAACATTCACCAGTTCAAGTGGTATATCATTCCATTCGTTTTGAATATATACAGAACAAGCTTCTTCTTCAGTTACCTTAATTGAATCGAACAGACTCATCATTAACATTTTAGACAAATATGAATCCTTCCACATATTCAAATATTTTTCAACGTCGGGAGAATTCTTTAATCCTTTTTTATTTCCTTCTGCCGTAAGCAATTCGTCCTCTATAAATTTTCTTATATAAGATGATAACGAGGCTCTTAGGTTTATCTCGTTTGTATCTTTTATATATAATCCATCCTGACATAACTGATTTAAAAAATATTTCACTTTTATTTCTTTCTTAACAACATCTATAAAAGTTTTGTCTCTCAATTCAGAACCTAATAATTCTAATGCTGAACTGATTTCAGAACCCCTTAAGTAAAATTTGCTGGAATTAGGAACCAAACTATTATTATTAATCTCAGTATGATCAAATTGATACTTGGCTTTTATTTTAGAGACAAATATCTTGATAAGATTTTCAAATATTTCTCTGTCAGAGGTTATTTTATAATTACTGAAGAAGCTATGGTAGTAACTGAGGTATCTTTTATACTCTGCTCTTTTTTCAACAATTCTTTTAACATCATCGAGGGCTCTCTCCTTATCCTTAAGATTCTGATTCTGACCAACTCCAACTAATTTTAGAATATAATAACCATCTTTGGATTCCATTGGACCGGTGAACTCGCCTTGTTTGAGATTATAAACACTGTCCTCAATTTCTTCAGCCACAGTACCAAAGGTAATTTCCCGTGGAACCAACTGATCTTTTGACTCACTTCGCAACAAAAGCAATGAATCAAACGATACTCCCCTTATAAGTAGTGAATAAAGATGCTCTATTTCCTCCCGGTTTCTTGAATAGATAAATTTCATCTTGAGCAGTTTATTAATCTTCTTAATTCCATCTATGATTTCATCATTAGAGTAAGCGGTTTTGTTTTTTATTTCGTAATTATATAATGCATCTCTTACAAACATGTTCTCCAAAGGAGTAATGATATCAGAGAATATTTCTGAGTGATTGTAACCCATTTCCTGTGCTTCGAGAGATAAGAGTTTTTCTGCAATCAATTGCTCTAAGAATTCATGCTTTGAAGCTAGCTTATCATTTTCATTCAGAAGTTTTGGATGGACACTAAAATCGAACCTTTCCTGAAATTCAGATTCGTAAAGCTTATAGCTACCAACTTTCGCAACTACTTTTTCTTCTTGCTGTGCATTTAGCGAAAAGCAAATTATTACCAGTATGAAATGAATTCTAATTAACATTTATCAATTTCTTTGTTGGTATTTTATATAAAAGCCAATCCCCTCCCAGTCAGGGAAAGGGTGGGGATGGGCTTCTTTAAAAATGGAGACCCAGGGTAAACCTGTGGGTACTATTTAATCTCCCATAGTCAGCCCACGCATAATCAAAGCTAACACTAGATGTTCCTGAAAAACCAACCCTCGCACCCACACCAAGTACAAGACCACCTTCTGAATCAGTCAATAGGAAATCACGATAACCACCTCGTAACGAAAAAGTATTAAGGAATGTCCATTCGCCTCCGAAATTAATTCTTTCATTGTTATCATTACTATGCATTGCATCGGTTGAGACTATTAGTCGGTTCCAGTCAGTAAGGTATATAGAATATGAAAGTCCGACCCTGAATAATGTGGGCAAACCGTATGAACCCGTTCTGAGTTCAGCAGGTAGCGCAGGATGATCACCGTGTTTGTTGGGATCAGCATCGTAATTAAAATAAATATCCCTGCCGTTGTAAGAGGCAGGTGGACCAAAGTTTGAAACACTTGCACCAATTGTCAATCCCTCGATTTCTGTTTGATATTGTACACCAAAGTTAAAGGCCACATCAATAAGACTCGTGTTATAAATCGTTTCTTGTATATAATTAAAGGCAACACCTGCAGAAACTCTGTCTGTCAGCATTAATCCATAAGCTAAACCAAGTGAAATATTTGTCACATCATAATACAGACCGGTACCCTTCTCTCTTTCTACAGTTCTAATTTCGATGTCACCGGAGTTCAATGCAGTAACCTGGACTGCAAAAGTGCCTATATTTTCTAAATTTAAAGCTACTGTAGCATAATTATATGTAATATCTGCAAGCCACTGATTATATGTAAACTGCACATCAACTCCTTCTAACCTACCTAAGCTGGCAGGATTGTAAAAAGCAGCCGATGCTTCATCAGAAAGTGAGGAACCTGCATTTCCCATTGCAACGAACCTGGAGCTCGGTTCTATTTTAAGAAATTGTCCGATCGTTGTTCCAACTTTGCTTTGAGCGGATGTCTGATTCACCGTGATTACCAAACATAAAAAAATTATCCATATAAGGTTTATATAACATATATGTATTTTTTTTGTCATATCATCACCATTTATTTAATTATAGCAAACTTGCCGATATAGTCTTCTAATCCCGGAGCTTCAACAAGGAATATGTAAAGCCCTGGTGCAATTTCTAAATTATCTTTAGAACGTAAGTTCCAGGGAATGTAGTCCTGGAAACCCGAATCATGGTGTAGAGTCTGGACTAATTCACCGGTTATAGTATAAATTCTTACCGTAGCATTTACGGGTAACGCTCTGAATTCTATTCTTCTATCGCCGCGACCTGTTTGTGCATAAGGAGCTTGTTCAAAGGATGCGGCTCCCATATATGGATTTGGGACCACATAAGGTTTCTCAACGTAATCTTGAGATTGTTTAGTTAAGTCGATAAAGGACGAGTCTGTCACAAATCTGAAAATATCCAGTTCATTAAATGGGACATTAATAGTAAGCTGGTAAATATCTCCCTCAATTGGAAAGATTGAATTTTCATATTTGGGACCATTGATAGTGTCTACTGTTACTCTCCAAACAGGTAATCTTCCGCCAGTAGGTGTGGTTCCAAGTATTTCGATAAAATCATCTTTATCGCTAATCGTCTGATTACCATCAGCATCAAAAAATCTAAAATCGACTTGGAACTCGTTACCTATTTTCGGTAAACCCATAATCTTGAATTTGGTGAAAACCGGAGGAACTCCGACAGCTCCAATCGAAGTATCAACAACTTCGTTGGAAAATAATAGTAAATAATCTGCTGGATAGTTTGGACGTTTTGCATTAGGAGAAAGAATAGTAGCAGAAACTCTTGTTTTAAGAACAAGGTTTGATTGACTATTAAGTGTAAAACCGGAGTTGGTAGTATCAATCTCAAGGCTTAGAGGTGTAAATATCAGGGGTAATATTCCTAAACCCACTGGACCACGGCCTAAGGCACGGAAGTCTGTACCGCTAATAAAAATTGTATCATCAATGCCATATGTAACATCATACATTTCATAACTTGAAGCTTTAATGGATTCTTCCGGAGAAACGAATCTTATTTCAAAAGTATGGTCTCTAGGAATTAGATCAGGGTTGGGTATTTCCAGTGCAACATTGCCAATTCCGAATCCCTGTGTTTGTTCCAAATTCGTATAAGTGCCTGGTCTATATCCCGGTGCGTGGTCATTCGGATAAACTTCAACAACATTTTTTGCAAATATTAATCCCCCTCTTAAAGTTTGACTTACAGTAATAGGGCTTTCGGACGGATAAATATCCAATTGTTCAATGCCTCTGTCGTAAGAAGTTACAGCATAGAAGTAACGTTGACCATTTGTAACGGTAGTGTCTTTAAAGGAATGTTTTAAACCGGAATCCCTACCCAGATAAAACTGCACTCCTTCGACAGCAATAGGGCTGTAGTCAAGTATGCCGTTATCTAGGTCGAATACTTCTAATGCTTTGCCTGGTCCTATAGTACCTATCCCCCGGGCATCAAATATTATTTGTGGATCGAGAAAACTTTCATCTGTACTACGATAAATTTTATAACCCTCAAAGTCGTTTGTGTTTGTGATCGGGTCAAATGCATCCTCAGCTGCATTATCCCAGGTAAGACTAACAAACCCATCTCCCGTATATGCTTGAACTGTAGGAAGAGGAGGTGGAGTTGCAAACTGGTAATTGGCATCATAAATTGTTTGAACTATCTGCACAGTCTTCGTCATTTGGTACAGATCAGCACCATAGGCAAGTGCTAAGCTGAATCTTTCGGTTTTTGCAGTACCTAAATAGAATGGACCCGAGGCAAAAAAGAATCCGATATTATAATTCGTTACACTTGTTTCGTCAAAGGGTTCCGGACCTGTCCACATTTCATATAATTTTTTCGGCCACATCTTTGCATCCATAAAGAAGACAATATCATCAGTTTCTCCTATTCCACCAGCACCGACTCTAATCCTGTTCAATTTAAATCCAGTTAAGCCTATTTGGTCAGACTCATTTATGTCGGTCTTGTCAAAATTAGATTCTCCGAGAGTAGGAATAGAGTCGTTTTCCCCTGTATCGAAAGTTCCCCAAACACCATCTGCACCTGTGTCATTGTTTAAAGTCCAATCGAGGTCTTCATCACCAGTCCACCATACGCCCCTCTGAAAAGCAGGGCGAAGACGGAAGCTCGCATATCTGCTTAATTTAACAGTATCATAGTTAGCAAGCACGTAATTTAATATTTCACTTTGACCAACTATTTTGTCACCAGGACCACCGTCTCTTCTCTCATCGGTAATTCCATCTTCATCATTATCTATTCCATCTACCGGATTGCCGGGTGTTTCCAAATATGCATAACCAAGATATCCTGTTGGTCCAAATTGTCCATGACCATTGTAATCCCAGGTATAAACAAGATCCAGTCCATTAGTCGTATCGTAATAAGCATTATCATCATCGCTTTCATAGACAAGATCATATGGACTAAATGCACCACCACCTACGCCAGAGTCCATGTATAAACCAAATATTACATTATAGTCATAAACTGTAGTTCCTTCATTTGCAATATCATAATGCCAAAATAAAACGTCTCTTGCTTGAACATTAGACCACTGGAAACCTCGTTGTTCAACTTTTAGTGCCAGACCACGCCGGGTATCATCCCGAAAATCAGGGTAGAAATTCCATTTACCATAATAATCATCATCATAAACGCAGAAACTTTCCTGATCGGCATTAGGAGCTTTTCCAAAGTAACCGTTCCAACTTCCTCTCCACCCGGGATCATCAGGATCGAGTAACTTATCGTACCATTCATCCGGCCAGGTTCGGGGATCATTGCTTACAGCAGGTGACCTTCCGACATTAATAGCAGGATCGAGTTGAAGAAATCCAGGGCGGGGATTATATCTTTGTAACCGGCCTGTATTGGGATTTGTCTCTTGTCTTTCGCGATATCCCGTCTCCATTATCCAGAAATCTTGCCACTGTCCGTTGATAAATTCCTGCTGTTTGGATAGAACAAACGGCGTTACACCATCGCCATAGTTTTCCAGCTCACCTTTTGGCCATTCCAAAGAATGGAAAATTGTGTAATCAACATTTCCCGGATCCCTCGGGTAATCTCCCACCATTGCATAATTAAAAAACATTGTTCTTATTCTGTTGGCGTCATGAGTGCCCTGTCGTACATAATCTTCATTTCCTCTCTGATCTATAGGAACTAAATCATAATATTGTTGTGCTTGGGGTTCAAAGAGGAAGATTAAAATTGTAAACGTTATAAAGTAGTAAGGAAAGTGGTTAAATAGTATACTACCTATATCTTTGTTCTTACTATTTAATTTAGTAGTTATCATATTTATTTACTCCTGAGTGAGATGCCAAATTCAATTCTGCGCGGAGAACTATATCTGTTAGGATCTATTGGTTGCCCTGGCAATAATGTTAATGAGTAGTCAGGATGACCTGTATCGGCATAAACAGCTCCATTAATGAAATACTGATTAAGAATGTTAAAAGCACGGATAAAAACACTGAAAACTGCAAAGTCAAAATCAAAATATTTTTCCGCTCGCAGATCAACAATTGCAAAGCTCGGTTTTCTACCCGAGTTCTGTTCCTGTTCAGTTTGTTGCGAAACTATTAATTCGGGTGTATAGGGCTGTCCAGAAGCATACCTGATTATTGTACTAATTGAAAAATTATCAGGGACCTGATAGAGTGCCGTAACATTTAAAGTATGTCGCTGATCCCAATTAAACGGTATGTTGCGCGGACGTGGATCCTGCCCTCCCAATTCCCTGTTTGCAGTTTCATCCGGATTACTCGAGTTACCATTTGCAAACATCAGACTGTAATCTAAAGTGGCTCCGAAGTTACCAACGGGTCTTTGAACAATCGAAAGCGTAATTCCTGAGACACTACCGTAGTCTACATTCGTGTTCCTTGCATATAATCCAAAATTATATGTCTCGATAACCTCAGTTCCTAACAGATCTCTGATATCCTTATAGAAAAAGGTTAGATCAAAGCCAAGATCATTAGTCAGGGCTTGCTTTATTCCGACTTCATACTGAATCGTAATTTCTGGACCGAGATCAGGATTCCCCAAATAATCTTGTTGATATGTGGCCCCACCAGTTAAAAATTCCAGTACCTGATAATTTGCATTTTCATACAATTCTTTATTTGCAGGCATCTGGTAAAAATGTCCGTAAGAAAAGTGCAAAGCTGATTTATCTGTTAATGGAAAGCCGAAACCAAGACGTGGTGCTAGAGTATGTTTAATACTCGCTGGTATTAAAACAGAACCAGGAACACCCGTAATTGAATTTGCCGGGTTCTGAAGATTGCTTGGAATAAAAGCTCTCGGATTAAAATACTCGTACCGCAAACCAGCACGAACAACCAAATCGCCCAATTCAATTCTATCCTGAATATATGCAGCTGCCTGAATCGGTTCGTAAGTCTCTACTTTTTTAAAACGAGGATCATTCGGATCCTGTTCTTTGGGCTGCAATCTTACAATTCCTGTTAAAGAATCAGATACAATTACAAGCTGTCCCGGCGGTCCAAATTTCAGCTCATTGATGTGTCCTTCAAGACCCGCCTCAATAAAATTAGATTTATTTACCTGCCAAGCATAATCCAGTTTTGCTATTCCGGAATTTGTTCTTTGAGAGTTACGACCATAGTCAACTCCCTGGATAAAAGCTCCATATTCATAACCTGAAATTGATTTAGGGTAGTCTGATTCAATATATCTGGGATCATAAATCGATTCATATTTATATTCTTTATAATCAAATAAATTATGCCGAAGACTTAATTTGTAAAACATATCAACAGACAGAGTATGGGTTAAATCCAACCCGTGATTTATTGAGAAGGTCGATTTATCTTTTTGCCCATCGGGATTGAATCGGTAGTTAAAATTATATGCTTTACCCCAGTTATAATTAACTATTCCCACATAGCTCAAGGTAATATTATTGATTGAAGTATTTGTCAGTTTGAATTGTCCGCTCCATTCATTGTAAGGATCCATTGGAACAATTTTATTGTCGCCGGTGGGATAGACAATTCCGTTTAATATATCGTTTGTATCCGTTGGTTCAAATCTTCTTTCTCCATATAAAAATCCATTGTTATGATATCTTCTACCGCTGACTAAAAATGTTGTATTCGGTAGACCGGTTGGTCCACTTAAAGTAAGCTGATAATTCTGGACTGTGTAGGGCAAGAAATCTTTGTTGTTTGGATATCTGTTATTATCGAAAGGCAGATAATCGCCGCCAAAGATTTCACCCGAATATGAAAACACATCTGAACCACTTCTTAGAGTTGTGTTCACAACTCCCGACATTGCCTGTCCGTACTTTGCATCAAAAGTTCCGCTTACAAGTGCAACTTCTTCTATTATTGAACGGTCAATGTTAAGACTTGCTTCATTGGTAAATGGGTTATTGATACTAATTCCATCAACCTGGAACTGAATTTCCCCTCCTCTTCCACCGCGAATATGGAACTGGCCGTCAGTTGTTTGAACAGCACCAGCCTGCAGAGTTACAATATCGCTCAGACTTTGCACAGGAAGTGTTTTTATATCTTCAGAAGAAACATTTTTAACACTGCTTGTTTGATTAACTTCGACTACAGGTTTTTGTGCAACTATAACTACAGTTTCCCCTTCGATTACTTCCGGGTTAAGTGTTATATCCACATTTGTAGTTTTATCAGCATTTACTGATACATCCTGTACAACTTTGGACTGATAACCTAAATATCTGAAATTAACAGTATATGTTCCCGGCCTGACATTTAAAATAGAGTAGTAACCTTCAAAATCAGTTGCAGCACCCTGTGTAGTTTTTTCTATAAAAACATTAGCACCTATAAGTGGTTCGTTTTTTTCATCCGTCACTCTCCCGGATATTTTTCCCACTTGTGCAAATGCGGATGGAGTATAAAGGACGATTAAAAGAAGAAGGCAACTTTTTGATAAAAAAAATTCTTGTAGAAAAATGTTCATAGTTCACCAACTTTTTTAAATTGTATTGCCAGCCAAGTATTAAGAGTATAGGGATTTTTCATCCCTATACTCTGATGTAACAATTACTTAAGAAGCATCATCTTGTGTACCTTTGTATAGATTACCTGAGAGTTGGATAAATCTTTAACTTTCAAGCAATACAGATAAACACCTGAAGCTAAACCGTCAGCATTAAATTTGAATTCATTATAACCCGGAGTAATGTTCGTTCTATTCATCTCTGAAACCACCTGACCTAAAATATCGTAAACATATAATGTAACATCAGCAGTTACATTAGTTGTGTATTTTATGGTCGTTATTGGATTAAACGGATTCGGATAATTGTTGTACAACTCAATTGACGATGGAATCAGAAATTGATCATCTACACCAACCGGTATTGCCGGACCAAGTGTTACCCACGCCGGGGCATGCTGATTCTGCGGACGACCAAACCAAAACGCTGTTGAATATGTGTTGGAACTGGTATCATCGAATATATCAATATCTTTTACCATCCCGGCTATAAATACAACACTGTCGCCCAGACTTGCAGGATAAGTAAATGTGGCGAACGGAATTTTTAGCTCGACAAAAAAGCCATTATCAATATTATTCCAATCATTAATATCAGTTTGGTCACCCAGCATCAATGCATACTCAACACCTCCGGTGTCTGCAAGAGCTATCAGATCGTCTCCTGCCACAGCATCACCCGAAGAATCCACACTTACGGTTAAATTTTTTGCTGATCCAAATATCCCGTTTCCACTGCTATAATCACGCGGTAGCATATGAAAAGTAATACCATCTTTCTGTCCTGAGTAATACGGCTTGGTTACTATCTGATCTGTAACCTTAGCCCCGACATATAGGTTTGCATCATCATAAGATACCCAATAATCAACTTCAGGGCCATCGACAACAGTCGGTAACGGTTCTGTTTGACCGGGTAATCCGAATTGTTGATAACCGCTTCCCCAGTCGCCAGTACCTCTAATCATACTAAATCCTGCTTCATCTTGCCATTTAGCACGAAATTGAAGCGTATAGTCTGTTGGCCATTCAGCCAAATCTCCATCAATAGCTATTGGTGAGCCTGATGGAAGATGAGGAATGTTGTAATCCGGTGGAGGAATCATCCCGCCCGGGCTGGATGTTGTTACACTTGGATCGAGAAAAAGTGCGGCATAGTACCAATTTTCATTCCATGGACATCCCCACCAGGTTCTTGTATGGGCATCAGTGGAGGAAGTTGAATCGAGAAAACCATCTGCATCGAACATGCTGAAACTAAAAGGCAGAACATCACCCATTCCATCAATATCAAAACCCAGCGAATCGATTCTGATCCTGTGTTCTGTTATCCAACCTACATCAGGCAGGGTGTCCATTGCTGTTCCGTTAACCATTGTAGCTGCCATCCATCTTTCTTGCTGGGCAGGATTTCTCCATGCTTCCAGACCTCCGGCAACCGCATCGTTGCCCATATACAATGGAGGATAGCCGTGTAAAAGGTTTGCATTTGGAAATGAATCAGCGAAAGCCCAGTGGTAACCCCAGGTATAGAAGTGTTCTACTCTCTTATCCCATGCCTGGACCCATGAATTGTCTCCGGTGTTGTCTTTAAATGCCATAATGATGGCATCAAACTGACCCCAATCCCAGCCACCAACGCTTTTATCAACTACTTTATAAAGTAGATAAATGTAAGGCGCTTTGTAAAGACATTTAAATACTGCGTTTGCAGAATCACCCGGCATCGATTGCCCAGTCCACAAATCGTAACCGCTGCCTGGCAGATAATTTGTTTCGCCGTAGCCAACTACGATCGAGTCAGCGGATGCCCAAATGGCATCTTCAACACCATCAACTGTTACACTTTCAGAACCTTCAAGGTAACGGACGTACATTGCATCTTCGCGGGCGTATTTATTATCTGCCCACTGTGCAAAAATATTACCGGATAAGCACGTTATTAGACCAACGCCTATCCAAAAAAGAAACGTTCTTTTCATAGCAGATCTCCTTATTTTAGTTTAACATTTAGTCGTTGCTTATTTATAGCAGACTATTAATTATATAAGCAGTTCTCTTTATTAAGACAATTTTTATTTTAATGTGACATCTACACTGACAGATTTCTTGTTTTTTAGAGCACCAATTGTATTCCCTTTGATAGTTATACCATCAACAGTAATTGTATCAACTTTGGTATAGGCACCTGTTTGATTTAAAACTTTAACGATATAATTCGTTCCCCTAAATTGTCTGGTCAAACTGAATTGTTTCCATTCTTGCGGTATGCACGGATCAATCACCAAACCATCTTTTGTTGCACGTACTCCCAGAAGCCAATCAACAATTACTTTCTGAAACCAAGCCGCAGAACCCGTATACCATGTCCACCCACCCATTCCATAATTTGGTGATTCCGGTCCATCAATATTTCCAGGTGTAACGTAAGGTTCAGCGACATATTCGTCTGGATTCATTCCATTATCAATAGGACACAATCTCTTAAAAGCTTCAAATGCATTTTTATTTTGTTTAAGAACAGAATATGCCCAGATCGACCAAGTAGCAGCATGAGAATAAACTCCTCCATTTTCTCTCCTCCCCGGCGCATAACGGGTTAGGTAGCCAATATTCTCATCTGGTGTAATATATGCGGGATGTAATAGAAGTGTACCGTTTTTTTTAAGCAGATATTTAGTAACCGCTTTCATTGCCTTTAGCTGTCTATCTTTATTTGCAATTCCGCTTAGTACGGACCAGGTTTGTGCATTAAGATAAATCTTGCCTTCTTTATTTTTTTTACTGCCAATCGGCTGACCATCATCTTTTGTAGCCCGGTAAAACCACTCGCCATCCCAAGCATATTTATCAAATGCTTTTTGTAAATCTTTTGCTTTATTAATATATTTTTTAGCAATTTTTTCTTTCCTGATTTTTTCACATAAGGATGAAAAATCAAGCAGAATTAAGTATAAAAATTCTGCTAGCCAAACTGATTCGCCTTTCATATCCAGACCAACAGCACTAAGACCATCATTCCAGTCTCCGGCACCAATAAGTGGTAATCCACGCTTACTAAATCTTTTCAGCACTCGATCAATTGCTGCCACCGAGTGATCAAAAAGTGTGGCCTTGGTTTTTGGATAATCATAAAAAGGTTCTTTTATTTTTAGAATCTGATAATCACCTGTTTCATTTATATAATGAAGCAATACAAAGGGAAGCCACAACAAATCATCCGTCATTTTAGTTGGGAGACCAGTTTCAGTAATCGGGTGCCACCAGTGTAAAACTGTTCCGTCTTTAAACTGATGGGCGGCATGCAATTGTATTTGTTTTTTTGTTTGCGATGGATCTATTGGAAGAAAAACTAAACTATCCTGCAATTGATCTCTAAAACCAAATGCCCCGCTTTGCTGGTAGTAGGCTGTACGTGCCCAAAGTCTGGCAGAGATAGCTTGATATTTTAACCATTTATTTACTAGTAGATTTAAAGCCTCATTGGGAGTATTTACTATTAACGCTTCAAATTTTTCATGCCAGCTTTTCTTGACATCCTGTAAATCGGAAGATATCTTCTGAGTAACCTGATATTTTTTAATTACTTTTTTGATTTCATTTAGATTTTTCTTAATACCAATAAAGAAACTAACTTGATTGGTTTTTGAGCGCTCAAGCTCAAGCCGAGTCTTGAGAACAGCAACTGAATCATTCCACTTTCCCAGTTTTTTTCCAAGGATTTTAGAATTAACTCCGTCAGGCTTTTCGATCGATCCATATTTCCCGATAAATGATTCTTTGTCTCCATCAAAATCTGTAACTGGTTTTGAAGAGGCAATAAACCCATAATAGGGATAATGAATATTCCAGTGACCTTTATTATTGACAGGAATTTCCCACAACCGTTTTGTTGCAGTCATGCAATTTATTTCCGGATGAAAGCTGGTTTCTAAAAATGTTTTGTGGAATTCCCTGTGATGATCTGTGGAAGAGCCAAGACACCATTCAAAATAAGAATAAATAGATAAAGTAATGCTTGTATTATTTCTATTCTGAATCTGAAAGTCCCAGATTTCAAATTGTTCATCGATCGGAACAAATACAGTTAACACTATTTTAATACCATTAAACTCACTCTCAAACTGAGAGTATCCGAAACCATATTTTACTTGGTAGAAATCAAGATTTGTTTTTGCAGGCATCCAGGTTGGAGACCAAATTTCAGCTGTGCTTTCATTTTTGATATAAAAGTATTTACCCCAGTTGTCTTGGACTAAATCCTGATGCCATCTATTAAGTCTGTTAAATTCTGAATGGTTTAACCAGCTGAATCCTCCTCCTGCCTGAGAAATGACCAAACCATATTCGCCATTTGAAATTACGTTAACCCAGGGTTTCGGAGTTCGATAAGTGTTTATGATGTATTCATTCCCATCATCAGAAAAATGTCCATATTTTGTAGCGAATATTGACATAACAATTAGTTTAACAGGATTCTCTAATAACCAATTCTGTTGGAATATCTACTATCATTGAAGGAAAACCATTAAAATTGTGAATTCTCTTTAATAACATTTCGGCGGCCTCCTCACCAATTTTTTCAATTTTAACTTGCATAGTAGTTAAAGGCGGAGTAAGATATTGGGAAACAAAAATATCATCAAATCCCGTTATACCAACATCCTCTGGAATTCGCAGATTATTTTTTTTAATGTAATCATAACATCCTATTGCCATCATATCATTTGCAGCAAATATCACTTGAGGTTTCTTTTCTAGTTTTAATAATTTCTCACAAGCATTAAAACCCGATCCCCTTGAGAAATCAGCTTCTTCAACGATATACTTTACCTTATTTTTTTTACATGCATTTGTAAATCCTTTTTTTCTTAAAATTGCATCATCATTATCCAAGGGACCAGTTATGTGAGCAAGACGCTTGTATTTCTTCACTTTAATAAGGTAGTCGGTCATTAAATAAGCACCCTGGTAATCAGCTATAGAAATTCTGTCGAATCTTTTAATCTTTTTGCTTGAGTTAATTAGAACAACAGGTAGTTGACTTTTGGATAGAACTGAAATCAGATCATCATTCAGATTAGAAGCCAGAAGGATTAGTCCTGATACAAGTCCATTTTTTATAAACGTTATTATTTCATCCTTTAGACTCGCATATTTATGTGAACTTGCAACTATCGTGTAATAGTTTTGAGCAAAGGCAACCTCATCCACACCTTTTATGACCTTAGTAAAAAACTCGTCGGAGATTTCGGGTAGGATTAAACCAATCAGACTGGATCTTTTTTGAGCAAAATTACGCGCAACAATGTTTGGCCGGTAATCTAATTTTCTGGCAATTTTTAATATCCGTGCGCGTGTTTCTTCAGTTACACTGGGTTCATTATTAATAGCTCTTGAAACAGTCGCAATAGATACACGAGCTTGTGCTGCAATTTCCTTGATTGTCGTCGTCATAAAATAATTATCCGATTTTAATCTGATAACTTTTAAATTAGACTTGCGTCTGATTTACTAAGCTAGGGTAACGACAGATAAGGAGATATAAAAAAGTAAATAGAATTCGTAGCGCCTCCGCTTTTTAATGAATATTTACTTTATTTAGCAGTGGGAAGATGAATTTCTTTTATAATCTTCAGCGATTCAATGAATCTAAGAGCCCTCCCAGATTATTAAATCTTTGATGTAAACGTTTACATTGCTCTGAATATTACTAATTATTTATATAATTGTCAAGAAGAATCAAGTGAAATTTGTACAGGGAACCGAATTTGATCATATTTTACAGATTTGTTCAGATAAAAAAGGAATTGCTGAATACATTAATTTCATTCGATTATCTGTTCTTGATATTAGCAATTAGTCTATTTGTTTAAAACGTGATATTCAATGATGTTATCAACCCAATTCATCATATTGCAGTCAATGTTTTAATGAAGTGGTTATTTTTATTTGGAATAATGGGTATGTTTATGCGCTTTTTTTGTTCTGACCTGCCCCCGAAAAGAGATCCAATTGTTAAATTAGGATCTTAGGAGAAAAATTATGAGTAAAAAGATATTCACAGCTGAGCAGATTATCAGTAAACTGCGGGAAGCAGAGGTTCTGCAATCAAGTTGACTGAGCATAGCAGAGATATGTGCTGGTGTTGAATCTGGAAATATAACAGAAATTTAATGGGGGAAGGAACACAATGTGAAGGACCTCCACCAGTAGAGCTTACTTCGTTTATAACCAAAGTGAAGGGAATGATTTTTAAATTAAATTGAATTACAGAAACAAAAGTTGATAATTATGGTTTTGAGATTCTTCTCTGCACTCAAAATAATAATTGGAAAAAGACTGGTTTTGCTGAAGGACAAGAAATAGTAACTCTCCAAAGTTTTATTCATTTGTTGAAAAGAAACCAATTGCTGATGTAAGTTCCAATATAGATTAAAGCAGATTGATAGGGACGGAAAATTTGAATCACCAAATATTTTAGAAGTTGATATAATTCATACTGACTTTGCACTGTATCAACATTACCCTAATCTATTTAATTCTTCTACTATTATAAGATACCTCTTACCAACCATACGCAACAATGATATATATATTCAGCATTTTAGGCGAAATTGTTTATAGGGAACATAAAGAAAATCAAGTAACAGGATATTTTAAAGTAGAATTTAACGGATATGATTTAGCGAATGGGAGTTATTTCTACAAACTACGAGCATGAGATTTTATTAATACTAAGAAAATGGTGTTGATGAAGTAATGTCCATTTTCTCTCAAGGTGGTTGCCCTGCTCTGCAACAAATTATTTATTAGCTATACAGATTGGTTTTTTTTAACTGAAATTCTCCAAGCCATATCTGAATACCTTTTTCCAAATTTCTTTCAGAAATCCTTCGTTAATGTATGTTGCTTCTACATGAGCAAAGCAAAATCTTTTTGTTACTTATCCGATGCATATGTACAATAGGATGGAAGGAATTACACTTTCTAAACCATTCAGATTTAATTCAGAAATTTCGACTGATATAGCTCAAGGGTGGTTAGTTGAGGATGATTTTAAAACAGTTTTAATGAATTGATTATTTATCAATAAAAAAGCTGGTTTTGTATGACCAGCCTTTTTTGAAATTGTATTGTTTGCTCAGAAGTCCAGTTATTCGTACCAAGATAGAATTGTAAAGCCATCAGCCTTTAGATTGGTTTTGATTAAATTTAGTACATCCAAACTATATTTCACATTCATTGTTCCTGTTAACTTAAAACCAATTGACTGTCCTGCAACTACCACTCCTCCAATTACTTCATTTGTTCCTGTTGATTCAAAAGTAATATCTGTATTCTTATAACAAAGTATTAATCCTTTAAAGCTAAAATTACCAGCGAACTTCACGTTTCCATTTACTACTAAAATTCCTGCTCCTTCATTACCGTTCACCATAATTGTTTTTCCATCACTTGCAGCTGCGTTGATTAAAGTTATCTTTGGATTTGTCAGGGTTCCAAGGTCTGCACCGTTTGGTATATCTTGAATAAATGTTTGATCAGCTGCATTTGCCAGGTATTGATACGTACCAGCCCATTCGTCACTTACGTTATCTACTCCGACACTTGGGAAACCTGTCTCTCCTGTGGTCGGATTTATTAATCCTGTGAGTTTTTCAGGTTTTTTCAGTCCATTTAATATATTATCTCTTTGCACTGCATCATCAACCGCTACAGCCCAAACCGCTGGTTTGCCATCTCCCTTGATATTACCAGAGGGATCGTGAGTGAGTCCACTGACATTCATATCACCAATTTCCTTTGGATCAATTACCAGTGCAGTATTTAAGTATATTCCTCCAGGTAGTCTTGGCAAATTTATTGGCTCGAGCCAGGCATCCGCTACTGATGTATGTGTTATTCCCTGGAATGTTGCTGTTGATGTAACCCTTACGTTTGGAAGTGTTCC
>WOR8_10001766_pt1 | contig 21705 bp, 19 predicted proteins | sample DeeMarSeWOR38_10_FD_19890 | JGI IMG/M metagenome (IMG submission 19890) | reverse complement strand
AGCAACACTCGCACTTTTCTATGAATTATTTCGCAGACAGGTAGTAGCGTTTGAAGTTAATGGAAGAGAATTACGCGGGCCATTTTTTGAAGAAAGTGATTTATACCGATTAGGTGGAACAAATTCTTTAAGAGGTTACAGGGAAGATCAATTTCTTGGTAACAGAATTTACTGGTCGAATCTTGAGTACAGGTTCTTTCTCTCGCGAAGAACTTTTGCATTCTTGTTTTTCGATACGGGATATTTTTTACGAAATGCAGATGTGGAGAGAAATATCGTTGAGCAGGAAGGATTTAAAATCGGTTATGGGCTCGGTATTAATTTAGAAACTGCAATAGGTGTGCTTGGTGTAAGTTTCGCACTTGCTAAAGGCGATTCATTTAGCGAGGGTTTAATTCACTTTGGAATAATAAATGAGTTTTGATTTATCTTAATTAGTACTTTTATCTAATTCCAATCTTGCTCAATATCACAAAAAAATAATTATATTGTTTGTATGTTAATGTCAGAAACATAGACTGATTTAATAATAAAGTGATTGGTAATACTTATGAATTCAAAAATTTCAGCTAAAACGACGATTGAATCAGGGAAGAAATTATATCTTTGTAATACGGTTAAACATTTTCCGTTTAAATCTACCTTAAGCCTCGAGTACCTGATTAACTTCTGGAAGGAAGAAGCTAATCATCCAAATTCGTACCGATCTTCTCACGCAAAAGGTTTACTCGATGAATTGAGTAATGCCCCGGAACTGGTAAAACCAATAAATGATATGGATATTCTAAAAAAATATTCAGATCTGGTTGATCAGTTAATGACCGCAATTTATCCGGCTTCAACTTGGAAATCCCAGGTAAGCACAAGCAATGCACCATTTCAGTTTCAATCATTTTATTCATCCCCAATGTTTAATGAAATATTTGGTATAAATAAAGAAGGAAAATTTGGTAATGCTGATTTTAATGAACATGAAATGCTGGCAAGCAAAATTCTTTCGGCATACCTGATGATACTGGATAAATTTTACAACAGAAAAATTAGCATTGAAAACCAGGTTATTATGGGAGTAAATGATTATTCGCTAAAGAGATATTTTAAGATTGATGTGGATCCCAGGTTTATTAATATTAAGGCAATTGGTAATCCTCCACTGATAGACGATGAAAAAATAAAATATATACTTAATGATGTAGCTAACCTGGATAGGTGGCGCGAAGTTCTTCCACCAGAAAATTTTGAATTTGCAGGATTTGTTACAATCTCTGCAACAAATGTTACTGACCAGGAAACATTGTCCCAGTTAAAGCATGACCTGCTGGAGAGAGCATCAATAATATCATTGGATAGGTTTTTAGAATTACAGCAGAATCTAAGAAACTATTTGAGGCTTCCGGATATTAAGCTGGGATTAGTTTCATTTAGCGGAGAATGGAGAATGATGCTTGATTATGGTAATAAAGTTGGGCTTAGCTTTATCATGAACGAAAATATTAAAAACTCCTGCGAGAATTTGAGGAACTCAGTTTATGCAAAGGCCTTTGAAGAAAAAAGTGCTGTTATAATTGATGATCTTACAGAATTACAAAATAAAACAGCAGTTGAGAAAGGAATAATTGAACAGGGAATAAAAAATATTATATTGGCTCCACTTTATTACCAGGATGAACTTGTCGGGATACTGGAGTTAGGATCCCCGAATAAAGGTGATTTGAATTCTCTGGTAGTAAGGAAATTAAAGGAAGTCCTCTCTCTCTTTTCAATAGCAGTTAACCGTAATATCGAAGATTTTCAAAATAAAATTCAGGCATTGATAAAGGAAGAGTGCACTGCAATTCATCCAACTGTGGAGTGGAGATTTAAACAAGCAGCATTTAGTTTGTTGCATGAAAAAGAAAGTGATCCCGGTGCAGCAATGGAGGAAATAGTTTTTGATAATCTCTATCCTCTTTACGGTCTGTCTGATATCAAAGATTCATCATTACATAGAAATGATGCAATCCGGTCTGATTTAATTGACCAACTGAATTTAGTAAAAGATATTCTTTCCGCAGCAAACGATCTGAAACATCTTCCTATAATTGATGAATTAAACTTTAGAGCAAACAAATTTATAAAATCACTTTCTAAAGGATTAAGTACCGGGGATGAGGTGAGTATTACTATTTATCTTAATAATGAGGTAGATTCCCTGCTTGATCACATTAAAATTTATGATCCCTCGCTTCTTGATAAAATCATAAAATACCGTGAACAGCTTAACGATGAAAGTAAGTTATATTATAAGAAAAGGAAAGACTACGAAGAAAGTATAACAAAAATAAATGAGACAATCGGGTCGTACCTGGATAAAGCTCAGGAAGAAGCACAGCAAATGTTTCCGCATTATTTTGAAAAATACAAAACAGACGGTGTTGAACACAGCATTTATATTGGACAATCGTTAGTGAATGGTAAAGAGTATAACCCGATTTATCTAAAAAATCTCCGGCTTTGGCAGTTGATTGTGCTTTGCGAAGTAGCTTTAAGAACTGAAAGATTGAGATCCCGTTTAAACATGGATCTTGAAACCACTCATCTTGTTCTTATTCAAAACAATCCATTATCTATCAGGTTTCGCTATGATGAAAAGAAATTTGATGTGGACGGAACTTACAATTTGCGGTACGAAATAATGAAGAAAAGAATAGATAAAGCAATTATCAAGGGTTCAAAAGAAAGATTGACAATGCCAGGCAGGATTGCAGTGGTGTATTCTCAAAATGCAGAAGCTATGGAATATAAGAGATACTTTGAATACCTCAACAGTAAAAAATATATATCAAATGATGTTGAAGAACTAGATCTTGAACCAATGCAGGGTGTCCAGGGATTAAAAGCTCTTAGAATAAAAGTAAATTTTAATTTGGAGATTGATTCAGGTACAAGCATTAAAACTGATGTTGAAAAGGGCGTAAAACAATTACCCGAATTAATGAATTAAAAATAATTTACAACGGATAATAGTTTTGTAATTTCTAATTATGAATTCATTTTCTAATATAAAAGCTTATATAATAATAACAAGACCTGTAAATGTAATTTTAACCTTTTTGGTTGTAATTGTTGGGGCATTTATTTGCGTTGAGGGTGATTACTCAATCTATAAAATATTGTTAGCTGGTTTATCAGCCGCACTTACTGCTGGGGCAGGAAATATCATAAACGATATTTACGATAAAGAAGCCGATAAAATAAATCATCCCGAACGGCCTCTTGCCAAAGGAATTATCAGTACCAGAAATACGTGGATTGAATACTTCATCCTAACTTTATTAGCTATTGCAGCGTCATCCCTCATTAGTCGTACAGCATTTATAATTGTTTTTCTCACATCCGTTTTACTTTATCTTTATTCAGCACGTTTAAAAAAAATACCGTTGTTAGGAAATATTACTGTTGCATACCTTACAGGACTTGCATTCATATATGGGGGAATAGCTGTAAATAATGTAAGAGGTGCTTTTATCCCTGCAGTTTTTGCATTCTTAATAAATTTTATTAGAGAGTTAATTAAAGATATGGATGATATTGAAGGCGATACAAAAGCCGGGCTGCAGAGCTTCCCGAAAAAATTTGGAATGAAAGCAACAATTTTATTAATAACATCTTTAACTTTTACTTTAATTGCTTTTACATTCTATCCTTTTATAAAAAATTTGTATAACATTGAGTTTTTTGTTCTTGCAATGCTGGTTGTTAATCCATTCCTGGTATATTTTTTAAAATCACTTTATGATAAAGATGCCGGCAAAAACTTGAATAAATTAAGCAATATGCTGAAATTGAATATGCTATTTGGTTTACTAGCAATCTTTCTAGGCAAATGAAACAATTCGGGATGATTGTGCCTTTACGGAAAGCTGTCAATAAAAAAAATCACCGGACAAAAAAAAGAAATTCTCACGGTGCCAGACAAGTAAAACATATGAAAAATTTTGACAATAGTTTTTTAAACGATACTATAAAACTGATAGCCGGGACAGATGAAGCCGGGAGAGGACCGTTAGCAGGTCCTGTTGTCGCTGCATCCGTTATCTTTTCTCCCGATGTTTATATCGATGGAGTAAATGATTCAAAACAGTTGAGTGCGAAGAAAAGAGAAATGCTTTTTGAAGAAATAATAAAAAATTCTCTTTCATATGGTATTTCAGTAGTATCTCACAATAAGATTGATGAAATAAACATTCTCAATGCTTCATTGCTTGCAATGCTTAACTCAGTTAAAATACTAAAGGTAAAACCTGATCTCGTTCTTGTTGATGGTAATAGATCGTTTAGCTATGATGTACATATAAAAACGGTTGTAAAAGGTGATTCGAAATCGTTTTGTATTGCAGCTGCATCAGTTCTTGCAAAAGTTACTCGTGATGAAATTATGAAACGGTTATCATATCGCTTTCCAGAATACAATTGGGAACAGAATAAGGGCTACCCTACAAAACAGCATATCCAAACGATTAAATTAATTGGTGCTTCAGCCTTACACCGCAAAACTTTTCTTAAGAATATATTAAAGGATAAAAGTGAAGCCGGATTTAAACCCCAGGCTGTTTATTAAAAATGTCGCTAAACAAAAAAGAACTCGGAGAAAAAGGTGAACAGCTGGCAGCTGATTTCCTGATTGAAAAAGGATTCGAAATTATTGAACGCAATTATCGATATGGTCATGGTGAAATTGATATTATTGCAAAAGATCCCTCCGATGGTTTTATAGCATTCATTGAAGTAAAGACCAGGCAAAACTTAGATTACGGTGAACCCGAATATGCAATAACCAGAAGCAAGCAAAAGCAATTAAGAAAAGTGGCTGAGCTTTATCTGTACGATAAAGAAATTGAAAAATTGGATTGCAGATTTGATGTAATTGCTGTGCTGATTGAGGATATTAATAATCCTTCAATTAAACATTACTCTAATGCTTTTACGTAAGCAGATATATTCTAATATTTATCTTTTTAGCTCAATAAGTGTTGAAGTATTTGTTATTAATTTTTTATTAATAAAAATAATACGTGATCTGATTAACAATCAAAAATTCACATTAACATTCATTTTTACTATTTTTGTTCTGTAATACTAACTTGATTATAAACTATTTTTTCATTCTATCTTTTAATGCAACTCCAGAACGATAAAATTTTTGCTCCTACACAACAGAGGTTGATTTCATTCTTTGATACTCTTGCCGGTTTATTCATCTTTTCAATAAGATTTTTCAAAGAGATTTTTTTACCACCATACGAGGTTGTGGAGATAAGAAAACATATGATCGAGCTGGGAATGAAAACATTACCAATTGTTGGTGTTACAGGATTTATCATCGGGTTGGTTATGACAATGCAGTTACAGCCGGTACTTCAGCGCTTTGGTGCCGAGGCATTCCTTCCCGGATCCATCGGTATTACTATTGTGCGCGAACTTGGACCGGTAATTACCGCGCTAATTTTTGCCGGTAGAGTCAGCTCAGGTATTGGTGCGGAACTTGGTTCGATGCGTGTAACAGAACAAATTGATGCTATGGAAGTTTCGGGTGTTAATCCTTTTAGATTGTTAGTTGTTACTAGAGTATTTGCAACAACTTTTATTCTGCCAATTCTCACTGTTTACGTTATTTTTATTTCTTTAATTGGCAGCTACATTGCAGTTGTACTTGTACAAAATATGACCTGGGAATATTTTATCGGTAGAATCATCTTTTCCGTTGAGTTTGCTGATGCTGTTCCGGGAATTCTTAAAACTTTTGTCTTTGGTTTTATTATTGGTATAGTTGGAGCATACCTCGGATTTAATGCAAAGAACGGAACAGAAGGTGTAGGTAGAGCTTCAACAACATCTGTAGTAATTTCATCATTACTCATTCTTATTTTTGATATGGTACTTGTTAAATTAACTCTCTGGTTGTGGCCAAATGTTAGATAGTGTGGTTAGGATAAATGATCTGCACAAATCATTCGACGATTTGGTTGTGTTAGACGGTGTTTCACTGAATGTTGAGGTGGGACAGAATATGGTTGTTTTCGGAAGAAGCGGAACCGGGAAGAGTGTGTTGTTAAAATGTTTAATGAGGTTAATGCTTCCGGATTCAGGTGAAATATTTATTCAAAATATAAATGTGCTGAATCTTGATGGTAAAGAATTGAACGAATTAAGAAAGGATATCGGCTTTTTATTTCAGGGTTCTGCTTTATACGATTCGATGACTGTCAGAGAAAATTTAGAGTTCCCGCTCATCCGTAATTTTAATTTAGAACAGGATGAAATGAATAAAAGAGTTCACCGGGTTTTAGAAGCAGTTGATCTTACAGAGGCAATTGATAAAATGCCCTCGGAACTTTCCGGTGGAATGAGAAAAAGGATAGGGCTTGCAAGGTCAATCATTACAGAACCTAAACTTATGCTATATGACGAACCGACCACGGGTCTTGATCCTATTACATCGAAAGAAATTAGTACATTAATAGTAGATTTACAAAATGCATTTAAAATGACCTCTATAATTGTAACCCATGATGTACTCTGTGCTAAAATAATTGCTGATTGTGCAATTGTGTTAGATGATGGTCATATAGTGCACGAAGGAACTATAGAAGAATTATTGACGGCAGAAGATCCGTTTTTAAAAAACTTCTTCAGCGATGAAGTAATTAAAAATAACGGGAGAAATTAATGTTTAAGAAATTATCAGGCGCTAAACTTGGCATCTTTATTTTCCTGGGAAGTGCTCTTCTGATAATAGGCATATTCGTCCTTGGTAATAAGGAGGCTTTATTTAAATCAACATTCTCAGTAAAAGCATATTTTCAAAATGTAGAAGGACTTAGAAACGGTGCTCCTGTAAGACTTAGCGGAGTTGATGTTGGTGCTGTTAAATCCATACGAATTATCGGTGAGGAAGCCAGTGTAATTGAAGTTACACTGAGGTTATTAGATGATGTCAGGAGGTTTATAAGAGAAGATACTGAAGCTGGAATTGAAACTGAAGGGTTGGTTGGTTATAAATTTATTTCACTCGATATAAAAAGCAGCAAAGCGGAACACGTTGAAGACGGAGGAACAATTTTAGCCAAAGAACCTATCAGCTTTGCCGATGTAATTGAAGAAACCCAGGGGATTATGTCTTATACAAGAGAGATGACTAAAGATCTTTCTGAAATTGTTGGAAAAATAAATGCGGGCGAAGGCACCATAGGCCGGCTGCTTAATGATGAAGAACTATATTACGCCACTACCGAGATTACAAAATCAGCAGGAGCCAGCCTGGATTCTATTACATATGACCTGAGGTATGTAGTTGGGATTTTTAAGGAGATGGGCGGAGGACTGAATGATATTGTTGATAAAGTAAATAACACTGTAGCAGGAGTTGATACAATTATAGCAAATGTAAAACAAGGAAGAGGAGTTTTAGGTGCTCTTCTTGCTGAGGGAAATCCCGAAGATACTACACTCAGCTCAATCATAACGAACATCAGACAAATAACAGATGAAGCTAAACTCGCAACATTTAAGCTGAATGAAAATATGGAAGCACTAAAACATAACTGGCTCTTTAAAAGCTATTTTGAAGAAAGGGGTTACTGGGATGCAAGTGAGTACCAAAAAGAAATTGATAGCAAAACTTTAGAGCTGAATGAGAAGATAAAACTACTAGATGAGAAGATTAATCAACTGAAATCTTTAGAAGCTAATGTAAAATAATAAGCATTTTTGTCTTATTTCTTTACTATTGAATTGGGGAAATGATTCTACTTAATTTATTAACCTTCCAATATCTTATAATTTCTTAAATTAGCAAGCTGGAATTAAAATTAATTCCCGCTTCATATTATTTATCAAATGAATTTTTGTATGGCAAAAAAGAAAATAAATACAAACAATAAAAAAATAATTGTTAAAGGTGCCCGTGAACATAACCTCAAAAATCTCAGCTTCGAGATTCCGAGGAATAAGCTCGTTGTGTTTACCGGTGTAAGCGGCAGTGGCAAGTCATCTTTGGTTTTCGATACGATTTATGCTGAAGGACAAAGAAGGTATGTAGAAAGTCTTTCATCGTATGCACGCCAGTTCCTCGAAAGAATGAATAAACCGGATGTTGATCTCATACAAGGTATCAGTCCGGCAGTTGCAATTGAACAAAAGAAAGGTTCACGAAATCCCAGGTCTACTGTTGGGACAACTACAGAAGTGTATGATTACCTCCGCCTTCTATGGGCGAGAATAGGCAAAACAATTTGCTTTCAGTGTGGTAAGGAAGTAAAGAAAGATGATACCGGAACTGTTTCAGATTGGCTGGAGAAGCACCCCGATGGAACAAAATTTTATCTCGGCTTTCCTTTATTCGAACATGAAGGTCACAGTGTAAAAGAAGAAATTGATTCCATTAAAAAACGCGGCTTCTTCAGGGTGTTTTATAAAGGCAAACTAATTGATCTTAATGACGAAGAGTTTCTCCCCAAAGATAAAAAAGGAATAGACATTGTTGTTGAAAGATTAAAAGTTTCGAAAGGCAATGTAAGAGAGCGATTGTCTGATTCAATAGAAGTAACTTTTAAAGAAGGTGAAGATAGACTGATTATTATAAATGTGGAAACCGGAAAGAAAAAAGAGTTCAACAAGTATTACGAATGCTGCGGCGTAAGATATGAAGAACCGGAACCAAGATTTTTTTCATTCAACAATCCGTTTGGTGCCTGTCCTGTATGCCAGGGATTCAGCAAGACTGTTGGAATAGAAATGAATCTTGTTATTCCCGATCCGGCTTTAAGTATTATGGATGGTGCCATTGCTCCTTTCAGGTCCGCAAAATATAGTAAGAATTTACGTTCACTTGTACAGAATGCAAAAGCATATAACATGCCTCTAAATGTACCTTACAAAAACTTAACGGATGAACAAGTGAGACTGTTAAAAATTGGTTTCGGATCGTACAAGGGAATTGATATATTTTTTGAGGAACTTGAATCCAAAACATATAAAATGCACATAAGAGTTTTACTCAGCCGTTACAGGGGTTATACAACTTGCACGGCTTGTAAAGGTTCAAGATTAAGAAGAGAAGCGCTGCAGGTAAAGATTAATGATAATTCAATTTATGACGTGGTTAAACTTCCCATTGAAAAATCGCTGCAGTATTTTAATAATCTAAAATTGAATGAGTATGAATCTCACATTGCAGACAGGGTGTTGAAAGAGATAATTAAGCGGCTGACATTTCTGGATAATGTAGGTATCGGCTATCTCACTCTCGATCGTTTAAGCAGCACGTTATCCGGTGGTGAAACGCAGCGTATAAATCTTGCTACATCAATCGGTTCATCGCTGGTTGGTACATTATACGTGCTTGACGAACCGACAATAGGGCTTCATCCAAGGGATAACATAAGATTAATAAAACTTCTTAAAAATTTGCGGGATATAGGTAATAGTGTTCTTATTGTTGAGCACGATTCAGAAATGATGCAGCATGCAGATCTATTATTTGATCTCGGTCCTAAAGCAGGAGCAAATGGCGGTGAAATAATTGTTTCCGGAACTTATGATGAAATTAAGAAGGACAAAAAATCATTAACCGGTAAATATCTCTCAGGTAAACTAAAAATTCCTGTTCCTATAAAAAGAAATAAAAAGAAAAGTAAATCAATTGAGATTATCGGAGCAAATGAAAACAATTTAAAAAATCTGAATGTTGAAATCCCTCTGAATAAATTTGTTGTTATAACCGGTGTAAGTGGTTCCGGTAAAAGTACTCTAATCCACGATGTGCTCTATTCGGGTATAGCTAAATACTTTGGTATGGCTCCTTCACAAGTAGGTAAGTTTGATGATATAAAGGGTGCAAGGTATATTGATGAAATTGAAATTGTTGATCAATCACCGATTGGTAAATCACCACGTTCAAATCCTATCAGCTACGTAAAAGCATTTGAACACATAAGAGAATTATTTGCCTCCACTCATCAGGCGCGGGCAAGAGGATATAAACCAGGGTACTTTTCATTCAATGTTCCCGGAGGAAGGTGCGAAAACTGTGCCGGTGACGGTTTTATAAAAGTAGAAATGCAATTTCTTGCTGATCTCTACCTTACATGTGATGATTGCGATGGAACAAGATTTAAAAAAGAAATACGTGAAATAACATTCCGCGGAAAAAATCTTGTTAATGTTTTGGAAATGACCGTTGATAGTGCTCTCGATTTCTTTAAAGGCAATTCGAAAATAACACGTTATCTGCAAATGCTTGCTGATGTAGGGTTAGGTTATATTAAACTTGGTCAGCCATCAAACACCTTATCGGGGGGAGAAGCCCAACGTGTAAAGCTTGCTGCTCATCTTGCTGTTCATCGGGATAAGAAACACACACTTTTTATTTTCGATGAACCTACCACCGGTTTACATTTCGATGATATTTCAAAATTGTTAAATTGCTTTAAGTTACTCCTTGAAAGGAATAATTCTGTTGTGATTATTGAGCATAATCTAGATGTTATAAAGTGTGCTGATCATATTATCGATCTTGGTCCCGAAGCAGGAGAAAAAGGTGGAGAAGTTGTTGCAGCCGGAACCCCTGAGGAGATAGTAAAAGTTGAACGTTCATGGACAGGCAAATACTTAAAATCGTATTTAAATAATTCATAATTGTAAGTTGATGATAGGGATATAATTCGGATATTAATTTTGTTATATGAATGATTGTTATTTATTAAGATTTTCTTATCTTAAAGAAAAAAGATGAGTATTTATTGTTTTAACTATTCTGACTTAACAAAAAAGAGTTGTGCTTATGAAGTTATTATTGGTTAATCCTAGTCGGGGGAAAAACGCCAAAGGAGATTTTTGGGATTTTAATTTCGAGAAACGAATCCTCGGGCAAACCAGCCTGGTACCTCTGTATCTTCCAACAATAGCAGGAATTACACCTGAAGATGTGGAAATATCCATTGTGGATGAAAAGGTTGAGGAGATTGATTTTGACGTAGATGTTGATCTTGTTGGAATAGGATCGATGACGCCGAATATAAATAGAGCTTACGAAATCGCGGATGAGTTTAGGGAAAGAGGAGTGACTGTGGCAATAGGTGGAATACATGCTTCCATGTTGCCCGAGGAAGCATCAAAACATGCTGATAGCGTAGTAATAGGAGAAGCAGAAGACCTGTGGCCGCAACTTATCCAGGATTTTAAGAATGGTCATCTTCAGAATTTTTATCGTTTTACACGTTATCCAAACTTAGAGGATATGCCGACACCGAGGTATGATTTACTAAAGGGAGACAGGTATGTCATCAACCAGGTTCAAACAACCAGGGGCTGTCCTTTCGATTGCGAATTCTGTACGGTGAAGGCATTCTCGGGAAAACAATTCAGATGTAAAACGATCGACCAGGTTGTGAAGGAAATTGAGGCATTAACTCCATATTATATTATGAATGTTTATGGTTATGAACTGAAACTGCCAAAGACACTCCTCTTTGCTGATGACAACATTGTTGGCAAAAAAACTCATTCTAAAAAATTATTCGAAGCGCTGATCCCGATGAGACTTACCGATTGGTATTGCGAGGCATCAATAAATGTTGGACGGGACAAAGAAATGCTTGCGATGATGAAAGAAGCCGGATGTCATGCAATGATCATCGGGATTGAAAGTGTTAATCAGGATACTCTAGTGGGAATGGAGAAGAGAATTAATAAAGTAGATGAATACTATGAGTGTATAGATAATATTCAATCATCAGGTATAAAAGTTCTTGGCTCATTCGTTTTGGGCAGTGATTCCGAAGATGAAACAATTTTTGAAAAGACTGTAAAGTTTATTCGCGATACAAATATGATTTACAGCATGATCAACGTTCTTACACCGCTCCCTGGTACCCGTCTTTTTGAGCGTTTTGAGAGAGAAGGAAGACTTCTGCATAAAGACTGGGAGCACTATAGTCTTGAAACAGTATGTTTTAAACCCAAACAAATGTCACCGGAAACTTTACAGGAGGGTCGGCGCTGGATTTACCAGGAAATTTATTCTTTGCAGGATGTTCATAACAGGTATGAGAACTTCTTAAAACAAAAAGACAATATGGAAGTAAAGGGTTTTGAAGAATCTTTTACAACGATGACTTTGGCAGATAAGTTTTTTTCGGGACTCATGCTTATGAAGATACTTTATAAAGTTAACAAAGATCAGAGAAAGTTTTTGTTTGATATGTTGAAGAGGTATTTTGCTGGCCATGAAACCAACTTTGGAAATACTATAGCAGCGATGAGCTTTAATGATTACGCAATAAATATACCCAGGAATGGTGAATTTTTTGATGCGAAAGGTATATCGAAGTTTGAATATGAGCATTCCCAAAATTAAAATATGCTGTATCTCTTCAGTTGATGAAGCTGAACTGGCTATAAAATACGGAGCATCTGCACTCGGATTAGTATCAGAAATGCCAAGCGGGCCTGGTGTGATTAATGAAGACTTAATTGAAGAAATTGCTGCTGCAGTTCCATCGACAATCGATACATTCCTTCTAACATGTAAAACAAATGGAGATTCAATAATTGCACAACACAAAAAATGTAAAACAACCACACTTCAAATTGTGGATAGCATAAATGTTGATGTGTATGATCAACTAAGAAACAAATTACCCTCCATTAGATTAGTTCAGGTTATACATATCAGCGGTGAAGAATCTGTTGATGAAGCTGTGGCTGTATCAGGTTTAGTTGATGCATTACTTCTTGATTCGGGAAATCAGAAACTTGAAATAAAAGAACTTGGTGGAACCGGCAGAACTCATGATTGGACAATCAGCAGGAAAATACGGGATGCTGTTTCTGTTCCTGTATATTTGGCTGGCGGAATAAATTCAAAAAATGTTTTGAATGCGCTTAAGGAAGTTGAACCTTTCGGGATTGATTTGTGCAGCGGTGTTAGAGAGAATGGAAAATTGAATGAAAAGTTGCTAGACGAATTTTTCTCAGTGTTACAAAATGGCGATCTTTAAATTCAACCACCCCTAACCCCTCCTTAACAAAGGAAGAATCAGCTTAGCAGAAGATTGTTGCAATAATTGTTTCAAGCCATATAATATTCCGACTAAAACCTTCCCAACATACTTACTCCCTGATATAATATTCATCCAATTCCCATTTCAATGGATTGTTTTTAATATAGGTGCGGATTCGATACAAATCGTTTTCATTTCTTATTATATGATCATAAAAACGTGGTTGCCAGGCGAAATTTAAATAATCTTTATTCCGAATTCGTTTTGTAACGGAACCCTTAAATCCTCTAATTATATTAGAAAGATTGTTTTTAATAGTTCGTAGAGACGCATCGCGATGCGTCTCTACGACAGTTTGATGCTCGGATCCCTTAATTATTACAATACCATGTATATGATTTGGCATTACTACGTAATAATCCAAATCAACTTGTGAGCGTAATGTTTTTGTTCTTGTCCATTCCTCCTCTACTATTTCCCCAAGCTTATTTAATATCATCTTTCCATTTTTGATTTTCCCGAAATGATATCTATTGTTTTTCGTGCAAATTGTTATATAATACCACCAGGGGATTGAATAATCCCAATCTTTCAATCTTGTGGATTCTATGCGGTATTTATTTTTATAAAGTTTCACGAGGTAAATCTATTAGGAAAAATAAAACTGCTTTGTTAAACCTTCACAACAACTTTCCCAATTGTCTTTCCCGATTGAAAAAGTTTTAATGCGTCAGGCAGGTTATCAAAAGTAAAAACACTGCCAACGTATGGTTTTTTAATATTGAAATTTAGAATATTTGTAAGCATTCGTTTCATAACATCCGGCTTATCCCAAAGGTAAATTAAGTTAAATCCCATCATTGAGCGATTAGTATCGGATAGTGAAATAGGATCGACTTTTGGTCTGGTTAAATATTGAAAGAGAATTTTTAAGTAATTTGGTCTTGATGAGTGAGACATAAACTGTGCACCGCCGTATATAATTATTCTTCCTGTATGTGAGAGAAGATCAAAACTTTCTTTAAAAATTTTTCCACCAATTGATTCTAAAACAATGTTTAATTTTCTTTCACCCAGACATTTTTTGAGCTTTTCATTAAAATTATTCTTACGGACAATCACATCATCATATCCTTCAGATTTTAAAAAATCTACTTTCGAATTGTTTCCAACAGTGCCAATAGTATATGCATTAAACTTTTTTGCAATGCGATTTGCATATATTCCTACACCGCCTGCAGCACTATGTACAAGTACTGTATAATTATCTTTAATATCTCCTAATTCAACTAAGGCATAATATGCTGTTAATGATTGGACAGTAAATGCAGCACCTTCTTCAAAAGTCCAGCTGGCTGGCAGCTTTTGTACATAGCGATGATCTATATTAAGATGAGATGTATATGCACCGAATTTAATCACTCCCATTACCTTGTCGTGTAATCTGAAATCTGATACATCTTTACCAGTCTGTATTATTACACCTGAATATTCTAATCCTGGAATAAAGCTGCCTTTGGGTGTTGCACTATACAAACCCTGGATTGCAAAAAGATCAGCAAAGTTAAAACCAATTGCTTTAACTTCAATCCTTACTTCATTATCTGCGGGTTCATAAAGTTCTTCTTCAATTAACTTAAGATTACTTAGAGAACCTGCATTCTTCATCCGGTATGCTTTTCTAATCATTGTTACATCCTTTGGTAATTATTATGAGCTAATTAACCTTAATAACTGTTCCAACTTTTGCAGCTTCATTAAATAGTTCTTCTGTAAGTATGACATTGTCCTCAATTTTTATCCCCGCAGAAGTAAGACAACTTGCAAGCCATGTATTGCAGGTATTAAACAGATGATAATTCCCATTTGCTTTGAAGAAAATTATTCTGCCTAATCCTTGCTCACTTAAAATTACAGGTTTAGTATTATCTTTTCTGTAAATGGTTGAGCTAATAAAATAAACTATCTTATTAAGCTGTTCTTCTGTTAGTAATATTCTTACAACAATTTCAGAAATATCAAAATAAGCGTCTTTTGATATTCTAATCCCCTCAACTCTTAACGTACTTGGTGTTGCATAAAATAAGGCTTTAAATGCCAATCCGGAATCGAAACCGGGATGCTGATAAAATTCCTCATCACCCCAGCCAAAATCAAGCAGTGAAAAATCATTAAAATATTCTATCTCAGGTAAAATATTCGGATCGATACTATTTTTATCAATTACTATTGCAGTGTGCCAGTATTGTTTTATTAGATGGATTTCTTTTCTGCCATTTAGATTAATATTATTTTGTTGCTCTACAACAAGAGGAGGAGATGTATGAAGAAAGAAGAAAATTATCGGAAAGATTACTATTTTGAACATAACTAAATCAAATCTTTGTTATATGCTAATTTAAGGTGAACTTAGATGAAAATCATTTCAAAAACTACAATTTGTGTAATATCGTTTTTGCTCCTAAGTACTTCCTTTTCTTTCTCCCAGATAAAAGGTAATTATACCATTGTAATACATGGTGGTGCGGGTTACATCTCTCCTGAAATACCGGTGGAAGTAAAAGAAGCTTACCAAAAATCCTTAACGACTGCTCTTAATATAGGTAAGAAAATGCTGGAAGATGGTGGAACAAGTCTGGATGCGGTTGAACAAGTTATACGATTTTTTGAGGATGATTCATTATTTAATTCCGGTAAAGGTGCAGTGTTTACTTCCGATGGTAAGCATGAGCTGGATGCATCTATTATGGTGGGAAAAGATCTTTCAACAGGTGCTGTTGCAGGTGTTAAGACGATTAAGAATCCCATTTCGCTTGCAAGAATTGTAATGGAAAAAACTCCACACGTTCTTTTTGCCGGGGAAGGTGCGGATGAACTCGGGAAGAAGTTTGGGGTGGAAATAGTTGATAATAAATATTTTGATGTTGAAAGACGATATCAACAATGGAAAATAAAACATGAAAAAAATATAAAAGGCACAGTTGGCTGCGTTGCGATTGATAAGGAAGGTAACATAACAGCGGGGACATCTACCGGAGGGTTAACGGATAAATGGTCAGGCAGGGTAGGTGATTCGCCATTAATTAATGCAGGTACCTATGCTGATAATAATACCTGCGGCGTTTCTGCTACAGGGCAGGGAGAACTTTTTATCCGTAACACGGTTGCCTATAATATTTCTGCTCTAATGAAATTCAAAGGTTATTCTTTACAAAAGGCTGCAGATGAAATGATATTTAATGTTTTGCCGGAAGGCAGCGGTGGAATTATTGCAGTTGATAAAGAAGGCAATTATGCGTTAGTTTTTAATACTTCAAGTATGTTAAGAGGAATTGCAAATTCAGATGGTATTTTTGAAGTGAATATCTGGAAATGATCTATTACTAATTTTTAATTTACAGCTAAGGAGAAAAGTTGAGACCAAAAACAGGAGACAACAATCCATATTATGATAAGTATATTGGGCTCATAGGAGACGATGATATAATTGAGGTTTTAGAAGAACAAGGAAATAAATCCGAAAAATTTCTTAAAACCTTTACTGAAGAGCAGGGAGATTATTCTTATACACATGGCAAATGGACAGCGAAAGAAGTTCTTGGACATGTAATCGATACTGAAAGGATAATGGCGTACCGTGCACTGGCATTTGCAAGAAATGAAAGACAATCATTGCCCGGATTTGAGCAGGATGATTATGTTGCCGAAAGTAATTTTAATAAAAGATCCCTTGCTGGTATGATTAATGAACTCAGGACTTTAAGAGAATCAAACATTAATCTTTTCAAAAGTTTTGATGAAGAGATTCTAAATAGAAGAGGAACAGCAAGCGGATCAGAAGTTACGGTGCTTGCTCTTATTTATATTATTGCCGGACATGAAAAACATCACATGAAAATTCTGAAGAAAAGATATGTGAAAGAGTAAACTAAATTATTTTTTCAATCTCATCAATAATTTTATTGGTAGCCCCTATGCTTTTCTGAACATATTCCATTGAAATTTTCCCCCTGTTTTCTCTCAGTTGTTTGTCGCTAAATAGTGAGCGCATTCTTCTGTAAGCTTCACGTTTTCCCATCACCATCAATCCGCCGCCTATTTTTTGCAGCTCTTTTGTTTCCTGTGAATTGTTGATTTTCGGACCGAACATTACAGGAATTCCGTATACAGCGGCTTCCAAAACATTATGAATGTTTTGTTTAAAACTTCCGCCAACAAAAGCAACATCTGCATAAGTGTAAAGTGTAAGTAAAATCCCGATTGAATCAATTATAATAACTCTCTCATCAGTATAACTATTTAAATGCGAAAACCGTATTGTTTTAAGTATGCCCGCAAACTCATTTTCTATTTTTTCAAGATGGATCAAGGTGGGTTCGTGCGGTGCAATAATTAGCATGACATCTTGTTCGTACCTGGTAAGTTTGATAAATGCGGGAAGAATAACTTCTTCATCCTGTTCCCAGGTGCTGCCGGCAACCAGCACTTTTTTTTCTGTTAGGATTGATTCTTGAATTAGTTTCTTATCTGCTGCTTCAACGCTTTTTTGGTAAACTCGGTCAAAACGTGTATCACCAACCACTTTAACTTGTCCATCCTTAGAATCAAAAATTTTAAAAGCTTTTGAATCAGATTCTGAAACAGTAAGTATTTTTGAAATATTGCCGAAAAGTGTTTTATGAAAAGATTTCATGATCGGTAAAGCACGAAGGGAATTCTTTTTCATGGTTGCGTCTACAAGAAAAGAAGGAATTTTCTCCTGCTTAAGTTTCCATATCATATTCGGCCAAATATCGTAGCGCATCATTATAAACAGATCTGGCTTTACAATTCGAATAAACTTTTCTGCTTTGGTTTTTGTATCGAATGGAAGATAGGATATCATATCAGCGTAGGGATACTTCAAGGAATTATCATATCCGGAAGGTGAAAAAAATGTTATAACAATGTTATAATTTTTTTCAAGTTTTATTTTCTGAATAATAGGCTTTGCCTGCTCAAATTCCCCCAGAGATGATGAGTGAAACCAAATAGTTTTTTTTGATCGATTGAATCTATCACGGTTGATAATAAGTTCTTCGAATATTCTTTTTCTTCCTTTTATGCCCCTTCTTATTTTATGATTGAATAAACTGCCGACTCTTATAACAATGTATAAGAGCGGGAGAAAGAAAAAGTTATATATTAGCGACCAAAAATGGTTCATATGTTTATAAGTAAATTTAATTTTTCAAATGCTGATTGCGGTGTAATTTCTTTCATACATTTAAAGTGCTTCTCAGGACAACTATTTCTTCCAATATGTGTGCACGGTCTGCAAGATAAAGAATTGTTTTCTAAGATTAAATTTTTGGAATTATATGGAGTAAAGCCAAACTCTTTAACAGTTGAACCAAAGAATGCTATCACCGGAATGTTTACTGCCGTCGCTGTGTGCATCAAGCCGCTATCGTTGCAATAAATAACTTTGCAGCACTTCATATCGGCAGCGGTTTGCATTATGTTATTATCATTGCATAAATTTATAGCTGATGATATCTTTGAAGAAATTCGGTCACATACTTTTATATCATCCTCCCCTCCAAACAGCACGATTTTAAATCCGTTTTCATTCAGAAGATTACCAAGTTGAATGAAATATTCTTCGGGCCACATTTTTGTGAAATGTTTTGAGCCGGGACAAATTCCAACCAGGTTTTCTATTCCGTTTAATAGAGGATTCTGGATTTTATCTGTAATTAGTTGAAGACCTTCATCATCAAGCTTAAAATTCCCTAATGTTGAAGAGTATCTGACCGGAATTTGTTTTGCATTTTTTAGATTGTTTATATTAAAATGAACTAACAGAAACTTTTTAATATTATTTTTCTTATACCCGGCTACAGAACTTCCGTAACATTTTAGCAATAACCATGATCTTAAATTATTTTGGAGGTCAAGTATCAAATCATAGTCATTCTCACAAATTGTATTTCTAAGTATTTTTAATTTATATTCGTCATTGTTGTAAATGAGAATATTTCGAAGATGTGGATTCAGCCGTAATAAGTCTTGATATTCTTCCCGAACTACAAAATCGATTTCAATTGCAGAATATTTGTTTTTTATCGTGCGAATAAGCGGAGTAGTTAATAATATATCGCCCAATGAGCTAAGGCGAACAATAAGTAATTTATTTACTTTTTCTAATTGCATTTAATTATAATAATATTAAATAGATCGGCACAAATTTATATAATTATAGCTACCCTTGCCAAAACAATTTGATGTTTCACATTAACATTTTATTTTTAGGGTAATAATTATTTAGGATATGATATGGCAACATTACCACCTCCAAATACGAGAAAATTTCCCGAATCATCACCGGAAAAAAAAGCTTATAATTTAGTTGAACAATTTGCTGAATATTTACCAATTGCAAATGATAGAAATCGATTGGGATATGGACTTTATAAATACTTGGATGGGGAAGGTGATCCGCCCGACGTACTTCTCAAAAGTTCTAAATTAAAAATTGAGGGGATAACGCTTGATGAGCTGGCTAAAAAATTAAGTGCAGAGATAGAGAGAATTTAGTATAGCTTATTTGTTCTTCCGGACTTGTTTACTGTAATATTTAATAAAAGCATACGGTTTTATTTTTACTGTTAGCAGAATTTTTTCGAAAGCAAGTATTGATGAAAGAATTTATTTGTTTGCTTTCAGTTCTTCTTCAGCCATAAATTTTTCAACCGTTTTTACATCTTCTTCACTGCCAATAAAAATAGGTACCCGTTGATGCAATTTTTCCGGCTGGATATCAAGTATTCTCTGCTTCCCGTCTGATGCACGTCCTCCTGCCTGTTCAATTATAAAAGCCATAGGATTACATTCATACATCAATCTTAGTTTTCCATTCGGATTTCTCGAATCGGCCGGGTACATAAATATTCCGCCGTAAAGTAAATTACGATGTATATCTGCAACCATCGATCCAATGTAACGTGATGAATATGGACGCTTGGTAGCTTTATCTTCATCCTGTAAATACTTGATATATTTTTTTAGCCCGGGATGCCAATAAAGGTAGTTACCTTCGTTGATACTGTAAATCTTTGATGTCTTTGGCGTCTGGATATTTTTATGCGATAGAATATACTCACCAAATGCAGGATCAAGTGTAAATCCGTGGGTGCCATTTCCAGCAGTATAAACCATCATAGTACTTGACCCGTATATAACATAACCGGCAGCTACCTGCTTATGACCCGGCTGCAGACAATCTTCTGTTGTACCAGGTTGATTATCCGGTGATATCCTTTTGTAGATGGAGAAGATAGTTCCTATACTAACGTTTGCATCAATATTCGATGAACCATCAAGTGGATCGAACAGGAGAACGTATTTACCAATATGAAAGTGCGGTGGGATATGAATTATTTCTTCTTCTTCTTCCGAAGCCATTGCACAAAGATGTCCCCCGTGGTCCATAGCTCTTACCATCATATCGTGAGCGTATAAATCAAGTTTTTTTACCTGTTCGCCATGAACATTGTTATCGCCGGTAAAACCGAGAATGTCAACGAGTCCTGCTTTGTTTACTTCCAAAGAAATAACTTTTGTGGCTAAAGAAAGATCGTGCAGCAGGTTCGAAAGTTCTCCGGTTGCTGTCGGAAATTTCCTTTCCTCTTCAATTATATGGCGTGCTAGTGTTTGAAAATTCATATTTGACATTTCTTTCACTCCATCAAATTAGTTAATTTTCAGGAAGCTGCGACCTCCTGATCTTTATATTGCAATTGATACAATTTATAATAAATACCTCGCCTGGCGAGAAGTTCCTGATGATTACCTGATTCCCGGATCTCGCCTTTATGTAAAACAATAATTTTATCAGCATTTTGAATTGTTGATAACCTGTGAGCAATTACAATTGCTGTTCTTCCAATCAACAATTTTTCAATAGCTTTTTGAATAAGCTGTTCCGTTTCTGTATCTACACTCGACGTTGCTTCATCCAAAATTAATATTTGTGGATCGTAAGCTAATGCACGTGCAAATGAAATAAGCTGCTTTTGTCCGACACTTAATGTAGCGCCTCGTTCTTTAACTTCCTCATCATATTTAGCAGGAAGATTTTTTATAAATTCATCGGCACCAACAATTTTTGCAGCTTTTAAAACCTTTTCTGGGGATATTTCCTTTTTATCCAGATTTATATTTGATTCTATATTACCCGAAAAAAGAAAAACATCCTGAAGAACAATCGAAATATGCTCTCTTAATTCTTTTTTATCAACCTTGTCAATATTTATGCCATCAACCAAAATCCTTCCTTTATTAATATCGTAGAAGCGTGTTAATATATTAATGATGCTGGTTTTTCCTGCACCTGTGTGTCCTACAATAGCAATTGTTTCGCCGGGATTAATGGAAAAAGAGATATCCTTTAACACATAATCATCATCGTTATATGCAAACCAAACATCTTTAAATTCTATGCTGCCTTTTACTTTACCGAGCTTAACGGGCTTATCCGGATTTTTTACATATGTTTCATTATCTAAAAGTTTAAAAATTCTTTCGGAAGAAGCCATAGCTGTTTGCATAATATTATACTTTTCTGAAAGGTCTCTGATTGGACGGAAAAACATTTCGGTGTATTGTATAAAGGCAAAGA
>WOR8_10001764_pt1 | contig 21725 bp, 17 predicted proteins | sample DeeMarSeWOR38_10_FD_19890 | JGI IMG/M metagenome (IMG submission 19890) | reverse complement strand
TACAATTTGGGATTTTGTAGATTAGACTAAATAAGCTGAAATATCATTGATTCTGCACTTGGGATATCATGACAGAAAACCAAATATCACCGGAGTTGTGATTTATTGAGAATATCATAGTTTTGCCGATTTTGCAGATATGCAATGAGTCTCCCAAGGTTCTGGCATAAAGCAGGTATCTCCTGCATATGGTCAGTCTAAGACGATTTGGCAGGCGTCTTCATGCTGCTTGCAGACTACGGACCCGGGCTCGGCCTTGACGCCCACACCCAGAATGCCCATACGCTTCAATTCAAAGCTATGGGTCAGCGTCAGATTGGCCTCCTGAAATGCGCGATGCAAATCCAGGCTATTGAAGCGATCCTCATCGGGGTGCACGAGGAGATGTTTGGTAATAACGTTTTGGTAAAGACTGGGATAGTATTCTTCCATAAAATAGATGCCGCCGTGTTTCAGCACCCGGGTGACTTCAGCCAGACCGTCCCGCCAGGCAGGAACATGATGCAAAAAACCAAAGCCAAATACGGCATCCATGGATTGATCCGCATACGGGAGCTGGGTGGCATCCCCAACGCATAAGGAAACCATGCTGCCGTTGGATCCATTTAATCGACGGTTTGCCTTTAGGATCATTTGAAGATCTAAATCCATCAGGTAAAGTCGTTTGGGTTGATAGGTCTTGCGGATAAGGCCGGCACCGACACCCCGCCCGCAACCGATTTCCAAAATAGTGCTGCCGGTCTTTAATGCCACTGTGCCCTTAAACCACTGCATCACCAGATATTGCTTGAACTGTCGGACCGGGCTGTTAACAAACCAGCGTTCAATTCGGTTTAGTTTCATAAAGCGAGTTTTAAATATGCGTTTTATATTTTGGTCATTCGATATTCGGATTTGCCCTTCGACCTGGCTCAGGGTGGTGAGCGAGTCGAACCATTTCGAATTTCGAGTTTCGTGCTTCGGATTTTAAGCGCTCACTTCCGTTTATTCGTTTAGCAAAACAATTCTGCTCCAGCATGGGGAACCTGAATAATGATTACTTTACTGCCAGATGAATAACGGCAATTCCATTGGTCAGGCTCCGGTAGGATACGTTTGAAAAACCAATATTTTCAAGTAATTCTGCAAGCTCATCGGGTAGCGGAAACATCCGGATGGATTCTGGCAGATGCGTGTACGCGTTTCGATTGCCGGCAATCAGTTGTCCCAAAAACGGCATCATATAAAACGAGTAAAAATCATACAACCAGCGAAATACCGGCCAGGTGGGTTTGGAAAATTCCAGACACATTAGTTTCCCACCGGGCTTCAACACACGGTACATCTCTTCAAATCCCTTTTTCATATGGGTGACGTTGCGGATACCGAATCCCACCATTGCGCTATCAAAATGACAATCGGGAAAAGAAATGGACTCCGCGTTTCCCTGTACATATCCGAGGCGATTTTCAATATCGGTGTTGATCACTTTGTGCATGCCGGCCTGGATCATGGCACGATTGATATCATATATAACCACCCGGCCGCCCGCTCTGGCAGCCAGAATCGCCAGGTCACCGGTTCCGCCGCACACATCGAGAATATGATGACCGGGGGACAAATTTAGCATTCGAACGGCTTTTCGTTTCCAGGCGTAATGAATACCGAAACTTAAGAGCGTATTCATAAAGTCATAATAGCGGGCCACCGAGTTAAAATGCTGCACGACCCGATCGGTTTTATGCGCAGCGCTGATGCGCTCATAGCCGAAGTAAGTTTCATCGGCACTTTTTGAACGGGTGCTTATTTGCATCTGACGCTTTTTTTCTTCAAGCCACTCCATCTTTTTTCCCATCCAATGAGAAAATATGAAAAACGATTCATAATTTTCGGTAAAATTTGCCTAATTTACAGATAACATAATCAGATTCCCATAAAAGTTCAACCGGAAGGATGGACTTTCAGCGCAAGACAAGCCTTGATTTAAAAAGATGCAATGAACTGGGGTCATGCGCCCACAATGACAATGGTCAATGATTTGACAACCTTCAAGCATCCAAAAATGATCTACCCGGGTGGGATTCTGGCTAACCCGTCGCTCTTACTTGCGAAATAAAAAAGATGGATTGTAGCGGACAAATTGGCATGAAATCTGCTTTTGATAATGGTAATCATAATGCGCAGCAGTGCTCGAACCAATATGTTCAACTCTGTTGATGTTGTATTTCCGGATTGAACCAGGAGACTTTCAAGATGAGTTGCTCTGAAATCAACTACTGTAAAAAGGACAAAATGTCCGTTTGCACCGCTGAAGACGCCAAACAACAGGAGGAATGCTGTTTTTTTGTAAAATCAAGCCATGAACCTCGTTGTATGTACTTCATTTTCGATGAATACTGCGATTGCTTGAAAGCGCAGATGCAGACCCAATAAATGTGTTATGGTGTTATGCGCTGCGCGGGACTTTCTTAAAGGAAAGATTCAGTCGGACTTGGATTTATTGAAAGGCGTTTTTATTTTTCAATCTCGGGATTGCACAACGGTGTTATCCCCCCGCTGCTCTATGCTTCGGCAAACTTCTTTGCCAGATCATTATCGATGACGTAAATACAGATTTCCTTGGCGCCCTGCTCGGTATATTTACATTTTTCGCACAAATTATTGATCAGATAGGCAACATCGTCCCTGATGCGCTTGTCATATGTTTTGAAATCCTCTACATCGTAATCTTTGATGGCGCGCCGAAAGTTTTCATTTTTTAAAAAGGGATCCAGTACTTTTTCTTTCAAATTGTACACGTAGCGGTCATGCATCGACTGGTAAACTCTGGTTTCCTGAATCGGAACGCCTTCAACCATGATTTCCTGGGTAAGTGTTTTGGACGTATACTCCTTCTGGGTTTCATCCCGAAAAGCCTTGCGCTGATTTCGATCGGCCTTGGGCCCGAGCAATTTGCCCTCGATACTTTCCAGAAATTCTTCGGTAATTTCCAATTTTTCCCCGGTATAGGTGCAGGTTTCAACCGAACCGATTTCAAAATTAATGGCAAACAGGTAGTTTTTGATTTCTCTGGCAATCTGTTCTTGATTGTAATAGTAAAGGGATTCTTTGACTTCCTGCAAAATCGTATAATCATACATGCGCAGCAGTGAATCCAAAAATCCCTCGGGTATCAGATCCCTGATTTCTTTGCGGGCTTTGGTGAAAAAGTTGCATAAATCTGACATGTTGATAAGCTTGTCTTCCTTGGCGTAAATCGAGAAAAAAATATTAAAGATGCTGATGGAATCACGCCCGGAGATGCCCTTATCACCTTCGTTTTCCGATTCGGCAATAATTTTACGTCTTCGCTTGGCGGTCAGCCGCTTGCGGTCTTTTTCCGTCAGCCAGTTGGGGATATAACCCGTGTAAATTTCCATTTTAAGCAGCTGCAAATTCTCATCACAAAAAAGACGATAGCGTGCCGGGTCACCGATCCAATCGAGCATGGCATCGGATTTGGCATTCAGGCGGGTGGCGATGATGACTCTGGCAAAATTGTGAAGCACCCGCGGCAAAAAGCGCTCGTCTATGTGCCGGCCGAAGATGTTCCGATAAATCTCCACTTCGGTGGACAGATCCATCACATACGGTATTTTGATATATTCAACTCGGTCTAAAAACGATTGAAATCCCTGGATATTTTTTTCATCCTCGGGGTTCATCACCGCCAGCAGCAATGAATTGACGTTCTCCTCAATGTCTTCCACCTTATGGATACCTTCACTGATGATGTTGTGCAATTCTATCAAGCGTTCGGTATTGTGAGATTTGATGTCCATCAGGGCATAAACCCCGTTATTGGTTTTGGCATACTGGGAAAATATGTATTTGACCAGGTTGCTGTCTTTGAGCAATTTGTTAATCTGACGCTGCAGCATCATATTGCTCATCACATTTTGCTTTAAGGGCCGATCGCCGGGGTTAAACACACTGATGCCTTCACCCAGACGGCGGCTGAATCGATAGGGCCGTGCATACAGCATCTCAAATACCCGCTGGGGGCTCTTTAATCGCCCTAAAAGTGCTTCATACAACGAGCTGCAAATGGTACACGGCAGGTCTTTGAAAACCCATTCATACTCTTTTTCGGTGGAAAGCTGCCATTTGAACTTATCGTTTTTAAAAAGATCATCAAAAAATTCCCTGCGGTAGTGCTTGGGAATCATCAATAGCGGATTGTCGTGACTGGGACAGGGGATTTCGACAAAATCCGCATTGATATATGACACCTGCGTATCGTTGAGCAATTGTTCAGCGCTGGCAGCAGGGTTGCGCAAGCTTTTGCCACCACCTGAATTCGACTGTTCTGCGTTCGAATTTTCCAGCAGACTGGATAGCTGTTTGAGAATCGGATGGGTCTCATATTCTTCAAATTGACCGAATGTATTGCGATCAAACCGCCACACCGTTTCATATCTGAAACCGGCCTCGGTATTGGCGTACTCTTCTAACTTGGTGAGCAGGTTATTCAAAAAGGTACTTTTACCACAGCCCGGTGGGCCCTTAAATATATAGATCTTGTTTTGCTGGGTGCCGCGCTTGAGCGCCTCTACGAGTTTGACCAGGCGATTGGCGAACAGGCGATCGGCGAAAAAGGGGTTGTCCGCTCTTTCCACAAACAACTTGCTGCAATCATAAAAGGCAAAGTTGATCGATTCGGGATCATCGGGGTACTCATCAACACCTTCGCCCACATAGGCTTTTATCATATCGTGAAATACCTGAAAAATGTTGCGCGTCACCGTTTCGGGATGGGCAACCAGCTCCTTCAAAAAAGCTTCAAACGAAATCGAGGTGCGCTGCTCCTGGGTGCTCATGTTCTCGTTGAGATTGAGCATGGCTTTTTTGATACTATCATCAGCGTCGTCATCAGCTTTGGCTTGCTTTTCTCCTTTTGTTAAGGCTTGGATGGCTTTTTTCACTTTGCCCATGAGTCCCTCCGGTAATCAGCTTGCTGCAGGTTTATGGACGTCTGAATTTGTTAAGGTCACTTTGGAGAGCTTGCGGTTTTTCATTGTGTACAGTACCCGTGCCCATTTTATATCCATTTGCTTTTCGGTTCCCTCTGACGGCAGGGCCAAACCGGGGATCGGGATGCGAATTTGCTTGGATTCAACTTTTTCCACTTCGCTGGTTTCCAGTTTAACGGTTGCGCCCCAGAGATACTCAATGCCCATCATGGTATTGGCGATAAATTCTTTAACCAGGGGCTTGCCTTCAAAGTGGTGATACAGGTAAAGGTCTCCGTTCTTTGATTTTTCCACATCGATGGTTATATGGGGCGGATGATAGAGTGAATCAAAGAGCATCTGGCGGTAATCTTTTGCTTTGCGGCTTTTAACGTAATACTCCCAAACACCCCTGTTCTGGTTGAGCCGTTTGCCGGCCACAAACAGGTTGTTGCGCGTGATAAAATCCTGATCCACGAATGTGTTGATAAACATAAAATCGTTTAAATTTTCACGCACATTGTAAACAAACGCCTGGCCGGTTCCGGTTTTGGTATCAAATTTTTCCCTTTCACGGGCATCCTGCAGCCGCTTGAACGCAATCGAGTACCTGCCCTTATTTGCCAGTTCCTCGATGTAATGAAAAATCCGCATCCCCAATGCATAGGGGTTCATGCCCACACGCGGCAAGGATGTCACAAAGGCATGCGTGCGGGCGAAATCCACCTCGTGTCCTTCGATGCGGTCATCCTTCAAAAACAGCTTTTCGTGCCAGTAGCTGGCCCAGCCCTCATTCATTATTTTGGTGCGGATCTGGGGCTGGAAAAACAAGGAGGTCTTGCGAACCACCTCTATAACCGGTTTCATCCAACGGTTTTCCTCCTTGTTTAAAAAATCTGAGTGCTCCAGGATATGCTGTGTCAAATCCAGCTTTTGATGATTTGCCTCCTCGAGGTGCTTCTTGTAAATGGCATCAAACTCCGGATATTTGCGAAGCACTTCCGCAAAAAAGGCTTTTTCGCCATGACCTTTGCCGCTTTTGATACATTCGTTGTATCTTTCGATTTCCTTGATGTATTCGTTGATTTTTACCTGTTTTAAAGATTGCAAAAACTCATCAAAATAAAAATCGAGCATTTTCGATTTTTTCGTCACCGGCGGCCGGCTCCAGGTCGCCAGTTCATTGTGATATCCCACGAGGTTGTCGATGCTGCGGGCAAATTCAATAACATAATCCAGCCAGCGGCCCTTTTCGGATCTGAATTTGGCGATCATGCGTTTGTCTGATAACGCGCGGCCGGTGAAGTCATATTCCCAGGTGTGCCGGAAATACAGATTGTTCTGGAAAAAATCGATATGAGCCAGCACATGGTAAAAAATCATGACATTCATCCAGTCCGGATTGTTGTCATTGTAATATGATATGGCCGGGCGTGTGTTGATCACCGTCTCATACGGATTGCTGGGGTACAGCTCGTAGCGGCCCTTTTCTTTGAGCACTTCGACATCATGGACCCAGTAATCATATAGGGTCGGGATCATCAATTTGGGTGTCAGTTCGAGCAAATCCCGGTTGGTGACGATATACTCCAGGGTTTCATCCTGAAATTGCAGCCCGGCATCCCGGGCCCGCTCCTTGCACCCTTCCATGATTTTTTTAGTATGCTGATCAATAATTTCCATAATTTGGAAGTCTGTTCGTTATTGGTAGATCAAATTTTCATTTCAAATTTCTGTTTATAACAAAGTAAAAATCCTAAATTCGAATATCGAAACTCGAAACAAATCCGGATATTAAAATTCAAAACAAAATAGGCTGAATTCTATTTTCAGTTTTCGCTGCTCGAAACCATCTTTTAGAGAATTGGAACATTCGCATGTGTGATTTGTTTCGGATTTCGAATTTCGGGCTTCGAGCTCTCGGTATATTAGAGAATGATCAGATAACGACAACAGTCCTGATTTATTCAGATATAAGGTGCTTAATCCCGTCAATCAGCCTGGGTTCGCCGGCGTTTTCCGGCATGACATCCAGTCTGATAAATTTTTCTTTTTCCGTCAAAAGCCCGGATTTCTTCAGATACTTTTCGACTTCGGTATTATGCGTCTCTTCTTGCGTATGCTCGGCTATGGAAATGCCGACGCGGCTGGCATAACCGAGCATCTTTTCCAGTTGCGGAATGGATTCCTTGCCGTCCGTGTCCCAATCATCGCCATCGGTTCCGTGGAAAATATAAATATTGTAGTCCCGGGACAGGTTTTCTTTTTCAACGATTTCGTTGACCAGACGGTAGGCGGAGGACACCTGAGTGCCGCCGGCCACCGCCGAATTGTAATACGTGTAGAAATCTTTTACTTCTGATGCCTCGGTATCATGCAGAATAAAGCGCGTTTCCACCTGCATGGCATACTGGTACAATAACCAGCTGTATATCATCACATGCTGAGCAACGACCAACTCAGTTGATCTGCCGGCCATCGAACCGGAATAATCACGCAGAAAAAAGACCATGGCCTGAGACTCATAATCTTTTTCACGGGATAACACCCGATAGACCATATCCGCAGGCGAAACCAGAAATTGCGAGGGATCGATGGCACTCACATCCGGCAGATTTCCCAGATGGATGTTGGTCTCGACAATTTTTTTCAGGGTAGCTTTTTTATCGAGCAGCTGACCAAAGCCGCGATGGCGGTCGGTCAGGTCATAGGTGTAGCGTGTAAGCGATCGCTTTTTACCTTTATCCTTAAGATTCGGCAGCTGAAATTTTTCAGTCAGGATCCGGCCCAGGTCATAGGCATTGGATTCCATTTCATGCTGGGCCCCTTCCCCCTGCCCGGGACCGGTGCCATCACCTGCGTCGGGCTGATGGATCGGCTGCTCACCGATCACCTCGCCTTCTTCCCCATCGCCGGAGCCGCCATAGGGCTCTTCTTCGGAGGCTTGCAATGATGGGTCATGGATAAATTTTTCCTCAACGGTGGAGGGAACCACCACGACCTTATCCTTGCCCCCTTTACCCGGCTTGATCAAGCGGCCCACGTTTATTTTGCGCGGGAACCCGTCTTCTTCGCGCTGCTTGTCCCTTTCCAGAAGCTCATCGATGGATCGCAGACTGGTGCTGTGGGTGCTTTGCAATGCGGTGATGCCCTGCAGAAACGTCAGATCATGATAGTTGTAGATATTCTGGAATTTGCGAAATGATTTAAAAGAGCCCGCCTGGCCGCTTTCGGGCAGAGGGTGGGTGCCGGCTGCTTCCAGCTCGGCCAGAATCTTATGCTCCTGCTCGGGCGTCAGCCCTTTTGCTTTCAGCCGCTCATAAAGCTCTTTACTTTTTGGATCCATGGTTTCCCCGGCCATTGGCCTCAGGTTCAGCGTGAGTGTTTATGAGGGAGTCACGCTCCAATATGAAAATGTAGGAAATGAGCAATTTTTTCGCTGAGGTAGGCCGCAAAAGGGTTTCAGCTTGAGGCGTACTTTGAGTACCTCGAGGGCTGAAAACCGCGGAGAACGACCCTCAGCGGAAAAAGGGCCATTTCCCTTTTTACTTCTCGTCTTCCTGGGTACAGAAGTACTCGATCGTTTTCTGCGCACAGGTCTTGCAATATCCCAGCTTGTTGAGCATGGTTTCGATCATGCGATCATAGAGCTTCTGATTTTCTTCATTGGTACGGTTGGCCAATGCACCGATCAAACTGCCGGCTCCGGCGATATCGGATTTAAGGCGTACATCGGTGACCGCTTTTACCAGCTCCAGGTTGTCCATAAAGTCGTAATCCGGATCAACGGAGATTTTCTGACCATAAATTTTGCGGATTGACGTTCGAAAAGACTCACGTTGTTCTTCGGTTTTAAGCCCCAGCCGCTCTTCGACACTATTGATGTAACGCTCGTCGATCTTTAAGGCTTTCAGTTCACCGGTTTGAGGATCTTTGTATTTCCACATCTTGTCAGGTCCCAGATTTTCGGCATCGATTCCGATGATCATATTCACATAGTTCATCACATCCTTGCGAATGGCATAGGGCTCGTCCATGTAAGCATTGAACATCTCGGTCATGATCCGCTCGCGATACAATCCTTTGCCGGTTTTGAGATCTTCTAGGTATTTGGAGCGATCGTTGGCTTCGGTTACATAGTCCAGCACAATGCGTTCGAGCGCCTTAAAGATGTCGTAGGCGAACATGCACTTGCCTTCATTGGTTTCAGAGCTTTCAATCAGCAACTGGATGGCGCGGCCCAGATTCCGTTGCCCCAGGCCTTTCTGGCCAAAACGGTTGATGATCTCCGGATCCTGATTGAGGGTGTCGATGACTTCCGCCAATGTTTTGATGCTCTTTTCGCCGGCCACTTCTCCGGCGGCCAGTTTCATCGTTTCCACCGGTGTCAGTTTTTCAGAGCGCGGCAGGCGGCTTAAAACGGAAGTGACTGAGGCGGCATAATTCAGATTGGGATCCTGATGCAAATTTTCGCGGGTCAGCGTGGTACGGGTTTCGCTGCCGATGGCATAGCCGGTCAACTCTTTTTGTAGTTTGTAATTGGTGTTGTGGGATACATAGCAGATCCGGCAGCGGTCGACGATGGGCGCCTCTTCTTTTTCCGACAAAAAACGGTGAAATTCAGAGTTGTTGCTGGTGGCCACAATCAAGGTGTCGATCGGCCATTTGAAGCCGTCGATTTCGATGTTGCGGTTCTGGATGACACCCAGATAGACCTGCACAAGGTCTTTTTTATTTTTATATATTTCATCGCTGAAATGAATCCCCCCGCCGGCCACCCGCGCCAGGGCACCCCGGCGCAGATCAAAGCGATAGGGGTTGTTGGTATCGGTGATGTGCAACAGGCGCTGGATGGACTCTTCGCCCAGCAGATCCACAGCCGATGAAGTGATTTTATCTTTGGCCGGATATTTTCCGGTCACGGTCCCCAGGCTTTCGGTCAATGGCACCGGCGTAATTTCGATGTGTTTGAGCATTTCATCGATGTTTCCATCGCAGTGATTGCGGAGATCGTTCCAGATATAGCCGCTACAGGCGCCCAACGGCCGATAATTCACATATAATTGTTCCATCTCCTTATCGGAAAAGCCGACCTGTTTGGCCAGATATTCCCGGGTTTCATCCGGGTCATCAAACAGATTCATGGCCAGGATCATGGGGTCTTCATAGGTCTGGGATTCAATCGTGGAGATCTTGCCGTAATTGCCGAGATTGTCCAGATTCAAGAATTTGAAGGTGAACTTGCGGTTTTTTTCCTGGGCCAGAAAACTACGATATTTACCTGCCAGGAAATCCACCAAAAATGTTTTGCCGTTGCCCGGCTCACCGACAAGCACGAAGGCCATTTCCTTGGAGGAACCATTTTCGGCCGCATCTTTCACGTAAGAAACAAAACTGTTGATTTCATCATACATGCCGATAACGTGTTTGGCGCCATTGCGGAAGATCTTAAAATCATAGGTTGTCTTGCCGTTCACCACCACTTTTTCAATTTCACTTTCCAGGACCATGCGGGAGACGCCCTGGAAAGCATTCTCAAACCGCAACTTGCCGTCCTTAACAGCGGACATATGCTGGTGAAGCGTGATTGAACTTTTAGGCATTTTTCCTCCCATCGTATAGGGTTGCTAAAAAATCGTTTTATTGATGTCGGTCCAAGCTGCCGGCTTTTGACCTTCTTACAATTCGCACATGTTATTCAGATCATACCAAATGGGGAAAGCTGTTTTCACCTTCGGGCAGGAAAATACAGGCTGGAATGTCAAAATTCTATACTCTCTACACGTTATTTTTACCCTAACGCCTCTTGTTCCCTACCCAAATGTGTAAGCATCAATCCAGCTTTGGCAATAAAGATTTCGTAAAAATGAACGCCTTTTTGACGTTATGTTGTACCATTTTTTGGCAGCTTTATCTTATTTTAAAATCAATTTTAAAATCATTTTCTACGTGTTCAGCGCGCCTGTCGATCATCCTAATCTAACGGCCAATTTTCAGCGATACGGCTAAGTCCCCATTATTGCATAATTTTCGTGTATAAACAGATTATTGCGAACAGATGTCAGACACTATTCAGTCGAGTGAATCGGTCCGTCCCTTACAACACATCTACATGTATAGATGCAAAAACAATACCATTGGTATCAAAATATTGAATTATACCGCTTGTCATAATAATGTTCCGAAAAAATGATGGCGGCATAAGTGTTGGAGCAAAATAACGTTCCGCAATCGGAACGTTATTTTGACAACCACTATAAATCGAATAATAAAGGTTCAGGGTTCAAAGGTTCGAAGGTTCAAAAGGTGTGCGTTGTGGGTTGCATGTTACGCATTCCGAATTTCGTGTTTTGATTCGCCACTATTCAGTCGCCGGTGGCCAGCAAACACCGGCTCTAAACTCTGAACGCTGAACGCTGAACCTCGGAACCTTGAGCAGAGTGTCTGCGCACCAGCATCAGCGTATTGCCGATAACGCTGATACTGCTGAGAAGCATGGCGCAAACCGCAACCAGCGGATTGAGCAGTCCGCTCATGGCAATCGGGATGCTGATGGTGTTGTATGCGAAGGTAAAGATCAGGTTCTGGTGGATTTTTTGATTGACCTCACCGGCAAAGGTCAAAAAGTCGGTGACCTGTTCGGGCTCCGCCCGCATCAGGGTGACGGCTGCCATCTCTTCCCCCAGGTGCGCCCCGGAATGGATCGCCAGTGAAAGATCGGCCTGAACCAGAGCAGGGGCGTCATTGATGCCATCGCCGACCATGGCGACAAAGTGGTTTTGTTTCTGCAAAGTTTTAACGGCGCTAACTTTATCATCAGGCATTTGCCCGCCAAAGGCCTCTTGGATGCCGACAGCTTCTGCAATGGCAAGAGTCGTTTGATGGCCATCACCGGAAACCAGCTGAGTTTTTAAGCCGCGTTGCTGCAATTTTTCAATGGTCGCCCTGGTGCCCCTGCGAATGGTGTCTCCAAAAACAAAAATAGCGGCAGGTTGATCGCCGATACGCATAAATACATATGAGTCCACCGGTGATTTATATAAATATTTGAAATTATATATTTTTTTAAATTCAGTGATTGTGGCTCCCATAAAATCCGCTGAGCCGATCTTCAAGATTTTGCCTTCAAACCGGCCGCTTACACCGGTGTCGGCGATCTGTATGTGATCGACAGGGGCCGGTCGAAGATTTTTCTTTTGAGCCTGGCGCAGGATTTCCTGAGCGATAAAATGGTCTGATTTTTTTTCGAGACCGGCTGCCAGTTTAAGTACCCGGTCTTTGTCATGAGAACCCATTACGATAATGTCCTGCAGCGTCCAGTTGCCGTGCGTGATGGTACCGGTTTTGTCAAATATGAAAGCACTAACGCGCGGCGCCATGTCAAAGGCCTCAAAATCCCGCACCAGCATTCCTTTTTTGCCGGCAATCGAAATCCCGGCCACGCGGGCGAGGGGAATGGCAATACCCAGCGCGCAGGGGCAGGAGATGACCATCACGGTCACAGCTCTTAAAATCGACGCTTCCAGCGCGATACCGCTGAGGGCGCAGATAACACCGGTGGCGGCTGCCAGCAGGACAATAATCGGAACAAACCATTGCAGGATCACATCGGTTTTACCTTCAACGGGCAATTTGGTCAGCAGCGTTTTTTCAATGATCTGCATCATCTGACCCAGGGTAGCGTCATTGCCGACTTTTTCGGCGGAGATTGTAAATTCACCCTGCAGGACCCGGGTTCCGCTTCTGATGAAATCACCGATCTTTTTAGCAACCGGCGTGGGCTCGCCGGTCAGCGAAGATTGATCCACCGTCCCGCTGCCGGCCAGAATGTGCCCATCGGCCGGTATGATTTCGGTTTCCACGACGCGAAAGCGGTCACCGGGTGCCAGTTGTTCGATGGCCACATAGCGCCCGTCAGGAAAATCGCGACTGCAGATCCTGACTTTTGTCGGCATGAGCGCAAAGAAATTGTCCAGATCCACGAGAACCTTTCTTTTTGCGCGTCGCTCAAGAGCCTTGCCCAGCAATACCAGCGTGATCAGCATCGCAGCCGTATCATAGTAAAGATGAATGCTGCCGCTGAAAAGATTAAAGGTGCTGTAAGAATAAGCGCTTAAAGCGCCGATGATGATCAGTGTTTCCATGCTGAAGGCGGCATTGCGCAAACCCGCCCAGGCTTTTTTGTAAAAATCATATCCGCCATAAACCAATACGGCCGTTGCCATGACGAACATGGGCCAGGAAATTTTGGCCGCATTTTCAGCCGAAAAATCCGTAAAAAACCCGGTATAGAGGGCAAATGATAACATCATCACATTCATGGTTAAAAAAGCTGAGACCGCAAAACGCACAAATTCCCGGGAGGATTCCTTTGCTTTGCCGGATTCATCGGCAGTGCTTGCGTGGTATCCGAGTTTGCCGACGCCGGCGATGATCTGATCGGGAGAAATCCTGATGGGATCGTAAACCACCTGCAGCCGGTCGGTGGAAAAATTACAATTGGAATCAACGACGCCCGGGGTTTTTTGCAAAGATTGATCGATAACCCAGGCGCAGGCCGAACACCACATATTGCTGACCAGAAGATCGAGTGTCAGGACGCTGTTTCCAGCAACCGAAGCTGAGGACACGGCCGCTTCTGAAGGCAGGCTGTCTGTTCTGGATCCCTTATTTCGCGTTTCTTGACCGAGTTGCGCTTCAGAAAGGGGGATAATGCCTTTGGCCTGGCATTGCCGGAACAGCTCGGATTCCCGAAACGTTTCCGGATTCGGCGAATCCGTGGCTTCCATCAGAATGGTGAACACCTGGCGGCAGCCGTTGCAGCAAAATGAATAGGATGCGCCGGTAATAACGGCGGTAACCGTTCCGTGACGCAAAGATAAGCCGCACAGGTCACATGTTTTCGAGACGTTTTTTGAGTCAGGGTGATTAACCATGGAGCCAGGCAGATTCTAAATAATAAATTTCTATAATCAAGGTGTCAGGTGTCAGGTTTCGGGTGTCAGGGAAAAGCTGATTTCAGGTTTCAGAGGATAAATTTCGGATTTCAGGGCCAATAAGAAGGGCTGACACCTGAACACTGACACCTGAAACCAAAATTAATATGACAAAAGAATAAAGGAAAAGATCGTGTATTTTGGGATTGCGGAGATCTATTCCCGCGTGCCCAGGGACTTGACAAAAGCAATAACCCGCCAGCGATCATCGACCGTAACGGTTGCATGCAACGGCGGCTGCCGGCCGCCGGGGATGCCGTAGCTGACATTTTTAAACAGGATGCCGGCAGGGCTCTCCTGGACTTTGGAGCTGCGCAGATCGGTAGGCAACGGGGCAAAGCTTTGACCGACGGTGCCCTTGCCATCGTAGCTGTGGCCGTGGCACTGGGCGCAATAAATGAGATAAACAGCCTTACCGCGGGCAACGGCGGTTGATTGGGTCATATCAATGGGGGACTGAAGGTCGGTTCCGGCAGTTACCCTGAAAATGGCTTCGCCGCCATTCACCGGTACCAGGCCGGCTTCTTTGATCAGCAGCGGTTCCTCATATGGCCGCACGGCCGGTGTTTCACGCATCCGGCCGTAGCGAAAATTGTTATCGTAATAGATCAACGCGTGGTAAACCGCCAGAATGAAGATGGCAACGACGATGAAAAACCCAATTATTTTTTTCATTTATTCAACACCTTCAAAAGGGATCACATACAAATGCTTCGGGTTTTCTTCCCGGCCCTGCTCACCGCGCACATGCTGGGCGTAAGGCAGCGGATAATAGGGATCAAAGACGGCATAAGCAGACTCCCCCGGAACGTCCTTGATCGGGCGATAGTCCCAATCAGGCTGGCCGAGGTCGCCGATAACCGTAAACGCCAGCCACCCCTGGAACAAGACGATGGCGACAAAAAAAAGAACAAACAGCCAGGTTTTGATAGCGGAAGTCTGATGATCCGGATGTGTCATTAGATTTTTACTCCTAATGTCCCGATTAGAATGATATAGGCCAACCCCCAGACAATGCTTCCAACCAGAATAAGAATGGCAACCAGGGGAAAGGGTGCATTACGGCCTTGTATGCCCCCCGGAAATTCCTCGATAATGCGGGTTTCACGTTCAGCTGAATCTTTGCGGCGAATATAATAAAATCCCAGACCGATGATAAACAGCACAATCGTTGCAAGTGCCGGAAATAAGTACATGGCAAAATGCTGAACGCCCAGTATATAAAAATATCTCATAGCCGGCTTCCTTATACCTGCTTATTTTGCGGGGTCATTATTGCATGCCCTTTATCAGGGAAAAGATCACCACGGCCGCCGCGCTCGCCAGACACAAGCAGACCAGCGTCAAAAGCGCAAAGGTCTGAATTCGCGCGAAGCGCGGTAAATTCGCCGGTTGGTCCTGCGGATCATTAACCAACGGCAAAAACCGCGCCCGCTGCTGGTCCTTGAATTGACCGTTGTTCAATGCCCAGAAGAACACCACCAGGCTGATAATAAAACCCGCGGCCATGTATGCTATAAAGTAAGGGTAGTACATTCTTGGTTAAATAGTTAATTCGTTAAATGGTTAAATAGTAACTGAATTTACTTATATCTTTATGTGAAAACAGGAACTTTTTTTGAGGAGCCAGGCCGCACAAGGCTTTTAGGTTGAGGCGTACGATTGGTACATCGAGGCCTAAAACCTGCGGAGAACGCAGCTCCTCGGAAAAAGGGCCATTTTCGCCTGATGTTATGGTTCCCAGGCAGCATCTATACCCCGCGGCTCGGTATTGGCGTCGCTCTGGTTGATAAAATAAACTGCGATGTAATCACCGACCTCCCACAGCTTCTCGGATTCAAGCTCTTTTTTAAAATACGGCATGGCAGTTCCGGTGATGCCGTTCATCAGCTGATAGTAGATGATTCCCCCCGAAATTTCTCTGCCTTTGAGTATGGTAAAATTTAACGGTGGGGGGTATATCCAGGGCTGGGCCGGGCCCATGCCGTCTCCGATGGGGCCGTGGCAGCCGATACAATTGTTCTGATAGATTTTGTGCCCCCGTTGCAGGCTGGCCTCGGTGGTCGGATATGGATTCGGTATGGTGCGCCACCCCTCCGGAACGATTTCCGCCAGCCAGCGGGCGTTCGCATCGGGCCCGGCTTCATAGGCCTTGATGGACTCCGCTTTCCAGTACCGCTGGCGCTCCATGCGCCGGTCGGCATTCTTGAACCCCAGGCTTTGAATGTATTGGGTCAGCGTATCGATGCGTTGCATTCCCAGCCACTCGAAAGGCGGCATGATCGAGCTGGGCCGTGTATAACGAGGGTTGATAAAATGGGCAATGTGCCAGTCGTCCGGGTGCTCCCCGCCTTCCTGTGACAGGTCCACGCCGGTGCGCTGGGACCCCAGCATCACAGGCTCATCGGCGACATAATCGCCGGTCTGGGCAATGCGTTGTGCGCCGTGTATCCAGTCGATTGCCCGAATGGACTGACTGTGGCAGTAGACGCACCCGTTTTCCAGGTATATCTTGCGCCCTTCGTCTTCAATAGGCGTGCGTGCGCGAAAAATTTCAGAAGGTGTCTTATCCTGGGTAGTGTAAGGCCAATAGACGACCGTCAGGGTGATGGCCGCCAGCAGGGCCAGAATGCCCGTGATAATGACAGTCGGGGTCATTCTCATGTTGCAGCTCCGCGATTGAAATATAACGATCGAATGATGTTATATAATCCGATGTATGCGCCTAGCATAATAAACAATCCCAGCGAGGCTCTTAAAATATAATAGGGTTGGATCATGGGCAATGTTCGATAAAGGGCTTCACCATTATACCAGGCATTTCCCTGAATGAGCCCGACGACCGTCAGGACCACTGCAAACCCCGTGACGCCGATCAGCACCAGCCAGTACTGGACGTCTGCCAGGAATTTGCTGTACAGAGGCTTACCCGTTATTTTGGGCAAAATGAAATAAAGCCCGCCAAGTGCGGTTACACCGGCAAATCCAAGCACTCCGATATGGGCGTGGCCGACCACCCAGTTATTGAAGTGGGTGATGCGCTGCACATGCGGCAATGCCATCATCGAGCCCTGGATATTAACAAAGAAGTAGTAAATGGTGCCGGTCAGCACGAATTTGGCGCCGATGTCGGCATGAATCTCTCCCAGTTTACCTTTGATCGTGTACCACAAATTGATCAATACGATCATCACCGGGATCACCATGGCCACGCTGTCGACAATCGATATGGTTTTCAGCCAGGTGGGCGCCGGTACCTGCAGCAGATGATGGGTGCCGATGTGAGTATAGACAATAATCAAAGACCAGAATCCGATCAACGATAGCGAATGGCTCCAGAGCGGGCTGCGGGTAGCAATCGGCAGGACATAGTAGGCCACCGCCAGGCCCATGGGCGTCAATAAAAGCCCGAAAATATTGTGGCCGTAGAACCATAGAAGAATCGCATCGGGGATGCCGACCAGGGCACCGGTGTCGGGTTTCCAGATGACGTTGCCCAGGCAATAGGTGATGGAGGTCAGCACAATCGCAGCCGTCGTATACCAGATGGATACGTATAAAACACGCTCCTTTCGCTTGCGAATGGTCATTAAGATATTCAATACGACCAGGGAGAAACTGATGACCACCATAATATCCACCGGCCAGGGCAATTCCGCATATTCGCGGCCCTGGGTATGGCCGGTGGCGATTCCGATCATGCCGGCGGCCACCGTGATGTTCCAGAATACGGCGCTGAATACGCCCAGTTTGTGGCTGAAGAGCTCGGTGCGCAAAAGCCTGGGGAAATAATAAAAGGCCGCTGCCAGCAGTCCGGGTGTCACAAAGCCGAAGAGCACGGCATTGATATGCATGGGTCTTACACGGCCGAAATGGACATATTCGATATTGGCCAAAAAGTCCGGCGCAATCAGGTAACCGGCGCCGATCATGCCAAAAGAAGTTGCGGCGGCAAACCACAATGCGGATGTCAGCGTAAACGCTTTGGCAGTCGGGTTGCTCGTCTGCACGCTTTGTTCTTGAGTGCTTTGTTCTTCAGTCGACAAATTCTAAGCTCCTTTAGCGCTTTGCGCTGTTATTCGTTATTGGTCGACACAATTTGCAATACCAGTAACCAATAACAAGTAACCAATAACGAACTAGCTATGGCATGCCAGCCAGCAATCGAGGTTGGCATTTTTCTTTCTGTGGCACGTAATACACTCATTCATGTACCAGGTCTTATGCGGCAGCCGCTGAAGGTTCTGCACCTGTCCGTGGCATTCGGTGCAGGCGATTTTGCTGTTGATGTGGCGCTGGTGATTAAACAATACATGTTCGGCCACATAATTAAGCTTTATCCAGGGCGTTGGCGTGTTGGTGTTGAAGTATTCGTGTTCCTTTTTAATCCAGGGATGGTTGGCGATGATATAGTTATGGCAGTGCAGACATTTTTCCACCGCCGGGATTCCGGGATGATTGGAATAGGCCACGAAGGGGTGGCAATACTGACACTGGATTTGCTTGACCCCACTGTGAACATTATGGCTGAAAGGAATCGGTTGCTCCGGTCCGATGGCGCTATACGGCATTTTGTAGAATAGGAAAATAAACACCACGATAGCCAGTCCGGTGATCAACGTGGTCAAGATGACGATTGCGTTTTTACTCAATGGTTCAATACCTCGTTAAATGATCGGTTCGCCTATCCCGGTGAGCCCGCCGCTGCTGTCCCGGGAAATCCCGGAAAATGTTTTAAAAAAAAGCTGACGGCCATGAGCATTAATCCCAAAAAGCCGACCGTAATCAATGCGTCGGAAACATTCAACGACAGCGCATACGCACCATGGCTCAGCGCCGGCGCCAGCAACAGCAGATGCTCCAACCAGAATCCGATGATAATGACACTGCACAGAATCACCATAAAAACCGGTTTTGATTTGATCTTTTTATTGATCAGGATGACAAACGGAATGATGAAGCAAACGATAAAAACGGTCCAGGCCAGCTTGTTCCAGGGAACCGTTACAGTGCGTTCAATCACATAGTAGGTTTCTTCAGGGATGTTGCCGTACCAGATGACGGTCAGCTGGACGTAGAAAAAGTCGGCCCATAGCAGGCAAAATGCAAAAAACAGTTTGCCGACATCATGGAAATGGGATGGTTCCAGCCCGGAGGCTTTTCCTTTCCTGATCTGCGTAATGGCCGCCAGGATGATCAGAGCGCCCAATCCAAGATAAAAGGCCTTAACAAATGAGTAGCCGCCGAACAGCGTCGATATCCAGTGGGGGTCCATGCTCATCACCAGATCGTAGCCGATCAGGCTGAGCACCAGCGTAAATGCCAGAATGTACAGCCCGGCCCAGACGGTCATTTTCTTTTTGACCTGCTCTGGATTGCGGTTGTTGCGAACCCATCCTCTGTAAATCATTTGCCGGAATCCACCCTGATTCTGATTTTCATCCGCGCGAAGCTGCAGCGCATTGTAAAGATAGGCAAAGCCGATGGCGTACAGTATCAGCAAACCGATACAGTCCCGCGTGAACAGAAACGGGATGTTCAGCCATACTTCTTTACCGTGCAGGTCCTCATGCAACCAAGGAAAGATATGGACCCGTCCCAGAAATAGGATTAAAAACAAAACAAATGACAGCGGAAAGAATGCCGCAAAAGATTCAGATAATGCCGAAAGCGGTCCGCTCCAGCGGGCTTTGGTCATATGCATCACCGCTGAAAAGAGAACCGCTCCCTGGGCGATGGCGGACCACAGTAAAAAATTAATCAAATAGGCCTGCCAGGCCTTTTCCGGATGGGGGCTTCTGATGCCGTAAATAAATGCGGCCACTCCAATGATGATCAGTACAATGGATATCCAGCCGATCGGCGATTTCTGTGCGATTGCGGTGTTTTTTTCTTTAGTTGCCATTTACATTCTTCATGATAGTTAAATTGGTTAAATTCGTTTTATTTGTTTGATTGGTTCAAATACAGACAATCTTGAGAACTCATAAAACCAATAAAACCGATTAAACAAACAAAACACTTAGTCGAAGACTTTTACTTCCCCGCCGTTTTGCTGAAAAAATTCTTTTAAACCATCCTGCTGTGTTGGCTCACACGTTGCCAGTACCCCGAAATGCTCACCCGAGCAACGCGGGTCGTAATAGTCCATATGCTTGAGGCTGGGCAGCCGCGCCTGGGTCAACAGGCCGATGACGTTGCCGAAGACCGCAAAAAGGATCGTAAGTTCAAAGCCGACAATAAAAAACGGAATCAACGAGATGATCGGCTTGCCGCTGACGATTAATTTCCATTCAAGTGAGCAATAAACGGCCAGGGCAAAACCACTGATGAGACCCAGGATGCCGCCGGTCAGCGTAAACCAGCCCACTTTGCTTTTTTTCAGCTTAAGCGCATCCATGATTTTATGGCTCGGAATCGGGCTGTGCACCCGCTGGAACTGGTAGGCGGAATCTTTCAGTGCGGCAACTGTCGACACCACCTGGTCCTCATTTTTAAACAGCCCCATGATGTATTTTTTAGCCTGCATGGCTGCCTCCATGGTCGAGGGTTTCTTTCATCTCTGTCATTGAGACCGACGGCAGATGCTTGGCGAACAATAAAAACAGGAAGAAAAACAGGCAAAAGCTGCCCAGCATGATGCCGTACTCGATTATCGATGGCGCGTACAATCCCCAGGCATACGGTGAAAATCCGCGAGCCACGCCGCCGATAATAATCACAAACCGTTCCCACCACATGCCGAAATTGACGATCAGCGATATGATAAAAAGCGAGGCAATGGTTGTGCGGACTTTTTTAAACAAAAACAGCAGGGGAATTAACGTGTTGCATACAGCCATGAAGTAAAAGCCCCAGCGGTATTCACCTGTGACCCGCCAGCGAAACTGCTCGATTTCAACTGCATTGTGGCTGTACCAGGCGATAAAGAATTCAGTGGCATAGGCAAAGCCGACGATCAGCCCGGTAAAGACAATGGTCTTGGCCACATTTTCCAACACGCTGCGGGTAATGATTTTCTGGTAGCCGAATATTTTGCGCAACGGAATCATCAGGGTGAGCACCATGGCCAAGCCGGAATGGATGGCGCCGGCCACAAAGTAAGGCGCAAATATGGTGGTATGCCAGCCGGGCACGATTCCCAGCGCAAAATCCCAGGAAACGACACTGTGCACCGAAATGACCAGCGGGGTGGCCAGGGCGGCAAAGAACAGATAGCCGCGCGTATAGTGCCGCCACTGCTCATGCGCGCCGGTCCAGCCCATGGAAAGTAAGGTAAATATTTTCTTGCGCAAGCCTTCGGAGCGGTCCCGGATGGCGGCCAGATCCGGCAGCAACCCCGTATACCAGAACAGGGAGCTGACCGTCAGATAGGTGCTGATGGCAATCACATCAAACATCAGCGGTGATAAAAAATTGGGCCACAGCAGTCTCTGGTTGGGATAGGGGATCATGTACATGACCTGCCAGACACGCCCTAAATGAATAAACGGAAAAAGCCCGGCGATGCAGACGGCAAAAACGGTCATGGTTTCGGCCGCGCGGGCAATGGGGTTGCGCCAGCCGGCCCGAAACAAATGCAGGATAGCGGAAATCAACGTTCCGGAATGGGCAATTCCCACCCAGAAGACAAAGTTGATCAGATAGGTGCCCCAGGCCACCGGATTGTTTTGCCCGCCGGCGCCGATACCGATAAAAATCTGATAGATCCAGCAGGCAGCGCCGACCAGAACGCCTAAAAATAAAACCGCCACGATTG
>WOR8_10001763_pt1 | contig 21734 bp, 14 predicted proteins | sample DeeMarSeWOR38_10_FD_19890 | JGI IMG/M metagenome (IMG submission 19890) | reverse complement strand
CTTCTAGGCACCACAGGCAAAACTGCTGTGGAAAACTCGGTTTACTTAAACAATTTCGAAAACAACGCCAACCACGTTCGTTCCCTTTCAGGCTCAAACCACACCGTAAACCACTTTGACAATGGAGTCAAGGGCAACTATTACGATGATTATCAGGGCAACGATGCAAACGGGGATGGCGTGGGTGATTCACCTTACACGGTTCAGGAAACTCGTTGGGAGGAAGAACTAAAAAGAGAGGTGACTATTGTGTTTTTCCAAGATGATTATCCACTTATTTCACCTTTTGACATTGACAGCTTGAATATCGAATTGCCCGAATGGGCATCTTCAGCGATTTCTTCACTTGAACCGGCAACACCAGAACCTACACCTAGTCCTTCACCTACCGCGTCACCCTCTCCATCACCATCTTCCACACCTATACCTACTGGAGAACCTGAACAACCAGAGCAAGATATGACTGCAGGTGCAATACTTGCAGTGGCATCAATTGCTGTTTTTCTGGGTCTACTGGCCTACTTCATCAAAAGAGGATAGTCAATAATTTTTGTGTCAAGGATTCTTTACAAATACTCCTTTTAGCATGGAATAAGCTAGTATTGTTGGGTGCTGTACTGTTGGTTGCTATGAGATGGGCAGCAACTGCAGTTCTAGTGACAGTTTTCCTAATGGCAACTTTTGCTCAGAGGGGAGTTGCGGAAGCCGATATTCCTTTTGATGACCCTGGGATAAGCGATGGTTCTTTGTATGACCCTGATGTAAACATAGATTCGCCAAGTCTCTATCCAGAAGAAATCTATCAGGAAACAAGCATTCCCATAGAAGTTGGCGTCTTTCCTCGGTACACAAGTAGAAAATTTGTTGACATTTACTATAGTTTAGATGGTGGTCCTAACATAACATTGAGCATTAATACATATGAAACCAGTTCGGGCATTTTTGGGAAAGGAACTTTGGATAACCTGACAGATGGCTATCATACGGTGGAAGCGTACTCCACTGATACTCAAGGAAACATAATTTCTGATTCAGTAACATTTCGAGTAGATGCTACGGCTCCAAAAATCGCAAACCTCTCTGTCAAGAACACAGACTCAGGTGATAGGCTGCTTAGTTTCAATGTTGATGAGACGGCACGTTGGGTTGGGTACAGTTTGGATAACCAGGCAAATGTGACAGTTACTGGTGATGTTGTTTTGGGAGACTTGCCTTTTGGTTCTCATAATGTTACGGTTTATGCTAATGATACTGCTGGAAATATGGGTGCCTCAGAAACATTTTTCTTTACTGTTGAGCCTTTCCCAACTATACCCGTCTTAGCAGGAATAGGAATAACAGCAAGTGTCGGAGTAGGTCTAGTGGTTTACTTCAAGAAACGCAAACACTGAGCATTCTACTTGTGAATTTGGAAATTTGGGAATTCTTGGCAAAGAATTAATTTTATTGTCAACAAAATTTTACAGGTTTCTAAGTCAGCTTTTCTCATCATCTTTCTCTGTTATCATAGAACTTTCAGTGATTCTCCGTCGTTAGGCATATTGAGTTCTTAAGGTATTCCTGGTTTTTCAGTCTCTTAACTCTCAGAGACTTCCTACATTCCAACGGATCTTCAGTCTGGGCTATGCTGATTTCCCCATCAAACGAGTTGATTACCGCATTTGCCTGATCAGGAGGATGCATACTAGGATCTAAAACAGCTAACATAGTGAAACCTTTAGAACCTAAATCAGTAGTTAACTCCAAGATCCACTTGCACGTAGCTTTAGCTTCATAATTCAATAGAACGTGTGAAACGGTTTCAACACAAATCCGCTTCTTCTTCGACGGCTCTATGTTCCGATAAGCTTTCAAAAGCGATATATTGAGGTTGGTCAAGTCTGCTATGCTTCTAAGCTTGGTGACATTCGGCAGATCCGGAACTTTGGTTTTAGGCTTAGGATTACACAAAAACAGGTGGAAATTCGAGTTTTCCAAGAAATTGTCTATGTTGTCTGCTTCTGTGGTTACATAAAACACAACTTCATCTTCAGCAGTCCCAGCTTCCAAGAAGCTCTTAATCAGGAATCCTCGCTCATCACTGGGAGGGCCAGTTAAGACAACAGCGTAGTTTTCCGGTATGCCTCCCATGAGTAAGCGGTCAAGTTCCATAAAGCCAGTTGTAATTCTTCCTGGAAGCACCTCGAAGGTAGGTTTTTTAGGACTTGCAGAAATAGTGAATGGGTTGGCTACACTCGTCTTGGTTTGTCCCAATTCGTTCATGTAAGTAACTTTCGGATTAATATTGTAACTGCCGGTCTTTGTCGTTTTAAGCTTGAGTTTGACTGTTTCAACTTGAAAGGGACCGACGCTTTTCTCTTTCAACACAACAAAACCGCTATCAAAACTACAAAATGGTATACATCCAACAACTTTAAGCCCGGAGGGAATTACACCTTCAATTTTATCAAGTGTGGCTGGATTTTTGCCAACATTTACCAAATCAAGTCGCAATTCAAACTCTTCTCCAACCTGGATTTTTCTAGGTGCCATAACATCAAAAAACACATCTGCATGTTCAAGCTGTTTGTTGGCCTGTTTCAAAAGCTTCTTAATCTTTTCTCTCTGAATTTTTGCTTCTTCAATTTTTCCTTGCTTCTCAAGAACCCACGCGAAGTCACCTCTCATCATCACTTCGTAGCCAACAACAGCAAAAGGTGCTTCACCTAGAAGCTTGAATTGGTTTTCAAAAAGTGTGATAGATTGTTCAAATTGACCTTTCGCAGCTAAATAGACTGCTTTGGTAGTGTTGATTAAATTTAATGCTTGTGCACCCGTAACTTGGAAACGCTTAAGGGCTTCATCTGCTGTTTTCATCCTAGTTTTAAACGCTTTATCTGCATGGTCAAGATCACCTAGTTTGCTATATAATCTAACAAGGGAGAGTGGCAGTTCAAAAACGAAGGTCATAGCATCTGTTTTATTAGCATATTCTATCGCTTTTAGTGTTTGAGATAGTGATTTTTTGAGGTTTTCTTCTTGTTCATTAATCAAACTCAATCCTTTGCTCGCCCAAGTAAGCTGAATGAAAAGCCCTAATTTCTCACCAATTTCAAGGATATCAGCATGTTTACTTCTGGATTCTGAGTATAACCCTAAGGCATAAAAAACTTGAGCTGCATTTTGAATAGCTTTTGCTTTTTTGCGTTCATCTCCGATTTCCTGAAAAATAGCAATAGAACGAAGTATTCTACTCAAGCCTTTTTTACAGTTTTCAACTGCAGTAGTAATAATACTGCTTCTAGATAATGCTTCAGCCACGTCAGCAAGCGAATTTTCTTCCTCGAATATCTGAAGAGCAGCATTGTAATCTGCCAAGTCTTGGATAACATTTCCGCGTCCTGCATAAGCAAAGGCTCTACCTCTGTTGCTAAGGATTCTTCCCATCTCCAAACGATCATATGTTGCAAGCTTGTCGGCTTCTTTCGCATACTCAATAAGGAGATCAGGTTCATCACCCTTATGGAAAGCCGCATCTGTTGCCTTTCTAAGAGCACGCAGACGCACCAAACCTTTTTCAGAAGAAGCAAGTTCGGTAAAGGTTTTTATTGCCTCTCCATACATCGAGTTAGCAGCGTATGCATCTCCCAAACCCTCCAAAGCAATACTTTTTTGTTCAGTATTTTCTTCTTGGGTGTTTTGGAGAACATATTTGAAATGCTGAATTGCTTGTTGGTTACTAAACCTCGATAGTGCATCTTTCGCCGCAGCTAAAGTGTAGTTTAATGCTTTTTCTTTGTTTCCTGCTTGAGAATAATGATAAGCCAAATCGCTAAGAGGCGGAATCTTGTCCTTACCACTTTCTAATTTCTCTGCGATTCGCGCGTGGTATCCTTGCTTTAACGGTAAAGCCAACTCCTCGTACAGAGTAATACGGGATCTCTCATGATCAAACTTGTAGCAGTTCTTTTCCACTAAAACCAATCGGGTAGTATGTGCTATTATATTCAAAGTCTCAAGAACTTCCAAGGTATCGATTCCAAGGACATTACTGAGAAGCTCTAAATCGAACTTTTCTCCAATGACTGCCGCTGCATCAAGTACTCTTCGTTGAGTATATTTGAGTGCAGATAATCTTCGCAAAATAATGTCTTTAATTTTATTAGGAATGTCAATTTCACGAACTACTAATCGCCATTGGTTGTTCTCTCGAATAAGACTTTTTTGTTCAGATAGCATTCGCAACGATTCTACAACAAAGAGAGCATTACCTCGACTCTCTTTTAATAGTCTCTCAGAGAATTCTTCTTGAATACTTGCACCAATCATGTTCTTAGCTAGCTTTGAAACAGCATCCTTGGTCAGATTTGAGAGTTTGATTTCGGAGAAAAGATCTTCCCTTTTCATAACACGAAGAGTCTCAATTAATGGATGTGAATACCCTTCTTTATCAACTGTAAGCTCTTCGCTTCTGAATGTAGCAATAATTAAGATCCTTTTGGTATTATTTATAGCACGAGATAGATAATGCAGCAGCTCCAAAGAAGCAGAATCTGCCCATTGTACGTCTTCTATAAATAAGATTAGAGGCGCTCTTTTGGATATTGAGTGAAGTATTTTCGCAACTGAAATGAAAGCCTGGTCCTTCCATATCCGGGGAGATAAGATTCTAGGATTTACAGATGTCTCTTCAGGTTTTATCCAAGTTAACAACTTGGCTATTCCTTGTTTTTCAAATTGGGAAAGCTCAATGAAACTAGACTGGACTCTAGGTTGTAAAGGAGTAACGTTTTGTTCATCTTCAATTGAAGAAGACAGCGCTTTGAAGGCTTCAACAAATGGAAAATAAGGAATCGAGGATTCGCTTAAACACCATCCAGACAATACAATCATCTTTTTGTGTTTTATACGGTTTAGAAACTCGTTAGTTAACCTAGTTTTTCCAGTTCCAGCTTCACCAGAAATAAAAACTGTTTTCCCAATTCCTTTCAAAGCTAGCTTTAGATGATCCTTAAGCTTTTCCAGTTCTTTTTCTCTTCCAACGAATTTTGGTTCAGTCAAGAGTTTGGATTGCAACTGATCAACCTTTATTTTCTTTTAGGTTTGAGATTAAGGTGAATTAGTATACAAAGGATTACTCATTATTCCTTTAGGACTGCTTAAATGAATTCCATTTTTTCCATAAAAGATAAATTATTTTAAAAACATAAAAGGGTGACTGCAGGCTCTTGAATTCAATTTAACAATTACAATAAGATATTCTGTAGGAAAGAAAGAATTGGAACAGGATTTAAAAGAAAAATCTTTGGTTAGTAGAGTCTTTGTTCCTTCTTTGATTATAGCTAATTTTTCACTGTTCGTTGTAGACATAATAACGAAAGTATTTTTGCCAGACATAACCATAACGTTCTTTGGTTCTTCAGACCCGGTCTTTGTAGCTATCACAAGTCAACTAAGAACTCTTTCAAATGCTGCTTCACTTGTTTTTGGATTATTACTGGGGGTATTAGCGGTTAGATATAGTCATAAGAAACTGCTCGTCCTGGGTGTTTTATGTATCTCAGTAGGGGCGCTAGGTTGTTCTTTCGCTCCTAACCTAATCTTCATGCAAATCTTTTATGCCATAGAAGGAATTGGCACGACTGTCGCGGGTATAATGGCGATGGTATTGTTGGGTGAAATGTTGCCCTTAAACAAAAAAGGCGCTTCGACAGCATGGGTAATGACCGGAGGAGCAATTGCTAATTTGGTGGGAACATCAGTTATCAGTTTATTCTTTGTAGAAACGGAAAGCTGGCGTTCATTTCTTTTGTGGTTTGCTCTTCCTGTTTCATTAATGGCTTTAGTTGCTGCCTACTTTGGGATTCCATCACCTGCTCAGAAACAAGAGCAGGATATAAAAAAAGGAGATTACTTGAAGGCTTTCAAGCAGATTTTTCAGAAAAAATCGGCAGCTGTCTGCCTAATAGGTAATATGTTGCGAGTGGCTAGCGTGTCAGGAGGTTTCTTAGTTATAGCTTTCTTTAGGGCAGATTTCGGTTTATCAATAGCTACAGGAGCTACAGTTGGATTAGGCATTATTATAGTTAGTATTGTCGGACAGTTAATAGGAGGTCACTTGTTAAACAGGATTGGACGAAAACGTTTAGCAGTGATAACTATGATTATCGAAGGCATAACTTTACCACTTTTAGCATTCGCACCTGAACTTTGGATTGCCTTGATCATTTTGTATTTTAATAGTTTCATTGGCGCTTTTGCGGGTCCTGCTCTTATTAATTTAACTCTCGAGCAGGTACCTCAATCCAGAGGAACGATAATGTCAATAAATAGCGTTCTTCTTTCCCTCGGAGGAACTATTGGAGTAGGTATTAGTGGATTAGTGCTCGCCTTGTATTACTATACAGGAGTATTTGTCGTCTTTGGCCTACTGATTCTCGCCACAGCTGCTATCTTCTTCTTTTTCGTCGAAGACCCATGTGTTACAAAGTCAACTGAATCAATGAAACCTAAACCATCATAGGAGCGCCCACAGCTTTTTTCATCGTCTTTCTCAGCTTTTGATCTCCAAGTGGAGAGTTCTTTTTAGCTCAAACATGATTATAAACTCAAACTTTGGGTTCGAATTTTAATTAGGCATCAATTGCTTATTTAGTAGACAGAGAATGGTTTGCTGGAGTTCTGAAAGACAAACTTAAAGGAAAACGAAGTGAAGATGGCAAATTGGGTAATCTTCAGTCTATCCAGAGCCCTCTCAACCCCATTCTCCGATGTCGATATAACCCCAAAAAAAAGAAGGGGGAAACTTAGTTGTGGTTTTCTGTTGGTTGCCTAGCGTTTTCTGAGCATCAGGATAATTACTAATCCGATGACTATGATTGCGACTATCATTCCAATTGACATTGGCAGGAAGTAAAGGTCAGCTGCAGATGCAGGCATTGGTGTTGGCTCAGCAGTAGCTACAGGCGCATCTGTTGCATGGAAAGCTGCTTTAGAATTCGAAGGATAGTAAGATTCAGACCCAGCGAATGATGCAACTACAGTGTATTTGCCTGGTATATCGGGCACCCAGGTGTGGCTGAAGAAGCCTGTTCCGTCACTTACCGTTGTTCCTATGTTTCGGTAGTTGCCGTTCGAGTCAAGAACATCGATTACTATTGGAACACCGGTGACTGTTTCAGGAAATGGTTGCTGCATGTACACGTACTCCATCCAATCCGTCATGTTTTCGTCAGAGACGCATGGAAGGCCATTGGGGAAGTTGGCTGCATTAGCTTGCTGTTGGGAGCCAGAAGAGATGTCGGATATTGTACCGCTGACGACTACAGGTGTGGATCCAACCTGACCCACGCCAGACGTTGTAACGGTTAACTTGGTTGGACCTTTACCGAACGCGTATATCTGGTTATCATAAGCGTTCAGTGTCACCATAACCCCGTCAGAGATGCCTGGTCCACTTGTCACATCGAAAGCGTCAATACTCCACACTACTTCACCAGTCTCTAAGTCCAAAGCCAGTTGTTGTGCATCGTGGAATAACGGTGGGCTGTACATGTGACCCTCTGGAACAAAGAGTTTACCGTCGGCAATTGATCCAACCGTGAAAGTCCAGATGGAATTGCGTCCGTAGGGTGACTCATACCCAGCCGTTGGAGTGTGATATTCCCACCTCATCTCTCCAGTCCTAATGTTGTAGGCGTAAACATCTCCTCCATAGAGCCATATGTAGATGTATCCGTCAGCAACGATAGCGTTAGCACCCAAAGTGCTGAATGCGCTGGCACCCGGCAGGGTGGTCGGACCCCAGAGTTTCTGGCCGTTTGTTAGACTGAAACCGCTGATTGACAGTGTTGATTCTGTGAGTTCCACGTAAACTTCGCTGCCAGACCAAACGCCGCCTGTGTATACGATGGCGTAAGGGACTTGGGTTCGATTGATTGGTCCCCATAGCCTATGGCCGTCTATTGCGCTGAAGCCTGCTTCTTCCATCCATCCTGACACGTAGAGACCGGCGAAGTCAGCGTAGTCTGCTCCTGTCAGAAGCACTACGTCGCTTTGAACTGCTTGAACGTCAAGATAGTATGCCGGGAATGGGAAGCCGTACATCGTGTTTGTGTAGTTCAACGGATTTCCGTCTGTGTCTGTGGCTGGCAACGGTACAGACCATTGCACGCCTAGCTCAAAGTCTAGTTGCGCTCCATGTGGAGGTCGCCACATCCACTGATCGGCAACTGGTTCTCCTCCGCCGTAGTTGGCTACGTTGAGGTTAATGCATCTGGTTGAATTCCACATAGAAAGTGATGCCAAGACCTCTCCGGTAACAAAGTTTGCAGTCGAGTTGACGTAGTAGCCTATCAAGTCGCCGTTATCATCCGAAACAAGCTCCATCCGTCGGGTTCCTGTAATGTTAAGTATCCATTCTCCCGTCATTGCATCGTACATAGACATGTACGAGGGTGACCCGCCGAGCCCAGCGCCGCTTATAGGTATTGCCCACAGGTAGGCAAGACCTCCGAACTGGTTGGGTGTGATCATGTTAATTATTTGCCCGCATCTGAGCACTTCGTCGTTGACTTCAGCCTCTGTCTTGGTCCATATTGTCTGCCCGGTTCGCAAGTCAACTGCCGCCCATCCTTCCGGATGAGTTGAGCTGCCAGGATATTGAGTATAGTAGAGTATGCCTTGCATTATTATTGGAGCGAATTTGGGTTCATACTGAGAGGTTGAATAGTAGTTGGATGTTTGGGTGTTGCCATATTCTCCTCCGATCATCCCTCCGAAGGCTATAGGCTTTGTCCATAATATGTGAGCAGTATTGGGAGCTTTTGTATAGGGGTTGTAGTTGCCCGTAGAATTGTACATTCCAGTTGAAGCGAATGTTGATTGGCCCAGACCAAGCCAGTTGCCTCCGATTTGGTTCCATTCATTGTTCTCTCCGTAGATCGGTCGGGTCCAGTATTGTGAGGGAAGCGGAACCGAAGGCGGAATTGTTATCGATTCCTCTTGTACTGTCAGTACGTATACGTCGCTTTCGCTAGGCAGGAAATAATCTCCCAACCACACGGATGGTGGAGTTCCGGGAGGAAGGTTTTCACCCGTTAGGACTTGTCCAGCGAAGAACATTTGGAAGCTATATTCGCCAACGGTGTTTGGAGTGAAAGTCGTATAGGTTCCTCCCGTAGCATCAGATGTGAATGTCCCCAACGTCTGAGTATTTCCATCGGGGTCTGTGACTCTGACGGTCATGCCTCCCCATCTGTCACCGTATTGCGCACTCGCTGTAGGTGGTGGTATGTTGACAAAGAAGTTAACATTAACCTGTTGACCAACTCCGATTGGGTTAGGAGAGACGTTAATAAACGAATATGTCTCAATATCTCTAGGCGGATCATGTGCAAGAATTGTTGGGAATGCTACAAGTGAAAGAACGAAAATCAAAAGCAGTGCAATCGCAGTTGTGATTCTATTTCTTGTCATTTTCCATTCTCCTTAAGTTATTATGCATTTAACTATGCACGTCAACTTGTTGTCAATTTCCTTTATTTATAACTTATCAACGAATTAATCTCAGCTTTTTCAGGAAAGAAGTATCATATAATTTTTATATTAACCACCAACAAAGTGTTCAGAATGAAAGCATTAATTCTCAGTGGCGGTAAAGGTACTAGACTTCGACCTTTAACTTTCACGTGTGCCAAACAGCTTATTCCGGTAGCCAACAAGCCTATCTTGGGCTACGTTTTTGATCAAGTGGCAGCAACTCAAATAAGCCAAGTCGGAGTGATAACTGCTCCAGACACCGGTCAATACGTTAAGGAATACGTGAAAGATGGCTCAAAATGGAATCTAAACATCGAATATATACCGCAAGAACCACTTGGATTAGCACACGCAGTTAAAACTGCCCAGCAATTTCTCGATAAAGATTCTTTCCTCATGTGTCTAGGAGACAACGTCACCGGTCAAGACCCAAACACCTTCATCGAAAAGTTCAGAAAAGAAAATCTAGACGCCCTCATCATACTGAAAGAAGTCGATGACCCCTCAAATTTCGGCATAGCCCAACTTGACAGCAAAGGCAATATCACTAGACTAGTGGAGAAACCTAAGGAAAAAATCGGAAATCTAGCAATAATCGGAACTTACCTTTTCTCGAACAAAATACACAAGGCAATATCCCAACTGAAACCTTCTTGGCGAGGAGAACTTGAAATAACCGATGCTATTCAAGAGATGATAAACATGGGCTTCAACGTCAAAACCCAAATGCTAGACTCCTGGTGGCTGGACACTGGGAAAAAAGACGACATACTCTTAGCCAACGCCCGAATCTTAGATGAATACATAAAACGTGACATAAAAGGCAAAGTAATCAACAGCACAATCAACGGACGGGTCAAAGTAGAATCAACAGCAAAAGTAGTCAACAGCACCATAACAGGACCCTGCATAATCGGAAATAACGTTTCAATCGAAGACTCCTGCATAGGCCCATACACCAGCATAGGAGACAACTCTACCATCCTGAATTCCAACGTAGAACACTGCGTCATACTTGAAAACGTTAAATTAACCAATATGGAACGCCTTGAAGACAGCCTCATCGGCAAAAACTCAAAAGTAGCCAAAAACACAAAAAAACGCACAATCAAACTTCACATAGGCGACTACTCCGAAGTAGAAGTCTAACAACTTAACTAGACTGTAACATAATAACTGTTATAACATCTTCTTCAGAAATAAGATTCTACATTAAACCTAAGCCTGGAATAACAATGTTAGAAGGAATAACCGTCAAACCCTTAACCCGTTTTCCCGATGAGCGCGGTTTCTTCACAGAAATAATGCGCAAAGACTGGACCAAACTATTTGGAAAAGACGAAATCGCGCAGGCTAACCTTTCATTAACATACCCCAACGTTATCAGAGCATGGCACATGCATCTGAAAGGCCAAACAGACTACTTCATACCCCTTAGAGGAGCCATAAAAATCTGCGCTTATGACGAAAAAACAGGAGAACTAACCGAAATAGTCTCTACTGGTTCAGAAATGCAAGTAGTGCGCGTTCCCGGACATTATTGGCACGGATTCAAAGCACTAGGCACTATCCCAGCCATGCTTCTCTATTTCACCACCAAATTGTACGATTACAAAGAGCCTGATGAAGAACGCAGACCCTGGAACGACCAAACCGTCATCCCAAAATCTATCAACGGCAAAACAACCGATCCCCGCGTCGACAAACCTTGGAACTGGAACCAACCACCTCACAAGTGAAGAACATGAAACTTCTCGTAACCGGCGGATTAGGCTTCATCGGAAGCAACTTCTGCCGCCACATACTCACACAAAACCCCGACTGGGAACTAACAAACATAGACAAAATGGGCATAGGCGCCAACCCAGCGAACCTGCGCGATATGGAAAACAACAAAAAATACACTTACATAAAAGGCGACATCTGCAACCCCCACCTCGTAGACAAACTAGTCCGACACGCAGATGCCGTCGTGAATATAGCTGCTGAAACTCACGTAGACAGAAGCATAACTAAACCACACATCTTTATGCAGAACAACACCGTAGGCACCTTCACAATCCTAGAAGCCATAAGAAAAAAGAACAAAAAAACCAAATTGGTTCATGTGTCAACAGATGAAGTCTACGGCGAAACGCTTGAAGGATCCTTCACAGAAAACGCCCCACTCCAACCAGGGAATCCTTATTCAGCCTCAAAAGCAGCCGCCGACATGTTCGTTCAGTCATACCAAAAAACCTACAACCTGAACGCGTCAATCACAAGATGCACAAACAACTTTGGACCTTACCAACTCCCAGAAAAACTTATACCCAAAACCATCATCAGAGCCCAAAAGAACCTGCCAATCCCAATCTACGGGTCAGGAACAAACATCCGCGACTGGATCTACGTACAAGACCACTGCACTGCTATAGAAACAGTTCTCAAAGACGGAGAAGCAGGCGAAGTCTACAACATCTCAGCTGGAAACGAGATTTCAAACATCGAAATAGCAAAAACAATCCTAAATCTTTTGAAGAAACCGGAAAGTCTAATAACTTTTGTAGAAGACCGCCCAGGCCACGACTTAAGATATAGTCTGGACTCAAACAAAGTTAGGTCTGAGTTGGGATGGCACCCAAAGTTCTCTTTTGAAAAATCACTGAAATCAACAGTCAAATGGTACGTTGAAAACGAACAATGGTGGAAACCAATCTCCACAGAAACTATTCTCCATCCAACACCTTGGAAACAACGTGAAGAAAATTGAAGATTCTAATCACAGGCGCAAGCGGCCTATACGGCTCAAAACTAGCCGAACTAGCAAGAACAAAAGACTACATAGTTTATTCGGGATACAACCAACACAAACCTGCCTACGGAACTCCCATTAAATTTGAAATCTCGGATAAAAAAAGCGTAGAAACAGCCTTCAGGAAAACGAAACCCCACGTAGTAGTACACGCTGCCGCGCTGACCAATGTTGACGAATGCGAAAACAACAAGGAACTTGCTTGGAAAACAAACGTTGACGGCACAAGAAACATAATTGAAGCAGCCAAACAACACCGCGCTTTTCCACTACTCATTTCAACAGACTACGTATTCAACGGCAAAAAAGGCTTATACAAAGAAACTGATCAGACTGACCCAATCAACTATTACGGACTCACCAAATTAAAAGCCGAAGAACAAGTCAAAGAATTGGTGGACCAACACTGCATAGCAAGAACAAGCGTCATCTACGGTTCAACCCCAGCTACAGGCAAAATCAACTTTGCGCTATGGCTAATAAACAAACTCAAAAACAATCAACAAGCAAAAATTGTAATCGACAAATGGAACTCCCCCACGCTAAACACAAACCTAGCTTCCATGACCACGGAAATCATAGAACGCAAACTAACCGGTATCTTTCATCTCTCCGGAGCCACTCGCATCAGCCGACTTGACTTCGCAAAACAAATCGCCAACACCTTCCACCTGAACTCAAACCTCATAAAACCCACCAAACCAACCGATTTCGGTTGGAAAGCCAAAAGACCAAAAGACTCTTCACTCAACACCACAAAAGCCCAACAAACACTAGAAAACAAACCCCTTCAAATCAAACAAGCCCTAGAAAGACTAAAACAAGAAATAACATTCAAATCCTAACAAACAGGCATTTACCCAGAACAAACATAATATCTTTCTAATCTTCCATTATCTCATCCACTATCTCAATTTCGATTATATCCAACGCTCTTATCATTGGAATAAAAAGCATAACAACTGCAATTCCCATTAGCGCAAAAGCCGTCCCGACAACAGGATCATAAACCAACGTCAAATCGATCGTATCGGCTATTCCTTGCAGATTAAGCGTGTTTAACACGACAGAACCTGTCTGACTTAAAAAGAAGATACTCAACACCTGGTATGCCAAGGCAAAGGTGGGCAAAAAGAAACCAACCGTCTTCGAAAAGCGACTGCGCTCTTCGCTGTACATGTAATGCGGCACGATCGAAAAGGCCACTAGTGCTGTAGCTCCCCATAGAAAAGTCCACGCCAACTGATTACAACGCCAGTACTCGTTTGCCCAAGCATAGTTGAAAACCAAACCGTAACTGTACAAGTCCTTATGCACAAAACTGTCCATCTGCAGCAAGTAGAAGAATGCTATCCCATTCAAAACCAAGATAACTAGCAGAACAACAACGGTTTTTAACTCTAACAGATTTCTCGACTTCAACTTTCTCCAACAACCTCGGTTAAATCACGATTATCGCTTAATGAAAACTGCATAATAGAAAACAAGCTCAACTCCTCACTTATTAGGTGATGAAGTTCGCTATTAAAGCTCCCATTGCATAGTATATTTCTCCGTCGTATGTTTCTATCAATTTCTCAGGTTAAGAATCAGTGTAATGCCTCGCCAACACAGATTTGGGTACTCTTCCCTGAAAAATCTTTAATGAACAAAAACATAATTTGAACAAGAGAGAGAAATCAGTGACTGCCTTCAAAAATATTCTAGATCCAAACGAGCAAGTATTATGGAGTGCCAAACCCGACAAGAAATCCTTTTTGCTACCAGCCTTTGGAGGTATTCCCTTCGCATTGCTGTTTTTAGCGGCTTTCATATTAATCCTAAACTTTGGATCGCCCACCACTATGGGCTTTGGTTATTTCTTCTTGCTGGCCATTCTTCTAGGTTTTGTTGTTTTCTTGATTTTCGTTCCTCCATATTGGCAGTACAAAAAGCTTGCTCATGTAGGATATATGATAACAAATCAACGGCTGATTGTAAAAAAGGAATTCATGATTATGAAGCATGGTTTGTCAGTCTTGAAGAAATAAAAGATGTAATTGTTAAAATTGGCTTTGTTGATATGTTATTTGGCACAGGAAAACTATACCCGATAACGAGTGCGTATCCATACGAACCGAAACCGCGAGCTTATACACGAGGGGGAATGTATAGGCCAATGAAAGTTTTCAATGTTGCAGAACAAAAGTATGAGGAAATACCCGAAATAGAACTTTACAGAAAAAGCCAAACGCATCCTCGTATTGAAGGATTGAAAGAACCTTATGCAGTACAAAAATTCTTAAGAGAGGTCATATTTGGAGCTGGAACAAATTTTGTGAGCTGCAAATACTGCAATTACCGTTATGATCTAAACAAAGAAGGGAAATGTCCACATTGTGGAGGACCACACCCTCAGCATTACTCATTATAACTAATTATTCGGATGCACCTTTCAAATTTGCTATTCATAAATCTTCATCTTCCTTTTAAAGTGCGCTGAAAAATCAGTTTAAAAGTATTAATCTAACCTTTTGCTAATCAAAACAACTACGAATTCAATTAACGCGCTTGGGAAAAGCCGAACAAGGAAAAAAGCGAATGTCAAAAAACAACACAGTAAAGTCATATGGCAGAAACATCCTTCGGATTCTGTCCTTCGTCAAACCTTACCGTATGCAAGCGTCAGCTGCAGTGCTCGTGCTTCTAGTAGCGGTTATTATCGAGCTCATCCAACCGCGACTAATTCAAAGAGTTATTGATGAAGGAATAGCCCAAAGTGACCTCACAGTCGTAACCGTCACAGTAGCAATAATGATTGCCCTATCAATACTCGAAGCCGGCATCACCATCGCGAATACTTACCTGTCAGTAAAGGTTGCACAAAGCTTTGCACATGACTTGCGGTCCTCTGCATTTCGTCAGATTCAAAAATTCAGCTTCGGCAACCTAGACCAGTTCCAGACAGGAGAACTGGTAGTCAGGCTCTCAAGCGATGTTAACATCAGTCAGATGATCGTCATGGTGCTCCTTAGCATGTTTGTCAGGGCCCCAATCATGGTTGTCGGAAGCATAGTGATGATGTTAACAATCAACTTGGAACTAGCACAAATAATGCTCTTTCTACTTCCTTTAACTTTGATCCTAGCAACCATCTTTGTTGCCAAAGGTCAACCTCTCTTCCTTGAAGTGCAAAGACGCCTGGACAAACTGAACATGGTTCTACAAGAGAACCTCGCAGGCATACGTGTCGTCAAAAGCTTTGCCAGAACGGACAGAGAAATAAAGAGATTCGGAGACGCCAACCAAAATTTATATTCACAACAAGTTAAAGTCGCCACATTATTCTCAATCCTCTTCCCAACTATGCTACTAATCATCAACATGAGCATTCTAGGCGTAATTTGGTTCGGAGGTCAACAAGCCATAGCGGGAACCTTCACAGTTGGCGAACTCATAGCTTTCACAAACTACCTGTTAACAACAATATTTCCACTTCTCTTCTTTTCCATAATGGCCGCGCAACTCTCAGCAGCAGACGCCTCGGCCAAACGAATCTATGAAGTGCTCGATTCAAAACCGAAAATAACAGAGAAACCAAAAGCTATCCCCCTCAAGAACATCAACGGCAGAATAGCTTTCGAAGACGTATGTTTCAGCTACACTAAAGACTGCAAGGAACCAGTACTCAACCAAATCAGCTTCGTCGCAGAACCTGGCAAAACCATAGCGATACTAGGCGCAACAGGTTCCGGAAAAACTACACTTGTAAACCTGATACCAAGATTCTACGATACAACCAAAGGACGAATCACCATTGACGGAATAGACGTACGCGATGTAACGATACAATCCCTAAGAGAAAACATCGCGGTCTCTCTACAAGAACCCATCCTATTCTCAGGCACCGTGAAAGAAAACATTGCCTACGGGAAACCCGACGCTTCAGCCGATGATATAAACTCAGTCTCCAAAGCAAGTCAAATCCTCAACTTCGTCAAAAGCCTGCCAAAAGGATACGAGAGCGACGTAGGATACAGGGGAGCAGGATTATCAGGAGGCCAAAAACAGAGAATCGCAATAGCCAGAGCCCTACTCGTCAAGCCAAAGATACTCATCCTCGACGACAGCACCAGCAGCGTGGATGTACAAACAGAAGCAAAGATTCAAGAAGCCCTAGAAAAACTAATGGGCAAATCAACCATCTTCATCATAGCACAACGCATAAGCACCGTTCTAAAAGCAGACACAATCATAGTTCTAGAAAAAGGAAAGATTGCCGCAATAGGCGATCACACCAAACTAATCAGAGAAAGTCCAATCTACAAAGAGATTTACGATTCCCAGCTCGGAGGAGGCATAAAAACATGAGCTCACCTCCTCCCCGAAGCGAATCATCAACCCAGCCAAAACGAGGATTCCGTGGAGGTCCACCAGGACCCCATAGAGGTCCAAGCGTAATAGAGAAGGCCAAGAACCCTCGTCTAACCCTAAAAACACTCCTCAGCTACATGCTTCCTTACAAGACAGAACTGTTAGCCATTGGAATCTTTGTAACCATCAGTTCACTGCTAAACCTGCTTGGACCATACTACGTCGGCTTTGCCGTTGACAGCTTCATCTCCATAGGCGACCTAGCAGGCTTGCTCGGAATAGTGCTGCTCCTCTTAACTATTTACATTGGCGCATGGTCTACTCAGGCAATTCAAGGTGCACTCATGGCTCGTGTTTCCCAGCGGGTTTTGAAAGGCCTCAGAAAAGACTTGTTCGAGCACCTTCAAACCTTAAGCCTCAGCTATTTTGACCAAAGCACTCAAGGAGAACTAATGAGTCGCCTCACAAACGACGTTGAAGCCGTAAATCAAGCCCTAAGTCAGAGCTTCATCCAACTAATCTCCAGCTTTCTCAGTCTAATCGGAATACTCGCCGCCATGTTCTTACTCAACGTCTGGCTTGCACTGGGAAGCCTTGCCGTATTGCCTTTAATGGTACTGGTAACAGCTCTAATCGGACGCAAAACTCTATCCGGATTCAGAAACGTGCAAAAAAGCATGGGCGTGCTAAACTCGAGAATTGAAGAAACAATCAGCGGTCAACGAGTCGTCACTGCTTTCGGCACTCAAGAAAGAATCATCTCAGCGTTTGACGGTGAAAACTCCATTCTAAGAGATCAAGCAACAACTGCAACAACCTACGCTTTCATGATAATGCCACTAGTGAACATTATGAGCACATTCAGCATAGCATTTGTTGCAGGCATAGGAGGGTGGCTCGCACTCCAAGGAGCAGTCACAGTTGGAATTATCACAAGCTTCATCTTCTACTCGAGAAACTTTGTCCAACCTCTCCGCCAACTAGCAGGACTCTACAACAGCGTCCAATCAGCACTTGCCGGCGCAGAAAGAATCTTTGAGGTTGTAAACACAAAACCAGAAATAACAGATAAACCTGAAGCCAAACCCATCGGAGTAATCCACGGCGACGTCGTTTTTAACAACGTAAACTTCAGCTACATACCAGGCGTGCCAGTTTTAAAGAACATGAGTTTCCACGCAAAACCAGGCCAAACAGTCGCGTTTGTAGGACCAACAGGAGCAGGCAAAACCACCATGATCAACGTTATGGGCCGATTCTACGACATCCAAAGCGGAAACATAAAAGTAGACAACACAGACATTAGAGACGTTACACGCGAGAGCCTACGCAAACAATTAGGCACCGTACTTCAGGACAACTTTCTATTCGCCGATACAGTAATAGAAAACATTCGATACGGCAATCCTTCAGCCACAGACGAAGAATGCATATCCGCCGCCAAACTAGCCAACGCAGACCAATGGATAACCAGACTCCCCAAAGGATACAACACGATGCTGACCGAAAGAGGCAGCAACTTCAGTCAAGGACAAAGACAACTTCTTGCTATCGCTCGCGCCGTTGTTGCAGACCCCAAGATACTGATTTTGGACGAGGCAACCAGCAACGTGGATACCCGCACCGAAATGAAAATTCAAGAAGCTCTGCTCAGACTGATGAAAAACCGAACAAGCTTTGTCATCGCCCACAGACTCAGCACAATCAGAAACGCAGACCAAGTACTCGTCATAAAAGATGGAGAAATCATCGAACGCGGAACCCATAACTCATTGTTAAAGACGAAGGGTTTCTACTACAGACTCTATAACAGCCAATTCAGAGGAACAAACAAATCTTAAAGCAACCACTGAATTAATCTTCCAACATAAATCGTCTTGTTTGCTCACCTTTAAAGGTCCTTAATACTCAATTCCTTTTTCACTTGAATGAAGGTTTCACACAAAAACAATATTCCAACTTCATAAACGATTTAGGCAAAAAAGTCTAACCCGTTTCTAAGTGAAATTAATGTCTACTTCTATAACAGAGGGTAAATTTGTTGCAGGAATCATAATAGCAGTTTTGCTTGCAAGCGCTATTTCCATTGGCGCTTCAACGATGCTGATAACTGGACAACCAGGACCGCAGGGCGAAACTGGACCTCAAGGACCCAAAGGAGACACAGGAGATACAGGACCCATAGGACCAGCGGGAACACCAGGAGACACAGGTCCAACTGGCCCACAAGGACTACAAGGATTACAAGGTGAAACTGGACCGCAAGGACCACCAGGCGTCGGCCTCATACAGTACAACGACACCTACGCTCAAAGTTCTTTTGGAAGCCTAACTACAACTCCCACTAACCTTGCAGACGTTGCTCTAACTGCACCAGCAGACGGCTACGTATATCTCACACTAACCGCTCTTGCCAGAACAGGCGGAGACAGCACCGCCGTAATTCTAGGTCTTGGAACCACCATAACATCAACAGACCTATACAGTACCAATGCTGGAGTAACAGAGGGTACAGGAACATTGTACACGCTCTGGCCAATCACCGTTCAAGCCGTAGTTCCTGTCACTGAAGGCCACACCTACAACTTCTTCGCCACAGGCTACAAAAGTCCCGCAGCCGATGCACAATCATTATACTTGTGGTACCCATATCTGACTGCAGTTTTCATTCCAACCTGACCCTATTTTCTCTCAAACAATCTGAAACAAACCGCTTATCAACCCAAAAGAATTCGCTATAAAGGGTGATAACAATCTTGCCAGCTGAAAACGCACTGCATACCCTTGGAATATAATCGGCTGGGATGCAGGCATTCGTTAGCTAGCCCCTATTTTCCAGCAAGTATTCAGCCAGCCACAGGTCATAAAGCCACATATTTGTGCCCTTTGATTTGCGTTGAACACCGATTCCCTCTGAACCAGCATTCACTTCTATACCCCGCCACCGTTTGGCTTTGGGCAGGCTCTTTATAGCCTTGGCCACGGCTTCGGGCGCACCCCTATCTGGGACCAGTTTGCCTTCGTCACTTCGCACCCTAAATTCAGGCAGATTAGCCTGCACCACTGTCAAGCTGTATCTGCCGATCGTTTCGATATGCACCAAGCGTCCATGACGTTCTCCCTCCACAATAGCCGCGCCATCCGGGATCAACGCCTGGCCACCACCCATCAACCCAATTTCGTCAATTTTCACCTCCGGCATCTGGGTAATCGCCAAACCCAATGGAGCCAAATAAGCCTTCTCCGCAGCACTACCACCCCACCCCAAGAGAAAATACGTCAACACGAGCATCACAATTACCCATACGAACGCTCCACCAAGCCAAACCCAAAGGTCCAATTCATAAATACCCAGAGAACCCAGAGTGATAGGACCAAAAATCCACACAACCAGCAGATTAGTGAAGCCATACCAGACGAGCATTGGCCGCCTCGCCTTAATCTCGTTTCTTCTCTGTTCTTCTACATTGCCACCATAGATCGCCATTGCCTGATGCAGGATGCTCCAGCTCTTCAATGACTTGATACCCGGAAAACTCTTCTGCTGCACCTCAATCCGTTCTTCCAACTCCCTTCTTCCCTTAAAAAGAAACACCCACCACCAATACAAAAGGACACCAACAAACCAAAGCATCAAAGGCAAACCAAGCACAACAAAAACCAACGAACCAGAAAGACTGAGCGCATCAAAAACAAGAGTTTGGACAAAAACCCAAACCACATAGAACACGATCCCACCAACAATGTAAACCTTATAGAGAGTATAATCCAAACCTTCATGCAGTTGCGCCATGACAACCCCTTCCTCTCTTTTGCAGCAAACAAACCTCCAAATCCAAGAGCACTAAGCTAGAACATGATAATGCCTCCATCATCTTATATCACTTTAGCAAGACAAATTCATGAAGAAGCAAATCCATTGAAACAACCTAAACTCATTAAAAATGAAACAAAAGTGTTTACTTGAGTTCTGCTCCACAGCGAGGGCATCTCAATTCTTTTGCATCGACTTCTTTAAGCACGTCAGCTCCACAGTAGAAACAGATGCAGGCTTTGCATCTTGGACAGTAGTAGTTCGCGCCGCGAATAGGCTTTTGACAGATTATGCAGGGTTTACCTAAACAGGTTTCAGACAATGCTGTTCCTCTCGCTCGTTCACAGTGAGCCGGTCTGGTTTAATCCATAATAGAATATGCTGCAAGTCTTATTTTAAGAGGAAACCCATCTCATCTCCAGACAATTCAATCATCATCGTCAAGATTAAAATTTTAGCCCAAACCCCCAAACACTTGGACTACTCTCTAAGCAACCATTCTGTTACCCTAGCAATGAATAATTGAGGAAATCGGATATCCTTAGGTGAACGGATAAAAGAGAGACTAAAAAAGAAAGGTAGAACTAAATAAAAAACTGAGTTCTAAATGATTATGCAAGACCAAACTAATATCTTCGGGGTGGTCTTTGTTTTCTGTAACATTCTCGGCAGTAAACTGGTCTGGTTTCGTCAGGCTTGAAGGGAACTTCACATTCTTCCTTACAATCAGCGCAGACTGCCTTATGCATCTCTCTGTTTTGGTACATTCGCTATTTCAACTCCTACTATTTTGCTGTGCAAAAATCGCTTTCTACACGTTACTTCAAGCATACAAACTCGTGCTTATAAACTGATGCATTTGCGTTTCAAAGAAACAAACATAACTCATATTAAAACGAGCGCCTCCCACCATAACCCCCCATTTTTTCGGCAAATACTCGTCCGAAACAAGCTTGAGCAGGGCAAAGAGAAAACACGGAAAAAAGGATGCCGTTGCTATTATATTCAAACGATCTTACGGGATAGAAGGCAAGAAAACTGTTTCCTTAGCGGATCAATTCAACAGATGTTCCTAACACCTGACCAGGTACACTTTTCCTGAAACTATGAGACTCAAAGGTCTATTAGGAAAACTTATTCTTTTCTATCGAAATCGTTTCATGCATTCTGGACAGAACTTTTGTTTGCGTGCTTTCTCTTTGCGAGTTTCAAAGAATTTTTTGCATACACGACATTTAATTTGAATGACAGGGT
>WOR8_10004342_pt1 | contig 21735 bp, 20 predicted proteins | sample DeeMarSeWOR38_10_FD_19890 | JGI IMG/M metagenome (IMG submission 19890) | reverse complement strand
GAAGGTCCTAAACCAATTGGAGATTGTGATAATGATGGTTTAAATGAAATGATTGTTGGAGGAAGAGACAATAAACTTAGGATTTTTGAATGGGATGAAGATAAGCAAACATACCTAGAAATGCATACTCTATTTCCACCATTTTATCCTTATCAAGACACCGATGCAGGAGGATTTACAATTGGTGATTTAACAAATGACGGAAAAAATGAGATCGCAGCAACATGGGGAGTATCTGTCCACAAATGGGTTCTTGGTAAATACAGAACAATTGGTTATAATCCTTGGGTATTTAATCAAGGTGGCGGTAGTGGAGATTGTCTTATTGGCGATTATGACAATGACGGTGAAAACGAGTTAATTGTTAGTGGTGGACCGATGGATGATTGGAGCGATTGTCCTGAGATTACAATATTTCGCTGGAATGGCATTTCCCTTGTAAAGGAAGCCGAGTGGGACTATCCAGAATATGGATATACACACATTTATTTTCCAGGAATAGCAGATATTGATGAAGACGGTAAAAATGAAATTGTTTGTGGTACAGGATTTAAAGTATTCGTACTTGACTGGGATGAAGAAAACAAAAAATTTGAAGAGACCATTATAAAAGAAACCGGAGAAGAATATTATCCATTTGCTTGTGTTTTAAAAGATAGTGATATGGATGGAAAAAATGAAATTCACGTCGGTTACTGGGCTCCAATGATTTCAATTTTTGAATGGAATGGAACTGGTTATGAGATTAAATTTGAAATAGAATGGGAAGGTGAAGGTGCTTTAATTGAAGGTCTTGATGTTGGTGATGTAGATGACGATTCCAATAATGAGATCTGTGCAGGAACTCATCTTATTCATATACTACAATGGAATGGAGAAACATACGTTGAAGAAGCGCTACTTCCAACATTTGGTTATCTTGCAGTCGTATCAATTGGTGACTGTGACAATGATGGAAAAAATGAAATTCAAGCAGGCTCAGTGATAATTGATGATCATGAAGAATTCATGTCATGGGTTTTCAAATATGGTCTAACTGGTAAAGATAATGGTGAGAAAAACTCTGGAAATGGTAGACTAACTGTTGATATTGAAGGTGATAAAACTGGTAAACCTTTAAACAATGCTTCAGTTGCTGCTTGGAATTTAGAAACAGGTACATGGTATGATATAAGACCCAAATATAGGGATTATGACACCTATTCTAGAAATGATTTACCTGAGGGAGAATATCTTTTAAGGGCTCATATGGAAGGCTACCAAGATCAAGAGACAACAATCGATATTTATTCAGGAGGAGCAACAACTCACACATTTAGATTAAAACAATCAGTAACTAGAGATGATTCCTCAACAAATTCACCTCTTCAAATCTTATTTAAATACATTGAAAGACTTATATTAATAAATCCAATTTTTGGAAGACTACTTAATTTTAATTTTATTAATAAAATTATTACTTGAATAGGTATAATTTAAAATTTGGAGGAAAAAAATGAAAAGAAAAACACTAGGTGTATTAATTGTATTAATAATGTTAGTAGGTTTCTTACCAACAATAAATTCTATAAAAACAAATCAAGATTTTTCAAAAGATATTTATGAAAAAGAAAGTCAAATAACATATGATCCCTTCATTTTTGATTATCCAGTTATGGATAAAATAACCTCTTTTCCAGATGAAATATTAGGTGAACCTTATCCAATAATTGATAATCTACCTGATCAATTTAGTTGGAAAGACCATGAAGGAAAGGACTGGACAACACCTGCAAAAAACCAGGGTCAATGTGGAAGCTGCTGGGCATTTGCAGCATTAGGTGTTTTAGAATCTATGGTTGAAATAAGAGAGGGCAATGCAGATCTAAATCCAGATTTTTCAGAGCAATACGTGCTATCATGTTTATCAGAAGCAGGTAGTTGCCGTGGTGGAAGAGCATGGGTAGCACTTGAACTTTTGCAAGATGATTCTCCAGTTGGTAATAATGCAAATGGAACAATCTTTGAGGAGTGCCTTCCCTATGAAGCAGATGACGATATACCTTGTTCTGAAAAATGTCCAGAATGGATGGACCAACTAGTACCAGTATTGAAATGGGGAGCTTGGGAAGCTGATGGTACAAATGAGGGTAGAGAGTCGATAAAATCATATATATTTGAGAATGGACCAGTAGCATCCCATATAAGAGTAACAGATTTATTCAAAGCATATGGAGCATTGATACATAGTCCTCATCTATATTATCCGCGTTTAAGAAGGTCTCATTCAGTAAACCATGTTGTTATGATTGTAGGTTGGAAAGACATTTCATTTATACCAAGTGGAGGATACTGGATTTGTAAAAACAGTTGGGGAACTGAATGGGGATATGATGGTTATTTTAATATAGCCTATGGAAGTCTAAATATTGATGGGGCTCTTATTGTTTGGGCAGATTATGACCCAGATACATATGACTTTTAAACCGTAATAGAAAAAGTCAGCTCAAACAACCAAAACATCATAGATAAAAGATACTCCATAATAAACAAGAACCAATCCAAAAATAACAATAAGTACCTTATACCATTTAAACGCCAGAGTATTTGTACCTTTTTTTGAAAAATAGGCAATTGAGGTAAGCCATACATAATCCATCCATACATGACAAATAAACATGAAAACAACACCTAAGAGAGCAGCAAATTCAAGTGAGATAATAATTAATTTTGCACCAGCAGTAAGCCACCAAATAATAAAATATGGATTTAAACCAGTTAGAATTATACCCATAAAAAATAGACGAGGATAAGAAGGTATATTTTGCTTTTTTTCACCTGTTTTTTCTTTAAAGGAGAAATAGATCTGTAGCAATCCAAATATAATTAAGGCCAATCCTCCAACAATTCCAATGACGTTTTTTACAATTGTTTTATTTGCAATTGTAAGAAGTCCAAAGGCAAGAAGCATAATTAGTGAAAATTCTACGAGAGTATGGGATATTGAAAAAATCAATCCTCCCTTTGCACCTGTTTTAGATCCCTGAGAAACTGTTGCAAAAAACAAAGGTCCTGGAGCAAGAGCACCAGAAGCTGTGATGAGAACGACAGTTACTACAAATCCAAATAAATCCATAATGTAAATCGAAAAAGAAACTAGTTTTTAGTAATTTCTTTTAAAAAAAATAAAAAAGAGGGCCTAAATTATAGCCCCAATAGCTGTCTTAAGATTGGTAGTACGTTTGGGAATCTTTCAAAGATTCTATAAAGCACTGGAAAGCTCATTACCCTGCTTCTAGGTGTCATAACATACACATCAATTCTACATAGATCGCTAGAATCATCAGAGTTTTCAACCTTAATATCACCAGCATATTCAGTCTCTGACTCAGCTGGTGCAGTAAAAGATACCTCTACTGTAACAGCACCCGCCTCAGGTGTCAAACCAGTACCGCTTGCTGGTGTAAATGTCCAATCTGTACCCCAATCAGGATAATCAGTTATTTCCCAATTAAGTTCTGTTCCAGCATTACCACAGTTTTCAACTGAAAAACTAGCAGAAGTAGCTGAACCTGGTTCAACATCCTCAAGTCTTATTTCCCCATCACAACATAAATCTGCTTTTGGTGGAAATCCTTCAACTATTGACAGGTCATCGAAAAATATTTCAGTTGAAGATGAAGGACCAGAAAACAAGTCAACACATGCAAGATTTAAAGCTCCACCGGGTTCTACTCCACCAGTCCAGCTCTTTCCTACAAGTAAAGCATCATCATAATAAATTCTCTGAAAATCATTGTCAAAATCTATCTCAACTCTAATTTCTATCCAATTGTTAAAAATAATTGGTAATGACTCACCTGTCCATGATTTTACATTACCTGAAAGGCTATCAAATGTTACAGCATTTGACCAATGATTGTTTTCATGTGCACCACCATCTGTATAGGTATTTAGTAAGAGAAAACTTGCATCTCCACTATAATCATCTGGAATATAATTCCAAGCATAAAATGTCCATTTACCAGAATTGTAACCTGAAAATTCATGAACTAAATCAACTACATCTGCAATTTCTACAGAATGAGGAGTGCTTTGAGCTTGAACATCAACAACAAAGGCTCCATAAGCTGAATCATTATCCCAACCTTTCCAACCTCCATCATCAGGTGTTCCATCTAACAATTGGCCAAGAGTATACGAATCAAAGTTCTCAGACCAGCTTCTCCCAATTGGATCCATATCCTTTGAATAATTGTTTATTTTTCCAGTTTGACTACTAACTCCAGGTATAACAGCAGCTCCAACAAATAGGACAAATAATCCTATAACTATGACTTTTACATTATTATTTTTCACTAATTTTACCTCCCTGAATTATATAATAAAACTAATACAATATATTTAAATTTATCATTAAAAACAAAGAATATTTATTGAGAGTTATTAAAAAATATAAAATTTTTTGATTATTTCTTTTGTAAATATCTATCCTTTTGATTGAAAAATGCAATAGATGAGTATCCAGAATAAACCTTAGCAGAATGTTTTGCTCCTTTAGGAATAAAAAATCTTTCACCTTTATTATATGTTTTTTTATTACCCTCAACAAATAAGTCAACTTTACCTTCCAAAACAATCTCCCATTGGCTTTCATGTGAATGTTCAGGTAAGTCTACATCATTTTCAAAAAACATAAAGATAATTTGATTTTTATCACCTTGAAATAAATGAGCTTTTACACCCTCCAATGGAATATCTGCTTCAGGAAGTTTTAAAATAGGTTCAGGAAAAATATCTTTCATCATCTCAAACCTTCAATCAACAAAAGGAAGTTTATCTATAAAAGATTATTTTTTAGATTTTTTAAACGAATTCACTGTTATTTTTATAAACACTTTAATGTTATAAAATTATTAATTTTTAAATTGAGATAGGACTGCCTAAGGATATATTATGCTAACGATAAGAACTGCATCTATAAAAGACATTGATGAAATTACTAACATATATAATGAAGCTATCAAAAAAACAGTAGCAACATTTGATACTGAAGAAAAAACGATTGCTGAAAGAAAAAAATGGTTCAAAGAACATGGTAAAAATAATCCACTAATTGTTGCAGAAGAAGAGAATATTATTTTAGGATGGGCTGCTCTTAGCAAATATTCAACTAGATGTGCTTATTCTGATACTGCTGAAATTTCATTGTATGTAAAAGAAGAATATCAGAATAAAGGAATTGGAAAAAGGTTATTGGAAAAAATAATTAAGGAAGGTAAACAAGCAGGTCTTCATGTGATTATTGCAAGAATTACAGAAGGAAACAAAAAAAGTATTTATCTTCATAAATCAGTTGGATTTGAACATGTAGGGATTATGAAAGAGGTTGGTAGAAAATTCGGAAAAATATTAGATGTTTATTTGATGCAAAAAATTTACAAATAAGATTAATTACCAATATTTCAATAATCTTTTAATACATGCAATTATTCCCCATTTGACAATTGTTAATGGGGGATAAATATTGAGTATCGAAGAAATAATCGACTTCTTAGAAATAAAAATACCTTTTACAAATATTACTATTTTTAACATAATTGCAGCAATAATTGTTATCGTTGTAGGTTATTTTGTTGCAGTTCTTATTAGTAGATATATCAAACGGGCTATGCTAAAGGCAAAAATGGCAAAAATATTAGCAATTTTTACAAGTCGAGTTGTAAAAATATTGCTAATCATTTTTGTATTTGCAATTGGTATTGGCTTATTAGGAATTGATGTAGGAGCAGCTTTGGTTAGTATATCAGTTGTATCTGGTTTTGTACTAGGTTTTGCATTCCAGGAAACTTTGGGAAATCTAGCTGCTGGCTTTATGATCGCAATTACAAAACCATTTAGAGTTGGTGATTATGTTGATATAGCAGGTAAATCTGGATCAATAAACGATGTAGGTGCAAGTATAACAACAATGACAACTGTTGATAATAAAAGAGTAATTATTCCTAATTCAAAAATTTGGGGGGAACCAATTGTAAATTACACTGCTCTAAACAAAAGAATGATTGATATGAGAGTCGGTATTAGCTATAGTGATAATATGGGTAAAGCAATTAAAACTACAATGAACGTGCTAAAAGCAAATAAAAAGGTTTTAGATGATCCTGCTCCAACTGTTGCAGTAGCAAATTTAGGAGACTCAAGTGTAGATTTACTTGTTCGTCCATGGGTAAATACTAGCGATTATTGGTCCTCTAAATGGGAAATTACTCAACAAATAAAAGAGGCATTTGATAAGGAGAAAATAAGTATTCCATTTCCACAAAGAGATGTTCATATATTTGAACAAAAATAAGATAAAATTATCATTAGAGGTGAAAAAATTATGAAATGTGATCTTTGCGGTGCAGATGTTACCGATGATGAAATCAAACATGTTCACATCAAAGGAAAAGTAAAAAACGTCTGTGAAGGTTGTGTTACCTCAGTAAAAGGTTTGGCATAAAATTAAAACATTTAAAAAATATTCATTTTATTAATCATTAAAATACATAAATCTTATTTATAGAGTGATAAGTATATGAAAAAATTTGATGTAATTGTTATTGGAAGCGGTTCTGGTGGGGAAATTGTTGAATCAGCATTATCACATAATTTTTCTGTTGCATGGGTTGACAAAGGACCTTTAGGAGGTACATGTCTAAATGTTGGCTGTATTCCTTCAAAGATGCTTATCTATCCTGCTGATAGAATTGTTGAAATCCAAGAGGCAGAGAAGCTTGGAGTAAAAGCAGAAATTAAAAATATTGATTTCAATAAAATAATGAAGCATATGCGAGAACCTATTATTGAAAGCCATGAACATATGGAGAAGGGCCTTAAGAACATTGAGAATTTTACCTATTACAAAGGAGTTGGAAATTTTATTTCGGACTATACAATAAAGATTAATGATGAGGAAGTTCAAGGTGAAAAAATATTTATTGGATCTGGCGCTCGACCATTGATTCCCCCCATAAAAGGAGTTGAGAATATTGATTATCTTACAAATGAAAACGTGTTTGATCTAACCAAAAAACCAAAGAGTATCTCAATTATTGGTGGCGGCTATATTGCTGTTGAGTTTGCACATTTTTTTGCAGCAATTGGTACAAATGTAACAGTATTTCAAAGAAGCGATAGTTTAATTACTCAATCAGAACCGGAGATTTCAGATCTTTTACTAAAGCAAATGAAAAAACGAATGGATGTTTTAACCAATGTTGAAGTAACAGAATTTAGAAAGAAGGAAAATGCTTGTATTGTAATTGGTAGAAACAAAAAAACAGGAGACAGTATCGAAGTTCTTTCGGAAAAAATAATGATTGCTACGGGTAGAAAATCAAATGCAGATTTATTAAAGGTTGAAAATACTGGAGTAAAAACAGATGAAAGAGGTTATGTTTTAGTAAATGAATATTTGGAGACTAGTAAGAAAAATATTTGGGCATTTGGAGATGCAATAGGAAAATTCATGTTCAAACATGTCGCAAATGAGGAGGCAATTGTTGCATGGAATAATGCTGTGAATGATAAAAAAACTAAAATGGACTATTCAGCGGTTCCATATGCAGCATTTACATACCCACAAATTGCAGCAGTAGGTTTAACTGAAAGGGAAGCTAAGAAAAATCATAAAATACTAGTTGGAAAGGCAATGTATAGTGATGTTGCAAAAGGTGAGGCAATGGTTGAACTGGAAGGTTTTTCTAAAGCAATAGTTGATAAAGAAACAGGTAAAATTCTGGGATTTCACATAATTGGTCCATATGCCCCAATACTTATCCAAGAAGTAATAAATGCTATGGCTTTAGGAGGACAAATTGGATTTATTGGTCAAGGTATGCATATTCATCCAGCATTATCAGAACTAATTCTTAGAACCTTTGGAAATCTGAGAGATCCAGATTAGATAGCATAGAGGGTGGAGGTATTATGAAAAAGAGATATATGGTTTGGTGGCATAGTTATGTTGATGAAATTCATAAAGAAAATGTCACCTTGAAAGATATTTATAATAGTGTTTCAAAATCCCTTGAAGACCTTAATAAATTAATATTATTGGAAGATAAAGGAAAAATTAAGGTAAAAAATTCGGAGTCATTAAATCCAATTTTTATTGAAATATTAGACAGTTCAATCGAATCAGAGGTTGTAAATAATCCTATTGTTGACGTAGATGAAGAAATATAATACAGTAATAGTGGGCGCAGGAATTTCAGGTCTTGCATGCGCAAGGACTCTTGTAGAAAATGGTGAAGATTTTTTAATTATAAGTGAAGATGTTGGAGGACGGATTTTAACATCTGATGATGGAAGGATTAATTATGGAGCCTTTTTTGTCTGCTCTGATTATTATAATTTGTTGAAATATGTAAAATTAAAATCTCAAATCAGATTAAGGGATTTCTGTTTTCATGAAAAGGATAAATCCTTTATATTTTTTGAACCTAAACTATTAAAATATTCTTTTCAATTTTTTAAAACATTAAGGTTACTCTATAAATTTAGGAGAAATTTTCGAAGATTCCGGAGAATAACAGTTGATATTTCTCAAAAAAAAGCAATTGAAAAAGACAAATTTTTATATGATTTATATATGCAAAATGCAGCTGATTTTGTAATAAAAAATAATATCGAAAGTGGAACTCAAACATATCTTTCTAAAGGACTTTATTCTACAACATTTTCAAAGATTAATGATATGAATGCCTTTAGTTTTTTACAATTCATATTACCAATTATTACACCAATCTATAGATTTACTTTTGAAAAAGAAAAAATGATACAACCATTTGAAAATGATTTAAAAATTGGAAAAGTTAATGATATCATCTACAAAAATAAAGAATATAAAATAAAGGTTAACAATGAAGTTATACAATCAAAAAATATAGTTCTAGCTACACAAATTGATTGGTCAAAACATTTTGCAGGTGTAAATAAAACAAATTTACCAGTTAGTACAAACATGCTACATGTTCAGGGAAATACTAAGAAAATAATATCAAGAAAAAGTTATCATTTATTTTCTCCACCAAGTAATGTACAAGCAATTGCTAATCTTAAGGATGGAACATTTCTTTTTTATTTTAAGGATAAAAAACCTAATCTAAATTACTATTTTAACAATCCAAAAATTTCTGCTAAAAAATTCTGGAATCCTGTTGGAACAATTAATGGAAGTACACTTATTGAAAGTGATAGAGGTAATAATATGTATCTGATTGGAGACTACAATATAGCAGGACTTGAGGAATCATATATTACTGGAATTTTTGCTGCAAAACAGATTATAGACTCAAATATATGAAAATTTAGACAAAAGTTTATTAATTAAATTATGGTCTAACCAAAACCTTATTAACGATTTATCAGAACTTACTCTGATAAGCTGAGTAAACTTATTAATCTTTTAATAACCTAATACCTATCTTTATTCTCCTTTTATCAGATACCTTAGAAAACGGTCTGAAAGGTAAAATATACCTAATAATAAATCAAGGAAGCGAAAATTATAATTTAAATAAATAAACAGTACAATTATATATTAAATCAACTGTCGAACAGTAAAATTATAAAAAACATTGAACAACAAAACATTTTGTACGTATTTGAGAGATACCGACAAATAGAATTAACCTGTGAAAGAAAAAAATAAAGAAAGAGGATTTTTGGATTAAAGATATCCAAGTAGTTGTCGTAGTATCGGGAATGCATTCGGGAAGTGTTCAAATAAACGAAGTAGCAAAGTATTATTATACTGTTCTGGCTCCTGTAATAATATTATTTTTTATGTGACTTGCTGGAATTCAGATTATATCATTTGAATTTGAGAATCCTTTATCATTACTTGGCATTCAACCTTTAGTATAGATGAGTTAAAAACACTTATATATGATTATTCAGATATGAATATTGAGGGAGGAAACAATAAATGGATAGAAACCCTGATTTGTTGTATAAATCATTGGTAGTTGGAGTTATATTTCTATTTATTGGACTTGGTATTCAACCAGCATTTGCAAAAGTAGAACCAGAACAAGAGAATGATGTTGAACCTAAGGATTATTTGTTTCAGACAATAATAGATATAGCAAACAATCCAGATGTAAAAGAGTTGTTAGAGCAATATAATCACCAACTGTTCACCTCTGATTATGATTACAAGAGTGTATACAGACAGTTATTATTAAAAAATCCAAGACTGCTATATAGTATGCTTTTCACAAGACCCTCTATTACAATTGAGTATCTTGATAAATGTTACAACAAAGGTATAGAAGTTACTAAAATCATTGGTGAAGATAAAGCATTAGAGATTATTGAAGTGAATAAGATTACTGATACAAGAGTTTTTGATGAACTTAATAACATTATTATGAACGATAAGGAGTTATCTGGTAAAATTGCAATATTAAAAGTAATTAAAGAGGAAAGTAGTTCGTATACAACTTTGGGGTATTTTCCCGTTTTTTGTTTTGTTTTATGGCTATCTATGTTTGTATTAATTTTAATAGGTTTACCTTTTAATTATTTTGTTGATTCTTACTGGACTGATGGTTCGTTTCCAATACTAGCTGCTATATGTTTTATACCTTATTTAATATTAATATTTTTATTATTTGTTTGTTGGGATATTGGTTTTATGATGAATTGTTTTTTTACCAACTCTTGATTAATAGAGTGTCGTTTAAGGATATAAGGTATGTTATTACTATAAAAATTCAATATAAAAGTTACAAAAAAACGTATTGTTTAAATACCTTTTTTTTATGTTTTTTAGGGGGGAAAAATGAATAAGAAATATTTTTTAATTATAATGTTTGGAATGATATCATTTACAAAAATGAAGAATATAAAATAAAGGTTAATAAAGAAGTTATTCAATCAAAAAATATAGTTCTAGCTACACAGATTGATTGATCAAAACATTTTGCAGGTGTAAATAAAACAAATTTACCAGTTAGTACAAACATGCTACATGTTCAGGGAGATACTAAGAAAATAATATCAAGAAAAAGTTATCATTTATTTTCTCCACCAAGTAATGTACAAGCAATAGCAAATCTTAAAGATGGAACACATCTTTTTTATTTTAAGGATAAAAAACCTAATCTAAATTACTATTTTAACAATCCAAAAATTATTGCTAAAAAATTCTGGAATCCTGTTGGAACAATTAACGGTAACACTCTTATTGAGAGTTATAGAGGTAATAATATGTATCTCATTGGAGACTATAATCTAGCGGGACTTGAGGAATCATATATTACTGGAATTTTTGCGGCTAAAAAGATTTTAAACTCAGAAAATATATAATTTAGACAAAGGTTTATTAATAAATATGTCATTAACAATTGTTAAGTAAGAGGGCAAAAGAAATGAAAGAAAAAATATCAATTTTTATTGTTTGTATGTTGTTAATTGCATTTGTTATACCAGCATCTGGTATAATCAGTTCTAATGATAAATATGATTATAACACAGATCCTGAGATGTATCGTTTAAAAGTAAGAAATCTTAATGACGGAAGAGCTGCACCTATGCCTGGTTATTTATCAGATAAAAAAGATATTCAAGATATGATCTTTGATCATCAAAAAGTTACAAATCCTCCAGTAAAACCTTTAGAAACTAAAGGTGAAACAATACTTGAAATATTAGATCAAATTGATGAAAACTTAATTTTAGGTTACCTAGAAAATCTTACAGATATTGGACCTAGAGTAACAGGTACTACTGAATGCACTGAAGCTGGAGATTATATCTATAATATATTTGAAGACTTAGGTCTAGAAGTCAGATACCATGACTGGTCATATGGTGGCTACTCAGATAGAAATATTGAAGGAACATTAGAGGGAATTTCTGAAACAAGTGATGAAATTTATATTATCTGCGCTCATTATGATACTGTCCCTGGAAGTCCAGGTGCTGATGATGATGGGTCAGGAACTGTTGCTGTCATGGCTGCTGCAAAAATCATGAGTCAGTTTCAATTCAATCATACAATCAAATTTGTTGCTTTTTCAGGTGAAGAAGAAGGGCTTCTTGGAAGTCATGAATATGCAAGAGAAGCAGCTCAAAATGGAGATAATATAATTGCTGCTCTAAATATAGACATGATTGGGTTTGCAATATCTGAAGAAGATGAAACAAACATTAAGGTTTATGAAAATGAAGCTTCAGAATGGCTTACAGATTACTCAATTCAGGTTTCCGAAGACTATTATGAATTCTTAAATCTCACATTAATTCCAAGTGGTTATTCATATGGCAGTGATCATCATAGTTTCTGGGAATATGGTTATGATTCAGTCTTTTATCATGAATATAATTTTAATGATTATTATCACTCACCAGAAGATACAATCGATAAAATGAATATGGATTATGATACAAGATCATCTGAATTAATAATTGCTACATTAGGTGAGCTTGCACAAGCTCAATTATTAGGTGAACCCCCAGAAAATCCTGCAAAACCAAATGGTCCAATAGAGGGAGTAGAAGGTCAAGAGCTTACATTTTTAACAAGTGCAATTGATCCTGACGGTGATCAGATTTATTATATATTTGACTGGGATGAAGGTAATTTCAGTACATGGTATGGACCATATAACTCAGGTGACACAGTCGAGGTAAGTAACATTTGGTGGCAATCTGGAGATTATAATGTAAGAGCAAGAGCAAAAGATACAAATAATAGGATGAGCGATTGGTCAGAACCATTATCTATTACAATAGATGAAAATCTAGCACCAGATAATCCTGTTATTGAAGGTCCAAGATTTAGTAGAACAGGAAAACCAGTATCATTTAACATTGTTTCATCAGATCCCGAAAATCATGATGTGTATTATTTTATAAATTGGGGTGATGGAACAAATGAGGATTGGTATGGACCATATAGTTCAGGTGAAGAAGTTACAATCGAACATACCTATTCTGAAGGCGGAAAGCTATATATGAACGTAAAAGCAAAAGATGAATTCAATATAGAAGGAGATACAGTTCACTTTGTAATATTCATATTAAAAGATAGAGGAATCTCAAATCCGCTTGTTCAAAGATTATTTTACCGTTTATTTGATGATTTTCCAAGATTACAATTTATTATAAATAGGCTTTTATAGCTGAAAAAATGAAATAAAAAAAGGGAAAAAAAGATTATTTATTGTAAGACATGAATATTCTTCTTACTACAAATATCTTTAAGAACTTTTGGCCAAACAGTGACGCCTACCTCTCCAAGATGAGCTTTCTTTAGAAGTAGCATATATGTTCTTGATTGACCTATTCCTCCACCAATACTAAGAGGAATATCATTATTCATTATTGCTTGATGATAAGGCAATTTCAAGAAATCTAGTTGTCCTGACATTTTAAGTTGGGTTTTAAGTGTTTCAGGATTTACTCTTATACCCATTGATGTTAGTTCGTGTCGTCTTTTTGTGACTGGATTCCATACAAGGATATCTCCATTAAGACCATGTGTTGGTTTTCCTGCTTCAGATACAGTTTCAGTAACCCAATCATCATAATCTGCAGCTCTCATCTCATGAGGGTAACCATCCTCAAGAGGCCAACCAATTCCAATGATAAAAACTGCTGGATAATCTTGAAGAATTTCAGTTTCCCTTTGTTTTCTAGGTAGATCTGGATATCTTTCAAGGATTTCTTCAGCATGAATGAATTTGAGTTTATCAGGAAGATTTGGATACATATCAGTATCTAGTTTAGGGTATTTTTCAAGTGCATAGTTTTCTGCACCTTTAAGAACCTTCCAGATTTTAGTTACTGTTTCTTTCAAATAATCTAGATTTCTATCCTTATTTGTAATTACCTTTTCCCAGTCCCATTGATCTACATATGAGCTGTGGTCATGATCAAGGAAATAATCCTTTCTTACAGCATGCATATCTGTATTTAATCCTTCTCCAACATTCATATCAAACTGTTTTAAGGCAACTCTTTTCCATTTGGTAACTGCCTGAACAATTTGTGCTTGTATTGGTTTTTCTAGTCCTAAACCACATTGAAATTCAATAGGGGTTCTAGAACCATCACGATCCAAATAATCGTTTACACCACTTTCTTTATCAACAATAAGTGGGCATGTAACCATCATAAGGTTCAGTTCTTTACATAGATTTTCTTCAATATACCCTTTAACATCAAAAATCGCACGTTGAGTGTCCTTTTTATTTAGTAAAGAGCCATAATCTTTTGGTAGTACTTTTTCTAATTCATTATAGTTTCCAATTCCAGGTCCAGCGAGATCTGCTTTTTTGTCTTGCATAAAAATAAAGCCTCCTTTTTCAGGGCATCTAAAATGCGTTATTTAAACTTTTACTCAAAAAAGCTAATTATTCCTTCTTTTTCCAGTCTTTTTCTAACTTTGGGATAAAGAATGATTTCTTCAGTTTCAATCATTGTTTTTCCCAAGTTTATATTATATTTATGTTTTAAGAAATCTGATGAACCTTTTTTTAATGATACCAATGCAATATTATAACTGATATTTTCATCGATTAAATTTTTAATGGCTTTAATCTGATATTCAAATCCTTCCTTTGCCCCAGTAAGAAAAGAAAATTCCTCTGGACTAGCTCCCTTAAAACAAACTCTAACATGAAGATTTTTAAAATTTTTAAACTTTTTTACAAAGTTTTTATCATATCCTAGCAAAATTCCATTGGTTTCAAGAATAAACAAGTATTTTTTGTTAATATTACTTAAAACAGCAATTAAATGATTTCTTCCAATTGTGGGTTCACCACCTGATATACGTATTTGATTAAATCCTTTCATCATAGCAATTTTTTCAAGTTTATCAGCTACCTGATCAGGAGTATAAAACTCACCAGTGTTATTTGAGTTCCAAACACTATTTCCAGACCAACAAAATTTACATCTAAGATTACAACCGACTGTATCTGCAGTTGATATACCACCATAGAACCTTGTTGCTCGAAAACGATAATATTTCTTAAGATCTCCTTTTACTACAATATTTTCAGTTTTTTTTGTAAGTTCAATAGGATTGTACATAAATTATTTGATAATTAACTCTTATTTTTATAAGCTTCTAGCTGTTGTGGGTATTTAGTGAGGCCTTATGGCTTGGATAGAAGAGATTCAAGAATCAGAAGCAACTGGACTGCTAAAAAAGATTTATGATAAAATAAAAGAAAAACGTGGTAAAATATCAAACATAATGAAAATCCACAGTTTAAATCCTAATGTAATGCAGAATCATATTGATCTATATTTAAATCTGATGTTTGGGAAATCTGGATTATCCCGGGATGAACGTGAATTTATAGCAGTTATTGTATCTGTTCTGAACGATTGTGAGTATTGTATAAGACATCATACAGAAGCTCTCAACTTTTATTGGAAAGACAAAAAGAAAATAGATAAATTTATTGATGATTTTAATTCTATTGAGCTATCTTTAAGATTGCAATATATACTCGATTATGTTTTCAAACTAACAAATAATCCATCCTTTATAAAAGAAACTGATATTTTCAATTTAAGAAATTCAGGTTTTTCAGATAAAGATATTTTAGATATAAATTTAATAACATGCTATTTCAACTTTGTAAACCGTATTGCACTTGGGTTGGGTGTTGAATTTACTGAAGAAGAAATAAAGGGTTATAAGAATTAGTTAAATTAAAATTATAATCCATATCCACCAATTTTTAGACTTGGATCACCAAGCAATACCCATTCTTGAACAGATTTTGCATCAATTGAAGAAACACTTCCCGCAGGTAAGTTCCAATCTATTGGAAATGTTTCAACAAAGCCAGTTATTGTTTCTTTCCAAATACTTCCTAATGTATATTCCCCATTGCCATATTCTTTAAAGAAATGTGTATTTAGCCAGTCTGATCCACCTCCTCCATATTCAGTGCTATACCAGCAAAGACCAGTTGAGCCTATTGTCGCAATTGATCCACCACGACTGTTACTAACCAAATACCAGCTCCAGCATCCAAGACGCCAGGTTTGAAAGCTCCATGGTAAAAATATTGACTTTACATTTTTTTCATTTCCAATATCAAAATTACTATTATGACAACCACCTACAAGACATACTGGAAGTTTATTTTTATTAATTAAAAACAACATATGAAATCTACCAAATTTACCGACACTTGAACCTCCTGGTGAATTTGTAACCCAAACATGTTTATTTCCATGGCCAGATAAATATAGAAATCCACATCCCTTGTTGATTTCCTTAATCGTGCTTAGGCCATATTTTGATAAAGCACCTGTGGATGCCCAGAGCTTAATACCAGTGAAATCTTGCATTTCATCTAATGCTCTCTGATTATAGATTTCACCTTCATAACCCTCAAATTCAGAATAAGTATCACCTCCAATGACAACCATTCTTTTAAACCAGGAATCATCAGCGATTTGATTTTCATAATTTATTATTTTTCCTGTTACAGTTTCAACTTCTTTTTTATCAAGACAAGCAAGTCTACCTAAGCAAATATCAGGTCTTAAATCAATAAATTTATCTTCTGCCTCACTTCCCTTCCATTCACCAAAAATACCATCATTATCTAAGTCCCAGCTTGAAAAATTGAGGTATTCATCATATATATCTGCATAATATAGATCACTAGCAAATCTATCTTCAATACCATACATATCATTATTATAGCAGTATCTTACAGGTACATCTCTTGAAGAACCTATTAAAAATACATAAGAAATATCCCAATTTTCAATTGCATCTTTTATAAAATATTTTATTTTCTCCTGATTGTCGCGACCTTGAATCTCAAAATATTTTCCATTATATACATCATCAACAGAAATAAAAATAGTATTTATTCCTAGAGTAGCTTTGTGTTCTATTAAAGCATCAAGAGATACTTTATATTCTTCTTTAGAAATTATGATCATATCATATTTATCTTGAAAATTTATTTCATAATTATCTAAATTTGCACTGACAAAAACTGTTCCAAAAATTGAGAAAGAAATAATAAAAATTACGGCAGCTATTATCATTTTTTTCATAATTATTCTCCTGAATATAGTAGATTTTATTATATAAATATATTGTAGAAAAATAAAATGAGACTTTAGACAAAATTCCTCGAAAAGTATTTAAACAAGTAGGCAGAAATAGTATAATGTCAATTATTGACATGACAAAAAAAGTCAATATAAAAGGTGAGGTTGAGAAATTGAAAGACCCAAATAAGATTACAAAAAAATTACAAAAATTGGTCGAAAGTAGAAAGACATCTATTGTTGTATCAAAACAAGATGCATATAGACAATACCAAAGACCATCAAGAAAATCAACTTCTATGAGCGACTACTCATATGGTAGTCTAGATGATACTTAATATAAAACCTTTAGTATCCATTCAAACTCTTCTGAAATCCTTTACCAGTCCAACAATACAAACATAGTTTATTTTTAGGTAGACCAATTGCCTTTATCATATCATCGAGTAATTGATATCTTAAGGATGTAACTCCCAAATCCTTACATATCCATTTAATCATTTTTTTATATTTTTCTGTATTTGGATTTAAATATTCTGAAACATCCTCAATATCTTTTCCTTCAATTGCTCTTATTGCCTTTCTTGCAGCAAGTTCTTTGATACTTCTTGTAGAAAGATTGTAGATACAGGGAAATATAAGGGGAGGACATGCAGGTCTAACATGAACTTCTTTTACTCCTGCATTTTTTAATTTTGTAATTGTAAAATTCTTAAGTTGTGTTCCACGAACTATTGAATCTTCACATAAAATAATCTTATTATCTTTTGCAATTTCATCATTTGCAATTAGTTTCATAAGGGCAATTTTATTTCTAACATCTTGAGAAAGAGGTGTATAACTTCTACCATATCCAGGAGTATACTTAACAAGGACACGTCTAAAAGGTGTACCAGATTCCATTGCATAACCTATTGCATGACTTGTTCCTGAATCAGGAACACCTGAGACAAGATCTACCTTTACATTATCTCTTTTTGCAAGATACATTCCACAATTTTCTCTTACCTTCTCAACATTTATTCCCTCGTAAGAAGATGCAGGAAATCCAGTATAAACCCATAAAAATGCACAGACCTTTTTATCCTGTTTACCTTCCTTTTTCATTTCAATTCCTTTTTGACTTAAAAAAACAACCTCACCAGGATCTATGAATTTTTTAATTTTAAAATCAAGATTCGGAAATGAGCATGATTCACTGGTGACTGCAACGGCTCCATGTTTTTCTGCAATGACCAGAGGTGTAACACCATTTCTATCTCTCGCACAATAAATTCCATCTTTGGTCAATAATAACAATGATACAGATCCAGTTATATAATCGTACATCTTTTCAATACCCTCAACAATAGATTCCTCCTGGTTTATAAGATGTGCAATAAGTTCAGTTGCATTGGTTTCTCCTGCATCAAGCTCACTAAAAGAAATCCCTTTTTTTATTAAAATATCAACTAATTCATCTTTATTTGTAACCAAACCTGAGCAACAAATCGCAAAAGGTCCAAACTTACTTTCAAAAGTTAAAGGTTGGGGATCTTTATCTGAGATTACTCCTATACCTAAATTACTTACAATCTTATCTGAACCTTCATAAAATTTTGATTTGAATTGCGTATTACCAATATCATGAATTTTTTTAACTGGTTTTTCATTTTCATCAAAAAATGCTATTCCACCATATTCAGTTCCTAGATGACTATGGTAATCAGTACCATAATACAAATCAGAAATACAATTATCACTACTAACTATTCCAAACAAACCACTCATGAGTTCCCCCAATAAACCGAAAATAGAGAGCAATATTTAAAAATTATTAAATTTAAAATTATCTATTAGTTTTGAATTTTAAAATTACACCAGAACCCTTAAGTTTTTCTTGTATTCTGTCAATTAGCTCAATTTCTTCTTCTATTGAGACAATTCCCTTCCAATCATAAATAAAATCATGCTCACCTAGGGAGGGTTTTAGACCCATATCAACTAGTTTTTTAAGTATTTCAGAAGATTTTATTCCATCTGAACTAATATATACATCTATATATGTTTCCATATATCCACACTTAAGGAATAAGGAAAAGACGTATTAAAATATTTTGTTAATATCTACTAATTTCCACTTTTAGACACGTTTTTCACTCTAATTATGTAAGAAAATTCTATAAAATATTGTAACATATGTAACATGAAATAGCCCCTATTTTTATCTCAACATTAGTAAAATTTATAAACAAATTAACTATTGTTAATTTGTTCTTGGGGTAAAAAAATGAAGAGACATCATAAAAAGAAATCGAATCTATTAATTAAATTATCAAGTCGTCAAGGTATATTTTTTCATTTAGCAGGAATTGCAGCAATAATATGGTTCTTAATAAGAGTATTACCTAGACCAGACAGAATTCGTTATCCCTGTCAGCAAATGTCAATTTCAGTTGCAATTGGATACATCGCCTTTTGGAGCTTACTTTGGAGTGCAATATTTCATGGACTTGGATTATGGATTAGAAGAATGAAATATAAAACTGCAGCAATCGCACCAGTAATTTTAGTTGCTTTTGTATTAATATTTACAGTATCAAGCAATGTCTATGCTGTAAACAAAGAATTAGATGAAAAACCCCTTATACTATGGGAACCAATTCCAAATGAACCAATCGGTGAACCTAGAGGTGTAAATCCTGGCAGAGTTGTATGGGTTTGGAATCCTGATGCAACAGAAGAAGATATAAACGGTTACTGGTGGTTTAAACAAAACAATAATCAACAGGTTATCGATGAAATGGTTTCAGACGGAATAAAAAATCTAGCAGGGGTAGAAACAGAAGAGGAAGCATGGGAAATCCTATTTAAGCATTTCAATCTAGTGAATGGAAATGGTGAAAAGGATTATCAACCTGGCGAGAAAATTGCAATTAAACTTAATTTGAATAATTGTTATCAAATATTTAGCTATTTTACAAAAGATAATGATAGAGATGCAAGTCCTTTTGTTGTAAAGGCATTACTTCGACAGTTACTCTATTATGTTGGTGTAGAACAAAAAGATATTACAATATATGATGCATCTCGAGTAATACCAAACTGGTTTTACAGACGTGTTTTATACAACGAATTTCCCTCATCACCACTGATACCAGAATTCCCAGATATCCACTATAAAGACGCATCTGGTCTAATGCCCGGACGTGAAAAAGTTAAACCAACTCCAGATAAGATTTATTTTGCAGATGAATCAGGTCTATATAGAACTCTTCCAGAATGCGTTGTTGAAGCAGATTATATAATAAATATGCCTCTTCTAAAAAGACATCCGATAGATTATGGTGTAACATTATCTGGTAAGAATTTATTTGGAACTTGGATTGAGGAGGTAAGTCCAGTTCATGAGTATCACAGAGCTGCCTTTTTTGAAGGAAATCCTGCACCCCAGACAGATTTATTGGCTCATGACCAAATAGGTGGAAAAACACTTCTATACTTAGGAGATGGTACATTTGCCACAAAGATAGATCACAGAACAATCGGAAAATTTGAAATGTATCCATTTAACAATGATTGGACAAACAGTCTTTTCTTTTCTCAAGATCCTGTAGCAATCGATTCAGTGATGTATGATTTTCTACATACAGAAGGGGCAAATCCTTGTGAAGGATCACAATATTATCTACACCAATCAGCAGAACCAAATTCAAATACATATGATCCAGAAAATGACGGAACTTTTCTATCTGAGAGCCTCGGTGTTCATGAACATTGGGAAAAATCAATAGAAATCTTTTCACCTGATAGATATTTAGGAGAAAGTGGTAATGGAATTGACTTTTTACCTGTCGGTGAAGAACATGCCCAATCAGGAATTCTTATTACAAAACCAAAAATGGATTATTTATACATTAGTGGAGAAGAGATAACTCGAATAGGTGCTACAGTAATTGTTGGAAATATCCAAATAGAATGTAAGGTAAATGGAATCTCTGAAGATATCGATAAGGTGGAGTTTTACATTAATAATGAGTTGGTTGCTAATGTTACAGAACCCCCTTACGTTTTTGAATGGATAGAACATCAAATTGCACTAAGACAGAAAATCAAAGTAATAGGATATTATGGTGAAGGAGATACTCTAGAAAAGGAACTATCTGTTTGGAAAATTTAATTAATAAATAACCTGATTTTTACTATAAAAAGTAAAAAATTCTTAAATTATTTTCAGAAAAATTGTCATCTTTAAAAATATAAAAGATATTATAGGTATTAATTTTATTCTCAAAAAATAATTACCTTTACAAAAAATTAAATGGTGGGGTAAAAAATATGGTTACAAAAACAGTAGGATGTCCAAAATGCAAGACACATATTGAAATTCAAGGAAGTCCAGGTGAAACAAAAATTATCAGCTGTCCTAAATGTAACACTAAAGGAAAATTTACATTTCCAGGTGAAATAAAAAAAATAGACGCTCCCTCAGGTTCTTTTAGTATTGAAATTGAAAACCTGACAAAAAAATTCAAAGATTTAACCGCAGTTGACAATATTTCATTTAAAGTTCGTAAAGGTGAGATTTATGGATTTTTAGGACCAAATGGTGCAGGTAAATCAACCACAATAAAAAATATTCTTGGTCTAATGCATATGAACTCAGGCAGTATAAAAATAAAC
>WOR8_10002586_pt1 | contig 21738 bp, 26 predicted proteins | sample DeeMarSeWOR38_10_FD_19890 | JGI IMG/M metagenome (IMG submission 19890) | reverse complement strand
AATACCGAGCCCGCCCCCAGCCTGCCTGGAGTCAACAGCCTGCTCCTCTCGGCATCGGACACGCCGGTTGCCGATATCATCGCCCTGGCGGTAACAGCTTCGGGCGACGGTATCCTCAATCTGCCGAGCGAAACCGGCAGCGCTGCCTTTGCTCTGGCTTCCGCCAGCGTAGGTGCCGATGCCGGTCTCGTCAGCATTTCGGCGAGCGCCCTGAATGCAGGCCTGCCCGTCACCACTGCCCTGTGCGAAACGAACCCGGCGACCGGTCAGTGCCTGTCGCTACCCACGTTCTCCCTGTCGAAAACGATCTCCGCCAATGACACGGCGTCCTATGCGGTCTTTGTCACGGGCTCCGGGGCCATTCCCTTTGATCCCGCCAACAACCGCATCGTCGTCGAGTTTCAACAGGCGGGGGGCGTGGTTCGCGGGCGCACCAGCGTGGCAGTGCGCGTCAACCGGCCACCGACGGCGGTAAATGACGGGTTTACGGTGGAGCAGGACACGAGCTTGAACTCCCTGGATGTCCTGTCAAATGACACGGACCCGGATCTGCCCGCGGAAACGCTGACCATCACGAGTGTCGGGACGCCCAGTGCCGGCGGCACGGTGACCAACCAGGGGACATCATTGGCGTACACACCACTGGCCGGCTTCACGGGAACAGAGACCTTCACCTACACCGTCGCGGACAGTACCTCGGCGTCCTCATCGGCCACAGTAACGATGACGGTGAATGCCTCGGGTGGCAGCCAGTCGGCCGTGCTGGCCCACTATTGGCGGCTCGATGAGACGTCCGGACAGTCCTATGCCGATGCCGTTGGCTCGGCAGCAGCCACCTGCACGACCTGCCCGACGAGTGTCTCCGGCCTGATCGGGCAGGCGGCGCAGGAGTTCAATGGCGTCAACGACGAGCTGAGAGTTGCGAATTTAACGACGGTAAACTGGTCCGCCAACGATAGTTTCACCATCGAGTACTGGATGAAACACGATACCGCATGTGCCGGACTGGAGACTGGTGTGGGACGTAAGGACGGCCAGACGTCCCTCGAGTGGTGGGTGGGCTGTGATGGTGGCAAGGCGAGATTCCAGCTGACTGACAGGAGTGGTGCCGGGCTGGCGCTGGTGGGAACGACGGATATCGATGACGGCAACTGGCATCATGTCGTCGCGGTTCGCGACGGCGGACCCAACGAAAACCGCTTGTACGTCGACGGCGTTCTGGAGGACTCTGCCCCGGTTATCTACGGTGATTCGTTTGCTTCCACGGCCACACTCAATATCGGCTGGCTGGACAATAACGCGGGTGGCTCTCATTTCGATGGTCAGCTGGATGAAATCGCGATCCATGATGGTGTCGTCACCGACGACGAGATCGCCCGCCACACTGTGGATGGCTCAGTTGGACTGCAACGCGGCTATCTCGGCTGCACGGGACCAGTAAGCATCATGCCGCTCGGAGACTCAATCACACGACGCACCGGCTACCGGGTGCCCTTGTGGTTCGATCTGACAGACAGTTCCTATGACGTCGACTTTGTCGGCAGCGTGGCAGACACCTGCCCGGATGACCCCAGCCAATGTGCCCATGACCCAGATCACGAGGGTCACAGCGGCTGGACCCCGGCGCAGATAGCTAGCTCACTGAATGGCTTTCTGGGGGCGAATCCGCCGGAGGTGATTCTCCTGCACATCGGCACCAATGACCTGGATCTCCTGGGGGTAGAGGATATCCTCAACATCACAGACAGCTTTGATCCGGCCATCACGGTGGTGCTGGCGCGTATCATCAACCGCATGACGTTCGATCAAGCGACGACAGATTTCAATGTTGCCGTCGCGGCAATGGCCGAGCAACGCATCAGCAACGGTGACAAGATCATTGTTGTCGATATGGAGAGTGCGCTGACATACCCGGATGATATGCAGGACGAGCTGCACCCCCTGCAGGTCGGATTTGACAAGATGGCCGTCGTATGGCGGGACAATCTGTCGACATTCCTGCCCGTTTGCCCCTGAAACCGATCCGGAAAACCGGGCGCCAGCCCGGTCCAATCCGCCAAATAACCAAGCCCGCATCAGCGGGCTTGGTTATTTGGCGGAGAGGGAGGGATTCGAACCCCCGGACGGTTACCCGTCAACGGTTTTCAAGACCGCCGCTTTCGACCACTCAGCCACCTCTCCGAAACCACCCCTATCAAGTGGAATTACCGTGCGGCCGCAAGCATAACGTATCAAGTCCTTGATTGACCAGATGCAAGCCCCTATATAGTATGCGGCGACCGGGTTGTTGTTTGGCAGGGAACTGCTATGCTGAACCAAATCCCCGCCGTTAAGTCGAATACACTGGTTTCTTGCAACCCTAGGAGGTTATGACTGATGAATTCTGCAGATCGTCTGGTTTCTCGTGCGCAGCCTTCAATCCTGGCCACGAACAAGCTGATCCGCAACACCTACGTTTTGCTGTCCATGACGCTGCTGTTCAGTGCCGTGACGGCGGCCATGTCCATGGCGATGTCTGTGTCGCCGGGCGTGTCCATGATGACGACCCTCGGTGCGCTCGGCCTGATCTGGCTGGTATTGCCCAGGACCGAGAATTCCGGCGCCGGTGTCGCCGTTGTCTTCGCCATCGCGGGTCTGCTCGGCTTCGGATTGGGCCCGATGCTCAGCTACTACCTTGCCATGCCGAACGGCCCACAGACCGTGGCGACGGCCCTGGGTGGAACCGGCCTGATTTTCCTCGGCCTGTCGGGTTACGCCCTGACAACGCGCAAGGACTTCAGCTTCATGGGCGGCTTCCTGTTCATGGGCCTGATCGTTGTACTGGTGGCAATGATTGCCAATATCTTCCTTGAGATTCCGGCCCTGTCACTGGCACTGTCGGCGATTATCGTCCTGCTGATGAGCGGCCTCATCCTGTTTGATACCAGCCGCATCGTCAACGGCGGTGAAACCAATTACCTGCGCGCCACCGTTGCGCTGTATCTCGATATCTACAATCTCTTTATTCATCTGCTCAGTCTGCTCACCGCGTTCGGTGGCGACGACTGATTCCGGTTGCAAGACAGCAACAGCGACGCCGGGTCGTGTGACACACGGCCTGGCGTTTTTTCTGACCCCGTCCAGGACAGCTGATGGAAGTCTGGCTGAAAATTGCCTTCGCGGTGGTGCTGGGGATCATCGTGATCCGGCTTTGGCCGGCGGTCAATCACATGCTCAAACACGGCCCCAAGGGCACGTCCGATGACTGGCGGAGCGCGATCATTGCGCTGGCGCTGGTGGTCGGCTTCGTGGTCTTACTTATCCTGATGGTCCGGAACTGACTCGCAGCGGCGCCCCGCCGGGGCCGGCAACAGCTGCGCGCTGGTAATCTCGAGGCCGTGAAAGCTGTCCTTCAGCCATCGATAAACAACCTGCCGCGCCCATTTCACCAGCGCTTCATCACCCGCTTGTCGCTGAAAGGCGCTGGCCGTGAAAACCACTTTCACCGTGTCCGGCGTATAGTGCCTGACCAGGGCGTGCCGTGCATTGAGCTGGTGGGGCCGTACCGCGGGTAAGGTAAATGCCAGGGTCTGTATCGAGTCGAAAACGATGCTGGAAAACACCGGGCGCAATTTGCGTTGAACCTCCTCGCGGACCATCTTGCAGACAAACCAGCTCATGTGACCGGCGGCATCGAGCAGATCCTTCTCCACCCCACCCTGCTCCTGGAAAAAGGCCAGGGCCGGGTAATAACCCAGCCCGCGCTGTTGCACGAAACGAATGACCTGATCCGCGAGCTCTTCGCCCACCACATAGGGCGATGAAGGGAGATGGCGTTCAAAGATGTGCTGCGGCACGGTGGCCGTCATGGTCATGGCCACTTTCGTGAGATGCAGACTCACTGGTTCAACCCGCCGCACCCCGCAGGATGGCGATCTGCTGCAAGGCGCTCGCCGACTTCTGACAGCACCAGCATGGCGTACAGCTCCCGTACCAATTGCGGCAACGCCTGCACGACCGTCTGCACCTGCGCGGCCCGTTGCGAAGCGACCGGCTGCGCACTATTCACTAACCGTTCCACCTTTTGCAGGATCTCGTCCATTACCTGCAGACGCGGCCCCGGCTCGACAACCGAGCCAAAATAGCGTTCCAGGGATTCAACCAGAGCGACCATGACATCCTGATTCGCCGGTTTGCGAAGTACCGTCTCTACGGTCGCCAGATAGCCCTGACCGGCTGTACCCAGCAACCGCAGCAGCTGGGCCGCGATCTGATTGTCCGCCTCTGCCAGCGTCCGCAGATTCGCCTCCACCTTGGCCAGCCCGGGATGCGGCGGCGTCGCCTCCGGCAGCTCATCCGGGACCGCATCCAGGAACCCGACGTAATAGGTAAGCTTGTGTTTCGCCTTGGCCCAGAGGCGTGCCTTCGTGACATCGCTGATCAGGCCGGGTTGCAGGACCAGGCGTATGCTGTCGATCATGGCCCCATGCTCCTGCTCGAACGGCAAATACTCCACGAGATACTCGGCAAGCACGGGTCCCATCGTGCCAGTCGCGATTCCGGCACGCGCCAGCATGTTTCTGGCATTTTCAGCCGTTGGCATCGCCCACCAGGCCCGCTGCGCGAGCTGATCGGTCAGGCCCGACGCATGCACCACAGCCACGACAGCCTCCGGTTCGCCCAGCAACAGGAGCTTTTCCAGGCTGTTGTCACGCGCCTGTCCCATACGCGTCCAGCGGCGAAGATAGACCGGATAGCCTCCCGGTGAACCCAGCACGTGGCTGGATAACATCTCGCGGACACGACGCAGGTACTGTTCATCGCGGCAGTTGGGGCTGAGTCTGACAGCCGACTCGCCGCGGGCAGACAGGCCGTGCACGGTCATCGACGATTCATCGATGCGGATGGCCTCAAGCTCGTTGGCCAGCAGGACGTTCAGGCGCAGCGAATCTTCGCTGGAGAGTTCCATCATGGCAGGCCGGGCCCGGCGCAGCGGCTGTTTGCGGATGACAAGCAGCCTGAACTCGCGATTTCTTCAGCAGTGCAGGGAATGGGCATAGGGAACCGATGCTCAACAGGCGTTGCAGATCGTCGCACTTCGTCAGCGGTCAAACCCGGCAAGCGCGTAAAGCCGCTTTGCCTCATCCAGGTCCCGCTCAACACCCTTGCCCTCCTCATACATCATCGCCAGCGTGGTCAGAGATCCGGCAAGACCCTGATCGGCTGCCCGACGAAACCACTTGGCTGCCTCGGCGCCATTCTGGTCCACACATTCCCCTTCGAGGAACATGAAGCCAAGACCATGTTGCGCCAGGGCGTGCCCCTGCTCTGCCGCGGCCTTCATCCACTTATACGCGCGTTCCTTGTTCTGCACGACACCGAGGCCGTTCTGGTACATGATGGCGATGCGGTGTTGTGCCTCGGCATCGCCCTGCTCGGCGAGCGGTGAGAATAGCTGCATGGCGCGCGAAAAGTGCTTGGCCTCAAAGGCGGCCATGGCACTGGCAAAGTTGACGTCTTCGTTTTCCGACATAAGCGAATTTCCCGGTGATCCGGCGAAGGCAGGCAAGCCATTCCCCGGCGACGGGGAAGGTTACCAGTAAATCCAATATCTTATTGGCTCCGTTTCGCGCTGCGAATACCCCGGATGGGGGTGAGCTGACGGGCGGTCGGCCAAAACGCGCATTATACGCCAAGACCACGTGATATCCCTCCATGGGGATATAGGGGCCGTTTCGGGCTGACTTTTGTGCCCCGAATCGGCTAAAATCGCCCGCCGTCGCGATGGTTGCGGGGCGCGACCATCCGATGAGCTGAACATGGCTGCGAGTGCGTGAGACAGTGCTCGCATGACAGGGACCGCTGCGCGGTTGGAGGCATCCGCCCGTCACAGGATCGCCGACCGGTCCGGACCACGGCAAGGGACCCGACTGTGGACGAGAGCGACCCTGCGCCCGGCGATCCGCAAGCCGGCAGTGGACCCTTCGTGCGGCAACCGGCTTGCCTGCAAACCGGCGAGGCCGGTGGAAGACTTTCGCGACCCGGGTTGTGCACGCCCTGCGGGCCACGCCTGCGAGGCCGGATAGCGAACGTTCGCATCCGCAACGGATGATCGATTTGCAACGAGACTACGTGAAGGAGAGGATCATGGATCACAAGACGTATCATGACGCTACAGTTGAGATGGAAAAAGCCGGTGTGGATCCGGAATATATCGAGGGCTGGCAGAGCGGCTTTATCGGCCAGCCTATGCGCGAGGAACAGCGCGTAACCGAGGCCTATGAGGCCGGATACAATGCCGGTAAAGAGCAGGACACCGGCGGCTACAGCAGCTGGGCGAAAAAATAACGGCAGTCAGCACGGTCGCCATCAGAAAGCGGGCCATCAGGGTCCGCTTTTTTCATGGCGGTCCTGCACTCGGCTTCAACCCGCCAGCTCAGACTCCTGCGGCAACAGGTTGGCCAGCCCCCGGTTCAGAGTCTTCAGCGCCTCGGGCACTTCGATGTCCATCACCTGATCGTCGATCCACTTGCTGTCCCGCGCCCCCATGACACTGGTGACACGATCACCCAGGTAACGCCTGAGCGAAAATCCCGGCTCACCCTCCCTGAATGCAAATTCCGAATACACGTCCATCCGCTCATTGACCAGCTGGATGAAGGGTGCCCGATGGTCGCCCTTGCCGAGAAAGTCGCGCGCATTGTCCTGCACGAAATCCGACAGCTTGCGGGCCAGTGCGTTCATGAACTCGGAGCGCTCGTCCTGATCCATGCGATCGTAGACGCGCCGATCCACCACGTGGAGCAGGAAGGCCAGGAATTCCTCGATGACATCGAGGCGTTGAACCTGGGTATCCGTCTGAAAACCTTCGTTCTCCAGGCTCAGCAATGCGTTCTGGGCGATGCGCCACATGATAAAACCGAGCGCACTGGCGGTTTCCTGAATGGATCGCGCGCGCTCCTTTTGATTCCACCGACTCTTGATTCTCACGACTCACCTCTGGCCCCGGGCCCCGGAACACTGCCCTCTGGTATGTCTGCCGGCCCACATGCTACCATTTTAATAGTGGACCAAAACAGTAGGTAATTATCCGCGGCGGCCTCACCGAACCCTTTACAGCAAGAACAGACCCATGCAGAAAGCCTTGCAGCCGTTGCTCACCGCAGTTCAGCGAAATTGCCACATCGCGGATGCGCGGCACGCCGGTGACTACACCCTGTGCATCTACCTGCTGAAGATGCGCGAATATTTTCGCTGGGAAAAGGGCTATTCGTTCCAGGATATCCTGCCGGATACGGTTGTGGGGGACTGGCTGAAGGACCGCGAGGAGTTCTGGCGGACACTGGAGGACGAAGCCTTTGCGGATGTCCCTGTGAATGGCGATCGCTACGACCCTTTTGACAGCAGTGCCATCAATGCCGCCCTCAATCCCCACGGGCTGGTCTACAGCGCCGGTATCGGCAACAGGAATACCCCGCATTTCTTCCTCGGCAGACTGAAACAGTGTGCGAAACATGCCGAGTTCTCCGTCCTGGTCGCCGATCACGAATATGCTCGCGATCTGACTGCACCGCCGGCGATGGCGCTGGGCACGACCATTCTGGTGCGGCGCGAATCGCTGCGCCGGCTGATCTGGGAAAAAATCGAGGAGTGGGGCTGGAGTCAACCTGACAATGCGATGGGCCGGGCAATGCACTGCTACGATTTCGCCGCTGATGCGCAGTCCGCACTGGAACAGATGACAGATGCCGAGCTTGACTCAGCGCTGCTCCACGAGAAAGGCGAGGTGCTTGCCGGGCAACGCCTGGGACCCGAGTGGGAGGACATGCTCATTCGCCTGCCGCATTCCCAGGCGGCAATCATGACCCGCGCCGTCCGCGATCATCTGGCCGATGCGCTGTCCACGCTCCCGGCCCTGGTCCGCGACGGCGAAGATGCCTCACTGCATTTTTATTTCGCCAATCTGGCCAGCATGCGCAAGCACCTGTTCCCGAGCCTGAGCCGGGCCTATCAAAGCTGGGTGGCGAGTGGCGACCGCAGCCCGATCGCCGATCTGATACCCGTGAGCCGCACGCACTGGGACACACTTGCGCTACAGATGCTCGACCTCTACCGCTCGCAACCTGATGATCTTCCGGCATCGCTGCAAAACCTGATCGAAAACAGGCGACTTTAAAAAACCGGAATCCAGAAGTCAGAATCCAGTACCCAGAATGTCTTGATCCGGAACGCCTGTCTTCCATCCCCCTGTCCTCTCTCTTCTATCTCCTGTCTCCTGTCTCCTGTCTCCTGTCTCCTGTCTCCTGACTTCTGTCTTCTGTCTTCTGACTTCTGGCTTCTGTCTTCTGTCTTCTGTCTCCTGTATTCTGTATTCTGGCTTTTGGATTCTGACTCCCCATGCCCCAGCCAAGCGCCACCCATCCTGGACTGCAGACGATTCGCGAGGTCAAACCTCTCAGTTTCATCTTTGAAAAGCGTGATGCCCTGTCTGCGGAGCTCTGCAATGACATGATCCGCCGCTTTGAGGCCGCCGAAGACGAACAGTACCAGGGTCGGATCGGGCAGATGATCTACAAGGATCAGAGCATCAAGAAATCCACCGACCTCGTGGTCAGCGGCAAAGCGCACTGGAAAGACATCGACCGGGCCCTGTTCGGCTCACTGGCAGCGACCCTCAAGGAGTTCCGCGAGACCTTCCCGTATTTCAAGGGCCCCTTCAAGGATATGGGCTACGCGATTCAGCGCACGAATCCCGGGGAGTATTACCACTGGCACATCGACGGCGGGAGTCATGAGTTCAGCCAGCGCCAGCTGGTTGCTGTCTGGTATCTGAACGATGTGTCCGGACCGGGCGGCGAGACACAGTTTCTCTACCAGGATGTCCACATACGGCCTGAGCAGGGCAAGCTGCTGCTGTTTCCACCGTTCTGGACCCATGAACATCGAGGCGACGTCCTGCGGCAGGGCGTGAAATATATCGCGACCACCTGGGTGGTCTTCGCCTGAACGCAAGCGGGCGTTCCTCCCCTCCGCACCCATGCAGTTCCAGATTGTCAGCCCCGAATCCAGGGAGGATTTCGAGCGTTACTACAACCTGCGCTGGAGACTGCTGCGGGAACCCTGGGGGCAGCCACGCGGCAGTGAACGGGACGAGTTCGAGAGCCAGAGCCTTCACCTGATGGCCCGTGTGGACGCAACGACCCCGGTTGGCGTTGCCCGCCTGCACTTCAACTCGGTCACGGAAGCCCAGATCCGTTACATGGCCGTCGACGCGGCTTGCCGGGGCCAGGGTATCGGGCGCGCCCTGCTGCAGGCCCTCGAGCTGCGGGCGCGGGCGCGCGGAGCACGTCTGATAGTACTCCACGCCAGAGAGGCCGCGGTGGGATTCTATGAACAGGCAGGCTACGAAATCGTGGGTGCCTCACAGCGCCTGTTCGGAACCATTCCACACTTCGCCATGCGCAAACCGGTCGGCTAACCCACGAGCGCACCGCGCTCACGCGCGAGCCTGACGATGTCGGCGCGTGGCGGATAAACCGCAAGCCCCTGCTCGATCTCCATTTGCCACTGTGCGAAGTCGCCGGCCATTTCCGGCTGCGCACCCTGGCAACCCAGCACCGTCACCACGCAGTCACCCACCTTCCAGGGGCCCTCGCCCCGCACCTCGCCTTCGATGAGGTGCACGCCCTGTGTGCCGTCGCGTCGTTCCCAATAGAGTTCGAAGAAAAGCAGGCCGTCGGGGTGCCGAAAACGCTCCAGCATCACCTTGGTGCTGCCGCTCGGGCAGCGGATCATGAGTGGCGCGGTCACACTGAACAGATCGGCCATGCCGAACGCTACGCGGCACCGAGAATCAGCTCGTGCTCCAGCATGTCCCCTTCGGTATTCATCCGGATGCCGGTGACCTTGGGCAGGCGTGTGAGGATATAACCGGCCATCATCATGCCCAGTTTCTCGTTGTCGGTCTCGAGCGCCGTGAGCAGCTTGTCGGCCACGATCTGACAGCGATTCACGGGGTCGGGGTTCTCGACCCAGGTCCGACTCATCTGATAGCCCTTGTCCATGTCGCGGTCGAGCCTGGCAAAGAACTCATCACCCTCGTCAATGACAAACTGCGGGACCTCGATCCTGTAGGTTTGCTCATCGACAAAAACATTCAGTATCATCTCACCGTCTCCGTGCTTTCCCCCGATTCTACCGGCAATCCACTTCGGGAGTCATTGTCAGATGCTGTTGACCATACCCGCCGTGCTGTCCGCGGAACAACTGCGGCACGTACAGGAACTGCTCGCCGATGCGCCTTTTGTAAACGGCAAACTGTCTGCAGGAAAGCAGGCGGCGCGTGTCAAGCACAACCTGGAACTTGCTTCCGGCGCTGACAAACTGGCCGCACAGCTGAACAACATCGTCATGGCCAGTCTGGTGCAGCACCCATTGTACCAGTATGCGGCATTACCGCTGCGCGTAGCCGCCCCCTATTACGCGCGCTATTCGCCGGGCATGCACTATGGCAGACATATCGATGACCCGATCATGGGTTCGGGTGACCATTACCGCTCCGATATCTCGATCAGCATATTCCTGAATGCGCCCGACACCTACCAGGGCGGCGAACTCGTCATCCATACCGCCTTCGGCAGACAACACATCAAGCTGCCGGCGGGCGATGCCGTGATGTACCCCTCGTCCAGCCTGCATGAAGTCAGCCCGGTCACCGACGGCGAACGTCTGGTGGCTGTCACCTGGGTACAGAGCCTGGTGCGGGACCCGGCGCAGCGGGAACTCCTCTATGAGCTGTACCAGGCGCGAGAGACCCTGCTGAGAGACAGGCCCGATGCCGCGGAGACGGCTCAGGTCAGCAATGCCTACGTCAATCTGCTGCGGATGTGGTCCGAGATCTGACGCGGGCGGCTGCAAACGAAATGAAAAAAAGCCGTGTCTGCAGACACGGCTTTTCGGACAACACCGGGCAGCCGCCGGCTAGGAGCCTGTCGGACTTAGGCTGATTCTACTGCGGCGGTGGGAGAGCGGCCCAAAGCCTCCCGCTTTCTCGTTGCGTAGAGCCCACTATGCGCCTCGAAACCGTGAGGCTTTGTGCTCACCCTCCCACCTGCCTCGCCACGAACCCCTAAGTGCGACAGGCTCCTAGCGATGCGACCCCTTGTCGGAGTGCGCGAGATCCACGACCTTCATCGCCATATCCCTGTATTCCTGGCGAAAGTGATGCAGCGGGTGACCTTCCGGCGCAACGAAGTATTCTTCCGGCGTGACGCCGTGCTCGTGCTCATACGCGATGAACTTCTTCTGCATATCCAACATTTTCTTAATTAATTCAGTTCTTTCGCTCATCTTTCTCATCTCCTGCTTTAGATTGCGCAAATGGATCCATCAATCTCGCTGAGGCGACTATACCGTCCCGCTCGCGGACGCGCCTATATCCCAAAAGGACAAATGGCGCGGTTCTTGAGGCAGATCAATAACCACCCTTGCGCCGGCTTTCCGGAAGCCCGGCGATCCTGCCGCCCTGCTTGCTTGGCATGAGCGGAAACAGATCATACATGTCCTTGCTGCTCAGCTTGGCGCCCCACTGTTTGCCAATGTCCTTGAGGATGGTGCGCTCGTTGGGCTGATTACCCGCATGATTGTAGTACTGGTCGCGCAGGTAATTGATCACGTCCCAGTGCTTTTCTGTCAGGGTAATACCTTCCTTTTCCGCCAGCTGCCCGGCCAGTGCCTCGCTCCAGTCCTCGGCATTGGCCAGGTAGCCGCTGTCCGTCATCTCAATGGTTTTGCCTTCAAACTCAATTGCCATTGTTCTCCCCTTGGCCTGTAAGAATTCAGCTAAACAAAACGTACGGGAACCCTCTGCGGGTATTCCACAGCCGGCGTATTCTAGCAGGCTATTGAATAACCCTCATGCGGCACAATACGTCGTTACAAATCGGCTCAAAATGCGGGGCCGCGAAGCGGCAAACTGCCCCCTGTACACTGCGCATTTTCGCCGATCTGTGCCTTGTCTTGCACTCGCCTGAGACTTTTTCAACAGCCTGCTAGTACGCTTTCAACTTGATAATGACGGATGCTGACAAATTAAGCCGAGTACCAGCATTTTTTTATGGCCACGGAATCCACGGAATGACACGGAAAAAATTCTAATGGGTGTTGGTTCTTTCCGTGTTTTTCCGTGGATTCCGTGGCCATACTATCCCTCATTACCAGATTGAAAAAGCACTAGTGTGTTTCCTTAACGGGTTTAATTCCCTTATGGGGAATAAACAGGCCAAAGCCCATTTTCTGGCCCGAACCTATGCCCTTCTGCTGCAGGAGCACCGACTGCTCGGGTTCCAGGTCCGCCACCATCACGGCGCGTGTCCGAATCGTGCCCTCCGGCGTCCGGAAGCAATGCTCCTTGCCACACATCAGTTTGCGCACATCCAGCCCCAGCGCCGCGAACTCCTCTACCACCCGGCGCAGAAACGCCTCCTCATCGGCGTCATCCTCGATGACGACGTAGCGGGCAAACAGCGTGGACAGCGAGCTCAGCATTTTCACGTCCGCCGCGCCCACGCTCAGGCTGTGACCCTGGATATCGAGTTCGGCCCCTTCCAGCTCACGCGCCTGCCCGATCCGGTCTTTCGGCATGCGCAGCATCATGCGCGCCCGGCGCGAAAGATGCAGCAAGGCCGTCTCGGAATCCTCGGGACGGTACCAGCCGTTGCCGGATTCCGCGCCATGAATCAGATGGACGCCCGCACCCGGCTCGTCCGCCAGCCATGGCAACGCCTGGCGGATCGCGCGCGACAGACTGTACGCATGATCGATCGGCAGCGCGCGGCAGCTGATCCGGTAGCTGAGATCAACCACGTCATCGGGCACCTGGTAGCCCGACTTTTTTCCCTCGTCATCTTGCCAATACATTTAACTGACCTCGCTTGCGCCGGGAGATCGCCTACCGCGGTGCGGCGTAGAACGCGGCTTCGAGCCGGTTCTCCCAGTCTTCCGGTGTGTCCTGGAAAGGCGGTCTCACGTCGATGCGAAAAAACATCTCGCCAGTTCTGGCCCGTTCCTGGACCTTTTCTATCAAGCCCGCAAAGGAGTCGAGCTGGTGTTCCTGGAGCAATATCTCGCTGAGCCAGAGCATAAGACCATTCCTTCAATGCAGTGAGTGAAGGGCATCAGGGCGTGAAAATATCACCCAGATCCGTGCCGCTCACCCGGTCATAGTAGCGAGCCCGGTACAACAGCCGCATCTGCCCCGCAGTGGGTGAATCCTCGAATGCCGCTCGACTGTGCAGCACATTATTGCAAATCACACCCTGCCCCGGCACTAGCCGATAGTGATACATATAGGGACAGCCATTTGCCCACAGATCCTGCAGAAACAACACCGCCGCCTGCGTATCCGGGTCGTCTTTCCAGTGAATATTGCGCATCCGCGCGCTATAACGCATATGGAGGTTCCCGGTCCCGATTTCAACCGAAAACACCGGGCCGGTCTCGGCACCGCGTATCTCGACACCCCCTTCGACGTTCGGCGGGATCGTCATGGCATCCGGCTGCATGAGCGCGGCGATATACCGCGGGTTCTCGTCACGCAGCAGGATATAGGCGATCTCATGATCGAGAAACTGGTTTTCTCCCCCGCGCCAGGCGTCCGCTACACAGTGCATGAGAATCCCCCGGATACGCTGTTGCGGCGCGTTGTAATAGCCGTCTGTATGCCAGTTCAGCCGCCGGTTGGTGTAGGGGATATAGTCGCGCTGACGCCGCGCCGCCGTGACCTGAAGGCTGGTGATACTGTCCTCATCGGCGTACAGATTGCTGTCAAGGTGTGCCAGCCCGAAGCGACGACCCAGCGCGCGCACCGCCGCCTTGTCCGCCACGCATGTTCGCCCGAGATCGTAGAGTGTCATGTTCGTCTTGCCGCAAAGGCGCACCACCGCGCGGTATTCGGCCTCGGAAACATCGCCAGGATCGGCAATCCCGACCAGCAGGGACGACACCTCGGTCGGGTAGTCCTGGAGCTTCTGTTCCCGCCATGCCTGATACGCCGCCTCGTCGCCCGGGAGGAAGGGGTTGCGAGCCGCGCTGTCACATGCTGCGGGTGAGCCTGCTGATGTCATTCTCGGATTGCCTCATCTGTCGCCGGGCTGTTCAGTGTAGCCTGTCTCGCGCGATCCGCGTATCGGTGCCCACACCGGTGGCAACGTCGGGCCGAACGGCGTTCCGATTGGCGCCAAACCGGATAGATCACACTGATGCAATTATAAGCATTTAATTATACTTGATTTCTGCGTCAAAGGCGTGTTGTTGGACCGGCGCGCCGCCGCAAGCGCCGCCGTTTTCACTTTACCAGACTATCCCGTTTGAGATAGGCTATCGCACCCTGCACACCCCAAGGGTAGGGTATTCTCAGCGGTTTCAGACTCCTAGACTTCCACCCACGGAAGACAGTGCGCTGAGGCCGGTCTGAACACCCTGTAAGGGGGTTTACTTGGTTTACTTTCAGGCATACTCAGCAGGATTTTTGCGACCCGGACGCTCCCTGCTCACGTGAGCACGGTGGACGGTCCGGCAGGACCAGAACCCGCCATTCCTATATTTGATGAAGGAGACACACATGGCCGACAAGCACCATGACACTCCGATGCTGGATGAACTCGAGAACGGCCCCTGGCCGAGCTTTGTGTCCGGTATCAAGAGACTGCGTGACCAACACCAAGATGCGCGCATCCGTGGCGTAGCCAACTCGCTGTTGGGCCAGCTGGAGCATTCGTACGAAACCCGCAAGGGCTACTGGAAAGGCGGCACGGTTTCCGTGTTTGGGTACGGCGGCGGCATCATCCCGCGTTTCTCGGAGGTGGGCAGTGCCTTCCCCGAGTCGAAAGAGTTTCACACCCTCCGCGTGCAGCCGCCACCCGGCAACTATTACACCACCGACATTCTGCGCAAGCTGGGCGACAGCTGGGAAAAATGGGGTTCCGGACTGCAGACCTTCCACGGCCAGACCGGCAACATCATGTTTATTGGTACCACCACCGAGAACACCCAGCACTTCTTCGACGAGATCAATGAGTACGGCTGGGATCTCGGCGGTGCCGGCCCCTGCGTGCGTACGGGGATGTCCTGCGTCGGCGCGGCGCGCTGCGAAATGTCCTGCTGCAGCGAACACGCCATTCACCGCAATATCCTCAACAACTTCACCGACGACGTGCATCGTCCGGCCCTGCCCTACAAGTTCAAGTTCAAGGTCTCGGGCTGCCCGAATGACTGCCAGAACGCGATCGAGCGGTCCGACTTCGCCATCATCGGTACCTGGCGGGACGACATGAAGGTGGACCAGGGCGAGTTCAAGGCCTATGTCAACGAAAAGGGCCGACAGCATGTCATCGACAACATTATCACGCGCTGTCCGACCCAGGCCCTGGCGCTGAATGACGACGACACGCTGGCCGTCGACAACCGTAACTGCGTGCGCTGCATGCACTGCCTGAATGTCGTCCCCAAGGCATTGTCGCCGGGAGACGACAAGGGCGTAACCATCCTTATCGGCGGCAAGCGCACCCTCAAGATCGGTGACCTCATGGGCACGGTCATCGTGCCCTTCTGGAAGATGGAAACCGAAGAGGATTACGAGCGGATCAACGAGCTTGCCGAAGAGATCATCGATTTCTGGGCGGAAAACGGCCTCGAACATGAACGCTGCGGTGAAATGATCGAGCGCATCGGACTGGTCAATTTCCTCGAAGGGATCGGCGTCGAGCCCGACCCCAACATGGTCGCCCACCCGCGTCAAAGCTCCTACGTCCGTATGGATGGCTGGGATGAAGAGGCTGAGAAGTGGTTTGAACGCAAGATCGAAGAGAGACAGGCCGCCGGCTGACCAGCCCCACTGTTAATCTCGCTGCTCATGCCGGAGCAGTCTGCACCGCTCCGGCATGCGCGCCACTTAATCTGAATTTGAATTAGTGAGTCAGGAGAGAGACATGGCAAAACAAGAGATGCGCCAGCCGATCGAATCCGGTTGCCCGGACGGCTTTCAGTACATGCATCCGGTGATGCGCAGGAACTACGGTCAGTGGAAATATCACACCCATCCGCGCCCCGGCGTGTTAATGCACGAGGCGCACAGCGGCGACCGGATTTGGACCGTGAAGGTCGGAACCCAGCGTATTCTGGATGTTTTCACCCTGCGCAAACTGTGCGATATCGGCGATCAGTTTGCCGACGGTTTTATACGCTTCACGCTGCGCAGCAACCTCGAATACATGGTAACCGACGAGGCCAAGGTGGAGCCGCTGATCAAGGCTGTCGAGGACGCCGGTTTTATCGTCGGTGGCACGGCCAACTCCATCTCGGCAATTTCCCACACCCAGGGCTGGCTGCACTGCGACATTCCCGGCACCGACGCCTCCGGCGTCGTCAAGTCCATGATGGACGAACTGATCGACGACTTTAAGAACTGTCGCATGCCGAACCGGGTACACATCACCACCTCGTGCTGCCAGATCAACTGCGGTGGTCAGGGCGATATCGCCATCAATGTGCAGCACACCAAGCCACCGAAGATCAATCACAACCTGGTGTCCAATGTGTGCGAACGACCTTCCGTGGTGGCGCGCTGCCCGGTGGCAGCCATTCGCCCGGCGCTGGTGAACGGCAAGCCCTCGCTGGAAGTCGACGAGAAGAAGTGCATCTGTTGCGGTGCCTGCTATCCACCCTGTCCGCCGATGCAGATCAACGACGCCGAGCACACCAAGCTGGCTATCTGGGTAGGTGGTAATCACTCCAACGCCCGCAGCAAACCGACCTTCCAGAAACTGGTTGCTGCCGGTATCCCGAACAATCCGCCACGCTGGCCGGAAGCGACGGCCATCGTCAAGCAGATCCTCAAGGCCTACCGAGAGGATGCCCGGGACTGGGAGCGCATCAACGACTGGATTGAGCGGATTGGCTGGCCACGGTTTTTCGAGGTCACCGGCCTGCCCTTCACCAAGTACCATGTCGACAACTGGCGTGGCGCACGGAACAGCCTGAACGCCTCGACTCACATCCGATTCTGATCTGGATCAAGGCCGGACAGGCCTCCAGGCGGTATCCTTTGCGGGTTCCGGCAGCGTCCACCGAAGCACACGCAGTGTGCGGGCGCTCCGGGACCTGCGGAGGCGGATGTTGAATCTTGCAAAGACTGAAAAGGATGTGATTGGTATGAAACTGTCTGTGATGGTTAATGAAGGGCCCTACCAGCACCAATCGTCTGACAGTGCGCTTCAGTTTACGAAGGCCGCCCTGGAAAAGGGACACGAAATCTTCCGTGTCTTTTTCTACCACGACGGCGTGAACAATGGGACGCGCCTCGGCGTACCCCCTCAGGACGACCGCAACATCACCCAGCAGTGGAGCGAGCTTGCGGAAAAACACGATCTTGATCTGGTGGTATGCGTGGCGGCTGCCCAAAGGCGCGGGATCCTCGATGCGGACGAAATGAAGCGCCACGGGAAGGATGCCAACAACATTGCGCCCGGCTTCCGGATCTCCGGGCTGGGGCAATTGATCGAGGCAGGCATTCAGGCGGAGCGCCTGGTGGTGTTCGGAGATTAGGGGGGAGCTTATGTCGCAAACCAAGAAGTTTCTGTATGTCAACCGCAAGGCCCCGTACGGCACGATTTACCCGCTGGAATCGCTGGAGGTGGTATTGATTGGCGCCGCGTTCGAACAGGACGTGAGCCTGGCCTTCGTGGACGATGGTGTGTATGAGCTCACCAAGGGGCAGGATACGAAAGGGATCGGGATGAAGAATTTCTCGCCCACCTACAGCGCCCTGGGTGACTACGAGGTAACCCGTATTTACATCGAGAAAGAATCTCTCGATGCACGTGGTCTGACCGTCGATGATCTGCAGGCACTCACCTGGGAAGACGAAGACGACGACTGGGCGGAGAAGGATTCCATCCACGTTGTCAGCGCGAAAGAACTTGCAGAGATCATGGACGCGCAGGACGTCATACTGAGTTTCTAGGGGACGAGATCGATGGCAATGCTACATATTGTGAACAAGTCACCGTTTGAACGTAACGCGCTGGATTCCTGCGTGCGGCTGGCCACCGCGGGTGCGACGGTACTGTTCATCGAAGATGGTGTCATTGGTGCTCTGAAAAACACCGCTAACAGCCACAAGGTCAGCGATGCGATGAGCAATCTGAAGTTCTATGTTCTCGGGCCCGATCTCAAGGCCCGTGGCATGTCCGAAGACTGGCTGATTGATGGCGTCTCGGTGGTGGACTACGGCGGTTTCGTAGACCTGGTTACCGGGCACGACACGGTTCAATCCTGGCTCTGAATTTTCTAAACGATAGATCGACACGAACGAGGAGATCGACCATGGCGATTGAAGTAAACGGCAAAACGCTGGAAACCGATGAAGAGGGATACCTCGCCGACCTTAACCAATGGGAGCCGGCGGTGGCTGAGATTATGGCCAAGGAAGACGGGCTCGACCTGACCGAGAGTCACTGGGAGGTCATCAACTTCCTGCGCGAGTACTACGAAGAGTACCAGATCGCACCGGCGGTCCGCGTTCTGACCAAGGCAATCGGCAAGAAGCTTGGCAAGGACAAGGGTAACAGCAAGTATCTCTACGAGCTGTATCCGTACGGCCCGGCAAAACAGGCATGCAAATACGCCGGCCTGCCAAAACCGACTGGCTGCGTGTAAAGCATACCCTGTACGGGATAACGGCCGGGGAGAGCTCTCCCCGCCGTTTGTTCAAGTGCCTGTAAGGAGATGACGGTGTCATTGGTGACTGGTATCTATGCCGTATTGTTCTACGCCGCAACGATCCTTCTGATCGCGGGCCTGGCGTTGCGTATTCGCTTGTATGCCAGGACGCCGGCACCCCTGAAAATTCCGACGACACCGGCACCGGTCACCAGAAGCGGTGTGGTGTGGCGGATGTTCCGGGAGGTGGCATTCTTCCAGAGCCTTTTCAAGTCGAGTAAGTGGACCTGGATCTTCGGCTGGCTGTTTCATTTCTGCCTGCTGCTGGTGCTGCTGCGCCACCTGCGTTATTTCACTCAGCCGGTGTGGTTCTGGGTTGAATGGATCCAGCCTTTCGGAAAATATGCCGCCTTTGGCATGGTCGTCGGTCTGGCCGGTCTCTGGGCGCGGCGGTTGCTCGTGGATCGCGTGCGCTACATCAGTGCGCCCTCCGACCATCTCATGCTGGCGCTGCTGATAGCGATCGGCCTCACCGGCCTGGGCATGAAGTATGTCTGGCATACGGACATCGTTGCCCTGAAGGCTTTCTTCCTCGGCCTGATGTATTTCAGCTGGCAGCCGCTGCCTGCGGACCCGGTGCTGCTGGTTCATCTCACCCTGGTGGCGACCCTGATGATCATCTTCCCGGTGAGCAAGCTGCTCCATGCGCCCGGCGTCTTTTTCAGCCCGACGCGTAATCAGGTGGATAACCCGCGCGAGCAGCGCCATCTGGCACCCTGGGCGGCAGCACTGGAAAAGCAATCCTGACAGATTCCGCTTGCTGAGTTGACCAGTTTGCCGGAAGGAGCACCTACGTGGCTGATTTCGAGACACCTGAACTGAAAGAGATTCCGATCATCCCCCATATCCAGGAAGGGGTGATGGCGCACAGCAAGCCCTTTGTGGCCAAGGCGGAGTTTCAACAGTCGCTCGGTTTTCCGGGCGAGCTGGTCGACAACTGGAAGGATGTCGCCATCGACAAAATGGGAGAGTTGCTCGGCAAGTACCGCTCCCTGCAGGTATTTCTCGATTCCTGCGTGAAATGCGGGGCCTGCACCGACAAGTGCCATTATTTCCTCGGCACCAGCGACCCAAAAAACATGCCGGTGGCCCGCCAGGATCTGCTGCGCAAGGTCTATCGCCGCTACTTCACATTTGCCGGGAAACACTTTCCCAAGCTGGTCGGCGCTACCGATCTCACCGAAGAGGTTCTGGACGACTGGTACAGCTATTTCCACCAGTGCTCACAGTGCCGGCGCTGCTCGGTATACTGCCCGTACGGAATCGACACGGCCGAGATCTCGATGGCGGGCCGCGAAATCATGGACGCCGTTGGCAAGGGTCAGAAGTACTGTAACGAGATCATCGGCAAGGTCTTCAAGATCGGCAACAACCTCGGACTCCCCGAGCCGGCCCTGGCGGATACGCTGGAAGGAATCGAGGAGGATGTCGAGGACGAGACGGGGGTCAAGGTGCGCTACCCCTTGGATGTAAAAGGCGCCGATGTGCTGCTGGTGACACCCTCCGCCGACTTCTTTGCCGAACCCCATGTCGATGGCCTGATTGGCTACGGCAAGGTCTTTCACCAGGCGGGTATCAACTGGACAATCAGTTCCCATGCCAGCGAGGCCGCGAACTTCGGCATGTTCATCGGCAGTTATGAAAATATGCGCAAACTGGCCCTGCGTATCCGTGAGGCGGCGCTGGAACTCGGCGTCAAGCGGATCATCATGGGCGAGTGCGGTCATGCCTGGCGTGTGGCCTACAGCTTCCTGAACACGCTTGCGGGACCCTTCGACTTCCTGGACCCCAGGTACCCGGTGCCGCAACACATCTGCGAGTTCACTCACGGCCTGATCAGGGAAGGCAAGCTGAAATTCGACAAGTCACAGAACGACGATATGGTTCTCACCTATCACGATTCCTGTAATGTGGCCCGCGCCTCGCGCATGGGCGACATGCCAGGCGGGCAGTTCGTCATACCGCGCGAGATCATCAAGGCAACCTGCAACCACTTCCATGACATGCCGACCGACACCATCGGCGAAGCCACTTTCTGCTGTGGCGGTGGCGGCGGACTGCTTACCGACGACCTGATGGAGCTTCGCGTAAAAGGTGCCCTGCCGCGCATGGAGGCGTTGAAACAGGTAGTCGAAGAACACGGCGTGACCCACATGGCAGCAATCTGCGCCATCTGCAAGAGCCAGTTCAGCAAGGTGATGCCCTACTACGGATTCACACTCGACCAGATAGTCAGCGTGCATCAGCTGGTCAGCAACGCAATCATTCTCGACGGACAGGAAGACCAGCAGGAAGAACAGGAAGTCGCTTGAGGCCAATGGCCGAAAGACAGCGCGTTAACAGAAAAAATCGCTTTATCCGGACAGGAGAACAGGCATGGCAACTTCTCGTGACGATATGGAAAAATTAACTTTTCGCAAATTCGAAGACGGCGACTACGTGTGGGACGATCTTCACGCGCAGATCTTCGAGGGCGATCACTCCCACAAGTGCCCGGTGTACGTGCACCGCACGCCGCCGTGTCAGGGCAGTTGCCCGTCAGGGGAAGATATCCGTGGCTGGCTGCAGATCGTGCGCGGCATCGAGAAGCCACCTCAGGATGTGAGCTGGCAGGAGTATGCTTTCCGCCGCTCCACCGATGCCAACCCCTTCCCCTCCATGATGGGTCGCGTGTGCCCGGCGCCTTGCGAAGACGGCTGTAACCGCAATGAGGTGGAAGACTTCGTGGGGATCAACGCCATCGAGCAGTACATTGGCGACACCGCCAAGGCTGAGGGCTTCAAGTTCGCGGAAGGTGCCCCGCTCACCGGCAAGAAGATTGCCATCGTCGGCGGCGGACCGGCCGGCCTGGCCGCCGCCTACCAGCTGCGCCGCATGGGTCATGCCTCCACGGTCTTCGATGACCACAAGGAACTGGGTGGCATGTTCAAGTACGGGATTCCCGGCTACCGCACCCCACGCGAATTTCTGGATCACGAGATT
>WOR8_10005143_pt1 | contig 21740 bp, 22 predicted proteins | sample DeeMarSeWOR38_10_FD_19890 | JGI IMG/M metagenome (IMG submission 19890) | reverse complement strand
TCACTCCGTCTACCAGGGACTCGCCCGCCGAAAACAGCCAGCCAGTTTCGACCACCTCGAGGCCCTTGTGCATCATGGTCGCCGAATCGACCGAGATCTTGCGCCCCATGTTCCAGTTCGGATGCGCGCAGGCCTGTTCCGGGGTAATGCCGGACAGCGCCTCCAGGGGCGTGGTGCGAAACGGGCCGCCGGAGGCGGTGAGCATGATGCGGGTGACACCCTCCGGACGTCCCGCGCCGGGCCGGAAACCGCCCGGCATGCACTGGAAAATCGCGTTGTGTTCGCTGTCGACCGGGACCAGCACCGCCCCGCCGTCGTGCACTTGCTGCATGAACAGGTCACCGGACATGACCAGCGCTTCCTTGTTGGCCAGCAGCACCCGCTTGCCGGCCTTGGCCGCCTCCAGGGTGGGCAGCAGGCCGGCGGCGCCGACGATACCGGCCATCACGCAATCGACAGTGTCCAGCGCCGCCGCCCGCACTACGGCGTCACGGCCGCCCAGCACCTCGACGTCCGGCGCCTGTGCGCGTAGCTTCCGGCGCAGTTGTTCGGCGGCCTTCTCATCGGCCATCACCGCGTAGTCCGGGCGGTGCTGCAGGCACTGCGCCAGCAACCCCTCGACATCGCGGTTGGCGGTCAGTGCGATGACATGATAGCGCGCCCGGTTGCGCGCCAGCACGTCCAGGGTGCTGGCGCCGATGGAGCCGGTCGAACCGAGGATGGTGATGCCCTGCCCCTGACTCACAGCTCTATCCAGCGTAGCCCGAACAGAAACACCGGCGCCGCAGCAAGCAGGCTGTCGATACGATCCAGAATGCCGCCGTGCCCGGGAATCAGGGTGCCCGAATCCTTAACGCCGCGCTGGCGTTTCATGAGGCTCTCCAGCAGATCGCCGGCAATCGAAAACAGCACCGTCACCAGGCACACCAGCACGAAGCTGGTCAGCACCGAGCCCTGCAGCCCCAGGTACCAGGCATAGCCGATCGCACACAGCGAACAGGCAATTAGCGCACCCAGCACGCCTTCCCAGGTCTTGCCCGGGCTAACCTGCGGCGCCAGCCGCGTATGCCCCCACTGGCGGCCAGCGAAGAACGCTCCGCTGTCCGCTACCCACACCAGGACCAGCACATACAGCACCCAGTGCGGTCCCTGGTCGGGCCGGCTGTGCAGCACCACCAGTGCCAGCCAGGTGCTGAGGAAAAGTCCAATGCCGAGCGCGGCTTTCATAATGGCATGGGAAACATTCTCGCCGCTGCCCAGTTGCGGGCGGGAAATCCAGAACAGTGCGAACAGCCACCAGAGCATGGCCACCCACAATGCAATGTTGACCAGGGCTTCCAGCTGCGCGAACTTCCAGGTCAGCGCCAGCAGGCCGAGCACCAGCAACAGATAGCCGGCGCGCAGCAGCGGCTGCCGTAACGGAATCAGGGCGCTCCACTCCCAGCTGCCCAGCATTACGGCCAGTGCGGCCAGCAGGGCAAAGCTCCCCACATCCAGTTTCAGCACCGCCAGCACCACCAGCGGCACCAGCACCAGTGCGCTGAGAATGCGGTACCTAAGCACGCTTGGACTGCCCCACCTGGTCACCGGTCTGACCGAAACGCCGCTGGCGCCCGGCGAACGACTGCAATGCGGTCTGCAATGCGGCGGCGTTGAAATCGGGCCACAACAAATCGGTAAAATACAGCTCGGTATAGGCCAGCTGCCAGAGCAGGTAGTTGCTGATGCGCTGCTCGCCCCCGGTGCGGATGAACAGGTCCGGTTCCGGCAGGTCGGCGATACACAGTTCCCGGCCCAGCGCCGCGCTGTCGATCGCTTCGGGCCGCAGTTCGCCGCTGGCCACCCGCGCCGCCAGCCGTCGCGCCGCCTGGGCGAGATCCCAGCGGCCGCCGTAGTTCACCGCGATCACCAGCGTCATGGCCGTGTTGTGCGCGGTCTGCTCCTCGGCGCTATCCATCAGCGCGCGCAGTTTCGGGGCGAAGGCGCTGCGCTCGCCGATAAAGCGCATGCGCACGCCGTTCCGATCCAGGCGCTCCACTTCGTTTCTCAGCGTGCGCACGAACAGGTCCATGAGCAACCCGACTTCGGTCTTGGGGCGCCGCCAGTTCTCGCTGGAAAAGGCGAACAGGGTAAGCGCCGGGATTCCGCGCTGCAGGCAAGCTTCCACGGTGCGGTGCACGGCCTTGACCCCTTCGCGGTGTCCCATGTAGCGCGGCAGGTTCCTCCGGCTGGCCCAGCGGCCGTTGCCATCCATTATGATGGCGACATGCTTCGGCAACTGCTGCTCTGCGCGCTGCGTGTTCGCGTGGACGTGCTCCTGAGCCATGGTGCGATCCGCTAGATCTCCATCAGCTCCGCTTCTTTGACAGCCAGCATTTTATCGATTTCCTTCACGAACTCGTCCGTCAGCTTCTGGATATCCTCGGTAGCGCGGCGTTCGTCGTCCTCGGAAATCTCTTTTTCCTTCAGCAGTTCCTTCAAATCGGTGTTGGCATCGCGGCGGATATTGCGCACCGCGACGCGCGCCCCCTCACCCTCGGCGCGCACCACCTTGACCAGATCTCTGCGCCGCTCCTCGGTCAACGGCGGCATGGGGATACGTATCACGCTGCCCGAGGTGTTGGGGTTGAGACCGAGATCCGAGGTCATAATCGCCTTTTCGATCACCGACACCATGGCTTTTTCCCACGGCGTGACGGTCAGGGTGCGGGCATCCTCGGCGGAGACGTTGGCCGCCTGGGCCAGCGGAACCTCGGAGCCGTAATAATCGACCTTGATATGGTCGAGCAAGCTCGGGTGCGCCCGGCCGGTGCGTATCTTGCTCAGCTCATGCTTGAGCGCCTCGATGCTCTTCTTCATGCGGGCACGGGCGTCGTCGTTAATCTCCTCAATCATCGTCCTCACTCCACCAGGGTACCTACGTTTTCGCCGGCCAGCACACGACCCAGATTGCCGGCTTGGTGCAGATTGAATACCCGCAACGGCACGCCGTGATCGCGGCACAGCACCAGCGCGGTGGCATCCATGACTCCGAGTTTGCGGCCGATGGCCTCGTCGTAGCCAACTCGATCATAGCGTTTCGCATCAGGGTTTGTTACCGGGTCGTCGTTGTATACCCCGTCGACCTTGGTCGCCTTGAGCAGAATCTGCGCGCCGATTTCGACAGCGCGCAGACTGGCAGCGGAATCGGTGGTAAAGAACGGGTTACCGGTACCGGCAGCGAACACCACCACCCGTCCCTTTTCCAGGTGCCGCACCGCGCGTCGGCGAATGTACTGCTCACACACCTGGTTGATCGTCAGCGCCGACATCACCCGGCAGGAACTGCCCAGTTTTTCGAGCGCATCCTGCATGGCCAGCGAATTAATCACCGTGGCCAGCATGCCCATATGATCGCCGGTTACGCGGTCCATGCCGGCCTGAGCCAGGCCGGCGCCGCGGAAAATATTGCCGCCCCCGATCACCAGTCCGATCTCCACCCCCTGCCTGGCGTATTCATGAATCTCGCCGGCGATGCGGCCGATCACCGCCGGGTCGATGCCGTAGTCGCCCGCCCCCATCAGGGCTTCCCCGCTGAGTTTCAGCAGAATACGATGGTAGGCGAATTGAGTTTCGTTCATAGTCCTTTTTTTACAATATGTTGCGAAAATGTCTTAAGCTGTTTTGTCGCAAAGTTTACGCCTTTCCGGGGGCCTGTCCAAGCGGCCGACGCGGACACCCCCCGGTTAAAAAATGGGGCCGCGATGCGACCCCATGAAGCATACCGGGAAGCAGGCTGCGGGTCCCGGATCAGCGCACACAGACTCAGCTGCCCTGCACCTGCGCCATCACCTCTTCGGCGAAGTTTTCGGTCTTCTTTTCGACCCCTTCGCCCAGCTCCATACGGTCGAAGCCATGCACCGTGGCGCCGGCTGCCTTCAGCAGCTTCGCCACCGACTGGTCCGGGTCCTTGACAAACGGCTGGCCCAGCAGGGTCACCTCGGCGAGAAACTTGCGGATACGGCCGCTCACCATTTTTTCGATGATGTCGGCGGGCTTACCGCTGGTCGCCGCCTGAGCGGCGAAAATCTCCTTCTCCTTGTCCAGCATATCCTGCGGCACCCCGCTTTCATCGACGCACACCGGCCGGCTGGCGGCAATGTGCATGGCGACATCTCTGGCCAGCTCGGGATCACCGCCCTGCACTTCGACCAGCACACCGATACGCCCACCGTGCAGGTAACTGGACAGGCTGCCGGCCCCGGCTTCACGGCGCACGAACCGACGCACGGTGATATTCTCGCCGATGGTAGCCACCAGACCGCGGCGCGCGTCTTCGATGCTTGTGCCGTTATCACCGAGCGGCATCGCTAGCAGGGCTTCCAGATCTGCGGGCGCGTCGTTCATGACACGCGAGGCAACTGCCTTGGCGAAATTCTGGAACTCGTCCTTCTTGGCGACGAAATCGGTCTCCGAATTGACTTCCACCATAACCGCGGTCTTGGCGTCATCGCCGACTTCCACTACCACCACGCCCTCGGCGGCAACGCGGCCGGCTTTCTTGTCGGCTTTGGCCAGACCGGACTTGCGCAGTGCTTCTGCAGCAGCTTCCATATCGCCACCGGCTTCCACCAGGGCATTCTTGCATTCCATCATGCCGCAGCCGGTACGCTGACGCAGTTCTTTGACCTGCGCTGCTGAAATTGCCATTGATACTGTCCTCTCGATTGCTTGAGTGAGTGTAGTGCGCAGTCGCTGCCGGTGTGCCGGCTAGACGCCTTTCTCGCCGACTTCGATAAACTCGTCTTCGCTGGTGCCGCCCACCTGTGCCATGGCACTGCGGCCTTCGTCCACGGCGTCAGCGGCGCCTTGCACGTAGAGCTGGATGGCGCGGATCGAATCGTCATTACCGGGGATTACATAGTCGATGTTTACCGGTGAATGGTTGGTATCAACAATACCCACCACCGGAATACCCAGCTTCCTGGCCTCGGCCACAGCGATTTTTTCATGGCCAACATCGACAACGAACAACGCGTCGGGCAAACGCATCATGTCCTTGATACCACCCAGGCTGCGATCCAGTTTTTCCTTCTCGCGCATCAGCATCAGAGCTTCCTTCTTACTGAGCTTGTCAAAGGTGCCATCCTGCTCCATGGTTTCGAGGTCCTTGAGCCGCTTGATGGACTGGCGCACAGTCTTAAAGTTGGTCAGCATGCCGCCCAGCCAGCGATGATTCACGAAGGGCATCTTACAACGTTCCGCTTCGGTGCGGACGGTTTCCCGTGCCGAGCGCTTGGTTCCGACGAACAGCACGGTGCCCTTGTTGCTGACCATCTTGCCGACAAAATTCATGGCGTCGTTGTACAGCGGCAGGGTCTTTTCCAGGTTGATAATATGGATTTTGTTGCGTTCGCCGAAAATGAACGGCGCCATTTTCGGATTCCAGAATCGGGCCTGATGGCCGAAATGAACGCCAGCCTCGAGCATCTGGCGCATGCTTACTGCAGACATAGTTAACCTCTGTTTTTGGGGTTGAGCCTCCATACGCCCCATTCAGCAACCCGCGGAACTGAGGTTCCTGCAGGCACCCGGCTGAATGTGCCGGCATATGTGTGGATTAGTGCGGGAGACCGCGGTTCCCGCTTCAGCGTTACGGTGCCTGCGAACGGTATTCACAGCGCCCTGTTAACAAGCGCGGTTTTATACCATACACTAGCGGTAACAGCAATCATTCCACCAACTTAGCATCCTGCCTGTATTCCGGGTCAGCGGCAAAATGCACAAGTCCCGGCACCGGCGCGGGCACGGGAAGTCATGACAGTATCAATAAAAAACGCCGCAGAGATCGAGAAAATGCGCGTGGCCGGCCGTCTCGCCGCCGAGGTGCTGGAGATGATCGAAGCGCACGTCAGGCCGGGCGTCAGTACCGACGAACTCGACCAGCTGTGCCACCAGCACATCGTCAACGCGCAACAGGCGATTCCGGCGCCCCTCAATTATCGCGGATTTCCGAAATCCATCTGTACTTCGCTCAACCACCAGGTCTGTCACGGTATCCCCGGGGAGCGCCGGCTCAAGAACGGCGATATGCTTAATATCGATATCACGGTGATCAAGGACGGCTTTCACGGCGACACGAGCAGGATTTTTTTTGTCGGCGAGCCGTCGGTGATCGCGAAACGTCTGGCCACGGTAAGTTACGAATGCATGTGCATGGGGATCAGCATGGTGAAACCGGGGGTACGCCTCGGCGACATCGGCTACGCCATCCAGAGGCATGCCGAATCGCACAACTTTTCCGTAGTGCGGGAATACTGCGGGCACGGTATCGGACGCGAGTTTCACGAAGACCCGCAGGTGCTGCACTATGGACGACCGGGCACCGGCATAGCGCTGGAGCCGGGTATGACCTTTACCGTCGAACCGATGATCAACGCCGGCAAGCGTCACACCAAGGTACTCAAGGATGGCTGGACCGTGGTCACCAAAGACCACAGCCTGTCCGCTCAGTGGGAGCATACCGTGCTGGTAACCGAAACCGGATATCAGGTGCTCACCCTGCGTTCCGGCGAGACCATCTGAGCATGAGCGCCGAAGGCAGCGGTGTTGTGCCCGCCGCTGCAGCGAGCGGCGGCGAAGCGTTTCAGTCCTGGTTCGCGCTTTCCGAGCTGGAGCAGGCGTTCCGCGATCCGCAGCCCTCGCTGGCGCGGTGTCGCCGCTTTCTGGCCGACGCCCAGCGCGCGCTGCTGGAGCGCTTTCAAGCCGATGCCGACATCGAAGACCTGATCCACGGACGCAGCTGGCTGGTCGACCAGGTCCTGGTGCGCTGCTGGGAGCGCCTGCTCGGCGACAGCGACGCTGCGCTCGTCGCGGTGGGCGGTTACGGGCGGCGCGAGCTGCTGCCCGGCTCCGACGTAGACATCATGGTGCTGCTCGGCGCGGCGGAGAGCCCGCAAAACGGGGCACAGATCGAACGCTTTTTGATGCTGTTGTGGGACATCGGCCTCGAAGTCGGTCACAGCGTGCGCACCCTGGACGACTGCAGCGAGCAGGCCCAGGCTGACATCACGGTGGCCACCAACCTGATGGAAGCGCGCCTGCTGTGCGGCCCGCCGGTGTTGTTCCAGGAGATGCGCGCGCGCACCGGCCCGGCGCACATCTGGCCCGAACGTGAGTTTTTCGAGGCCAAGCTCAAGGAGCAGAAGGACCGTTACCGGCGCTTCCACGACGCGGTCTACAACCTGGAGCCCAATGTCAAGGAAAGCCCCGGAGGCCTGCGCGATGCGCAGATGATCGCCTGGGTTTTCAAACGCCATTTCGGTTCCGATAGCCTGCGCGAACTGATTGCCAGAGGCCTCATCACCCAGAGCGAATACCAGACCCTGATGGACGGTCAGCGGTTTCTCTGGAAGGTGCGCTTTGGCCTGCACACCATCGCCAACCGGCGCGAAGACCGGCTGCTGTTCGATCACCAGCGCACGCTGGCGAAATTGCTCGGCTACCAGGACCGCGAACACCGGCTGGCTGTGGAATGGTTCATGAAAGACTATTACCGGGCCATCCAGGAACTCAGCCGGCTCAACGAAATGCTGCTACAACTGTTGAGTGAACTGATCCTGCACCGCGACGACCCGGGACAGGCCACCTGCATCAACCGGCGCTTCCAGGCCCGCAAGGGGTTTCTCGAAGTCACCCACGAGCGAGTCTTCAAGCGCTATCCCTTTGCACTGCTGGAGCTGTTCCTGCTGATGCAGCAGCACCCTGAGCTGAAGGGCGTGCGCGCCTCCACCATCCGGCTGGTGCGCCACCACCGGTACCTGATCGATGACAAGTTCCGCCACGACATTCGCACCCGCAGCCTGTTCATGGAAATCTTTCGCCAGCCGCGCGGTCTGACTCATGAACTGCGGCGCATGAACCGCTACGGGGTGCTGGCCGCCTATTTCCCGGCCTTCGCCAGCATCGTTGGGCAGATGCAGCACGATATGTTTCATGCCTACACGGTCGATGAGCACACCCTGTTCGTGGTGCGCAATCTGCGCCGCTTTTTCGTGTCGAAATTCATGCACGAGTTTCCCCTGTGCAGCCGTGTCGCCCACAGCATTCCCAAGCCGGAACTGCTGTACCTGGCGGGATTTTTTCACGACATCGGCAAGGGCCGCGGTGGCAACCATTCCGAACTGGGCGCCGAGGATGCACGCGCGTTTCTCGGCCTGCACGGCCTGAGCGAATACGACCGCGAGCTGGTGGCCTGGCTGGTGGAGAACCACCTGCTGATGTCACAGACCGCGCAGCGCCGGGATATTTCGGATCCCGAGGTCATCAACGACTTTGCGCGTCATATCGGTGATCGCCGGCGCCTCGACTACCTCTACCTGCTGACGGTTGCCGATATCCGCGCCACCAATCCGACGCTGTGGAATAACTGGAAGGACGCGCTGCTGAAAGACCTCTACCGGGCCACCCGGCAGGCGCTGCGGCGCGGCCTGGAGAATCCGCTGCACCGCGACGAACTGATCCTCGACATCAAGATGGCGGCGCTTGCCCGGCTGGCCGAGCGCGACGTCGACCGCACGCTGTTGCATAGACTGTGGGACGACCTGCCCGAGGAATACTTCCTGCGCCATAACGTCGAGGAAGTGATCTGGCACGCCATCACCATCCTCAGCGAGGGCGACATCGATGGGGTGCACGTCGACCTGTGCCCGCAGTCCGAGCGCGGCGGCAGCGCGCTGTTTATCTACACACCGGCGTGCGACCCGCTGTTCAGCCGCACCACGGCACTGCTCGACCAGCTGGGACTGAGCATTACCGATGCGCGCATCATTACCAGCCGGCGCAATTACGCCGTCGACACCTACCTGCTGTTGAACCCCGAAGGCGAAGCGGTGCTGGACCATTACCAGGCCGAGGAACTGGTCACCCTGCTACTCGAACAGCTGTCCAACCCGGAGGCCTCGCCGGCCGTGGTGGCCCGCCCGGCACCGCGGCGCATGCGCCATTTCAAGGTTGCTACCGAGGTGCGCTTTCATCCGGATGAGGTCAACCAGCGCACTATCTTGGAGCTGTACGCCACCGATTATCCGGGGCTGCTGTCGCGGGTCGCGCGCGTGTTTTACGCCTGCGGCACACAACTGCAGAATGCCAAGATCGCCACCTTCGGCTCACAGGCCGAGGACGTTTTCTATGTCACCGCCCGCAACGGCGGCCCGCTGAACGTGCAGGAGCAGCAGCAGCTGCAAGACAAACTCATCAAGGCGCTCGATCAGTCCGACTGAGCGACCTCGATCAGCTCGATGCCGTTGCCGTCCGGATCGTGGCAAAACAGCGCCCGTCGCCCGGAGCGGCTGCGGGTGAAGGGAATACCGTAACGCTCGAGGCGCTTCTCGATGGCGCCCAGGTCGCGCAGCCGCAGCGCGGTATGGCGGTCGCGCCCCGCATGCCCGGGGCGCGCGTTGCCCGCATCGGGATTCGGCAATTCGAGCAGATGGATCTGCTGTCCGCCGCCGACCTTCAGCCAGGCGCCCGGAAATCCGAGCTGCGGGCGCGCAATGTCGACCTCCATGCCGAGCACGTCGACATAGAATTCCAGTGCCCGCGCGGTGTCAGCCACGATGACGCTGGCGTGATGAATACCGAGAAACCCGCTCATGCGTGCTCCCTGACGTGCGCGTGCGCGGCCAGATAGGCCGCCACCAGAATCAGCGCCCCGCCCAGCCACTCCTGCAACAACACCTGCTCATCGGTCAACAGTAGTGATGACACCGCCCCCACCACCAGCTCGAACAGCAGAATCACCGCGGAACGGTGCACCGGCATGCGGCTGACGCCGTAGATCACCGCCAGCGACATCACAAAGAAACCGAACCAGCCAAGCATGGCGGCGCCGACCCAGGTGGAAAGCGCCACCCGCGGCACCGCCGCGCCGGCCAGCACAATCCAGCAACCCGCCACCACCACCACGCCCAGCCAGCTGACAGAGGATTTGGTCTGTACAGACACACTGTGCATCTTGCGGACCATGACATTGCTGAAGGCAAATGCAAGCCCCGATGATACGGCCAGCCAGTCGGCTTGATCGCGCGGCCAGGGCATACCCATCTCGGTATCCCACAGCATGGTGACCGCCCCGGTGATGGCCAGCAGAAACACCAACAGCCCGCTGCTGCCAGGATGCTCCTGGAGAAAAACCCAGCCCAGCACCAGCGCCCACAACGGCGACAGGTAGAACAACAGCAACACCCGCACCACGGTTCCATCCAGCACCGCCAGCACGAATGCCACATTGCACCAACCCACCGCCAGCATCATGAGCAGCAACACTACGGGCTGAGCGCGCCAGTCCTGCCGGCCGCGCCACAGCCACGCCAGGCCCAGCACCAGCGCCGCCGTGTAGCTCGCCAGCGTCAGCCACAGACCGTGCAGTCCCTGGGCTTCCAGCATCCGCAACGGATACCAGACCAGACCCCACAGGGTGGCACTCAGCAACAGGCCGAGGACCGGGAGGATATGATGCGGGCGCGCCTGCTGCATGAGATTCAGTGCCGCACGAAGAGTGACAAAGTGCTAGGGCAAACTATCCAACTGCCCTATACTCTCGCCTCCGTTTCGCATTGTTATCTGCCTTCTTGTCGATTCGATGAATCCAGATCTCGCACGCCTGCAGCCCTACCCCTTCCAGCGCATGGCCAGGCTGCACGCGGGGATCACGCCGCCCGCTGGCCTGGAAACCATACGCCTGTCCATCGGGGAACCCAGGCATCCGACGCCGGGATTTATCAGCGAGGCACTGATCGAGCACCTGCACGGCCTGTCGGTGTATCCGAGCACGCTTGGCAGCTACGCATTGCGCAACGCCATTGTTGCCTGGCTCGAGCGGCGCTTCCGGCTGCCGGTGGCGAGCCTTGATCCGGAGCGGCATGTGCTGCCGGTCAACGGAACCCGCGAAGCCCTGTTCGCCGTCGCCCAGTGCCTGGTGGACCGAGCCGCCGACCCGCTGGTGCTGATGCCAAACCCTTTTTATCAGATCTACGAAGGCGCTGCACTACTGGCCGGCGCCGAGCCTTACTTTCTGAACACCGACGCCGGCAATGGCTACCTGCCGGATATCGGCTCCGTGCCCGACTCGATCTGGGCACGCTGTCAGTTGATCTATCTGTGTTCGCCCGGCAATCCCACCGGCCAGATCGTCGACCTGCAGGCGCTGCAGGAACTGATCGAGCTCGCGCTGCGGCACGAGTTCGTGATCGTTTCCGACGAGTGTTATTCGGAGATCTACCGCGACGAGGACCAACCACCGCCCGGTCTGCTGGCCGCCGCCGCCACCATGGGTAACGACGCATATCGCCAGTGCCTGGTGTTTCACAGCCTTTCCAAACGCTCCAATGCGCCGGGGCTGCGCTCCGGTTTCGTGGCCGGGGACGCGCGCCTAATCGAGGCGTTTCTGCTGTACCGCACCTATCACGGCTGCGCCATGCCGCCCGCCACCCAGGACGCCAGTGTGCGCGCCTGGCAGGACGAACGGCACGTGGTGGAAAACCGGCGCCTGTACCGGGAAAAATTCGCCGCTGTGACCGCTATACTCGCGCCGGTGCTGGACGTACAGGCACCGCCGGCGTCTTTCTATCTGTGGCCGCGCACACCGATCGACGACCAGGACTTCTCACGGCGGCTTTACCAGCAACAGAATGTTATCGTATTGCCCGGCAGCTACCTGTCGCGCGACACGCCAGACGGAAACCCCGGCAGCAACCAGGTACGCATGGCACTGGTCGCGCCGCTGGACGAGTGCGTCGAGGCAGCCCGGCGCATTCGCGCCTTTGTGGAAAAGTTATAGAACAACGAGCAGGAGGACCCCATGAGTGACTTGCAGGCCACCATCGAAGAAGCTTTCGAGCGTCGCGCTGACATCACGCCGCGCAGCGTGGAAACCCACGTCAAGGAGGCCACCCAGGAAGCTATCCGCATGCTGGACAGCGGGCAGGCGCGGGTGGCCGAAAAGAAGGACGGCAAATGGGTTGTCAATGACTGGCTGAAGAAAGCGGTACTGCTGTCGTTCCGCATCCAGGACAATGAATTCATGAAAGGCGGCTTTACCAACTACTACGACAAGGTGGCGTCCAAGTACGCCGACCACAACGCGCGCGAATTTCGCACCGGTGGGGTGCGCGTGGTACCGCCGGCCACTGCCCGCTTCGGTTCCTACATCGCCCCCGGGGCGGTGTTGATGCCCTCCTATGTGAATATCGGCGCCTATGTCGACAGCGGTACCATGGTCGACACCTGGGCGACGGTCGGCTCCTGTGCCCAGATCGGCAAGAACGTGCACTTGTCGGGCGGGGTCGGCATCGGCGGCGTGCTGGAACCGGTCCAGGCCGCGCCCACCATCATCGAAGACAACTGTTTCATCGGCGCCCGCTCGGAAGTCGTGGAAGGCGTGATTGTGGAGCAAGGCTCGGTCATCTCCATGGGCGTGTACATCGGTCAGAGCACCCGCATTTACGACCGCGAGAAAGACGAAATCCTCTACGGCCGGATACCGGCCGGCTCGGTGGTGGTATCGGCCAGAGACGGCAAGTACAGCCTGTACTGCGCGGTGATCGTGAAGAAAGTGGACGAGAAAACCCGCGGCAAGGTCGGCATCAACGAACTGCTGCGAGATATCTGAGTCAAGCTTTCTTAACCGCGAAGGACACGAAGGAAAACCATGTCAAAGGCTTATCCCTGAAACTAATAAGCAGCAACATAAGCAGCAACAACGACCGTCCCAGTTGTGTCATTGCTTTCCACACAGAACACGGCTAGCAAGCGGAAGCGCTTTACTTCGCGTCCTTAGCGCCCTTCGCGGTTAGTTAAAGTAAAGAGGTTAGCAACCATGATAACGATCTACGGCATCAGGAACTGTGACACCATGAAGAAGGCCATGCGCTGGCTGGACGAGCACGCGGTCGACTACCGGTTTCACGATTACCGCGAAGACGGCCTCGACGCTGCAGCGCTCGAGGCATGGGAAAAGGAACTCGGCTGGGAGACGCTGCTCAACCGCCGCGGTCAGCTGTGGCGCAAGCTGCCACAATCGCAACGCGACGCCATCGACCGCGACAGCGCGCTGCAGCTGATGCAGCAAAATCCGGGTATCATCAAGCGGCCGCTACTGGATCTCGGCCAGCGCCGGGTGGTCGGTTTCTCGCCCCAGGCCTATGCAGCGCTGTTCTGAGCTGGCGTCGACTGGTGCGTAACACCGCCCTGCGACTACTGAATGACCCGCAAACCAAGTACACTAAACGGCATGTCTGAGACACTGCAATTGGCCAGCGACCTGATCAGCCGCGCCTCGGTCTCCCCGGACGACGCGGGATGCCAGAAGCTGATGTGCAGCCGCCTCGCGGCAATCGGTTTTGAGTGCGAAAACCTGCCCTTCGCTGACGTGACCAATTTCTGGGCGCGTCGGGGTGACAGTGCACCGCTGCTGGTGTTCGCCGGCCACACCGACGTGGTCCCGACCGGCCCGCTGGACCAGTGGCACTCCGATCCTTTCACACCGCAGGTGCGCGAAGGCTTGCTGTATGGCCGCGGCGCGGCCGACATGAAGGGGGCGTTGGCGGCCATGGTGACCGCCTGCGAGGCATTCGTGGCTGAACATCCGGACCACAAGGGTTCGATCGGTTTCCTGATCACCAGCGACGAGGAAGGACCGGCGGTCAACGGCACCGTCAAGGTGGTCGAACGGCTGCAGCAGCGCGGCGAAAAGATCGACTGGTGCCTGGTGGGCGAGCCGTCCAGCAACCGGCGTGTCGGCGACGTCATCAAGAACGGCCGGCGCGGCTCTCTGAACGGCAAACTGACCGTGCGGGGCAAGCAGGGGCACGTGGCCTACCCCCATCTGGCCGCCAACCCCATCCACCTCGCGGCCCCGGCCCTGGCGGAGCTGGCGGCCATCGAATGGGACCGGGGTAACGCGCACTTCCCGCCGACCAGTTTCCAGATATCCAATCTGCACGCCGGCACCGGTGCGGAGAACGTCATCCCCGGCGAGCTGCAGGTGATGTTCAATCTGCGCTACTCGACCGTACTGACCGAACCGCAGATTCGTGCTCGGATAGAGGGGGTTCTCGACCACCACCGCCTCGACTACGCGCTGCAATGGCGGTTGTCCGGACAACCCTTCCTGACCGCCGCGGGCGAGCTGGTTGATGCAGCGCGCGGCGCGATACGCGAGGTCGCAGATATCGATGCCGAACTGTCCACCAGCGGCGGTACTTCGGACGGACGTTTTATCGCACCCACCGGGGCACAGGTGCTGGAACTCGGGCCCATCAACGCCACCATTCACCAGGTCAACGAATGTGTCGCAGTGACGGCCCTGGATGAGCTTGCCGAGATGTACCGGCGCATACTAGAGAAACTGTTGACCTGAGCGCCCCAGCACCGCTGCGGCCACGACACCGGGATAGGACATGACACATACAATTCGAGCGCTAAGCATTGCCCTGCTGCTGCCGTTGCTGGCCGCCTGCAGCATGGGCCAGATGGTGGCCCGCACCTCGGTCTCTGTTATGGACGGCAATATCGAAGCCCTCAACCGAGAAACCGACCTGGCGCTGGCCGAAGCCGCAATACCCGCCAGCCTCAAGCTCATCGAAGGCCTGCTCAACGAGGACCCGAACAATGTGGAACTGCTCGCCAACGCTGCGCAGGGATTCTACAGCTACGCGTTCGGCTTCGTGGAACTCCAGGACCGGCAACGCGCCGACGCCCTGTACGGGCGCGGCTTCGGCTACGGAAAACGCGGCCTGCAGCGTCTGGGCGTAGACATCGATTTCAGCAGCGCCGTTCCGGACGACGTTGACAAGGCAGTCGCCGGGCTCGGCAAGGAAGCCGTGCCAATGCTGTTCTGGACCGCATCCTGCTGGGCCAAGCAGATCGACCTCAACCGGGATGACCCAGCGCGACTCGCCGAGCTCAGCAGCACCGAGCGGCTTATGCGCCGGGTGCTGGAGCTGCAACCCGACTATTACTACGGCGGGGTGCACATATTTTACGGTGTCTACTTTGGCAGCCGGGCACCCGTACTGGGCGGCGATTTCGAACGCTCAGAACAGGACTTCGCCCGTGCGCGTGCCGTCACGCAAAACAAGCTGCTGATGACGGACGTGCTGCAGGCCGAATATCTCGAGCGTCAGCGGCTGGATCGGCAGCGCTTCCGGCAGTTGCTGACGCAGGTTGTGAATACTCCGGTCGGCAGCTTTCCGGAAATGGCGCTTGCCAACCAGGTCGCGCGCGCGCGCGCGGAATACCTGCTCAGCATGGAATCCGACTGGTTCTGAGAGGAGGCCCGATCATGCTTATCACGCTGTTGCGCCGTCTGGTACTCGTATTGCTGACAGCGACCGTCCCCTTCAGCGCCGGCGCCGCGTCCCAGTACGTGCTGAAATTCGCCACCCTCGCTCCGACCGGCTCCACCTGGATGAATCTGCTGCAGGCTTGGGGCGATGAGGTTGAGCACCGCAGCGAAGGTCGGCTGGTTTTCAAGTTCTATCCGGGCGGCGTGCAGGGCGATGAACCGGATGTACTGAAAAAGATGCGCTTCAATCAGCTGCAGGGCGGCGCCTTCACCGGCTACGGCATCGGCCGCATGTACTCACCGTCCCGGGTGCTGGAGCTACCCTTCCTGTTCCGTGACGTAGATGAAGTCGATTACGTGCGCAGCCAGTTTACCGAGCAGTTCCAGGACGGCTTCCGTGACAACGGCTACGAGCTGCTGGGCTGGATGGAGGTCGGCTTCGTGCACATGTTCTCCACCCATCCGGTCGATTCCATTGAAGCCATGCGCTCGCGCCGGGTGTGGCTGTGGCAGGGGGACCCGCTGGGCCAGGCCTTCTTTACCGCCAGCGGCATCTCGCCGGTGCCGCTGTCGATCGTGGATGTCTATACCAGTCTGTCGACCGGACTGGTCGACACCGTGTACTGCACACCGCTGGCCGCGATCGCCCTGCAATGGTTTACCAAGACCAAGTACGTGAGTAGCATCAGCCTGACCAACGGCATGGGCGGACTGGTGGTATCGAAACGCTTCTTCGACAGCCTGCCGCCCGATCTGCAGGCACTGCTGCGCGAAACCGGTCAAGCCACCGGGAAACGGCTGATCGATGCGACCCGCGGCGACAACGAAAAGAGCCTTGGCGAGCTCAGGCGGCGCGGGCTGCAATTCATTGAACCGGGGCAAGGCATGAGCGAGCCCGAACTGCTGGAGCTGCGCGACCGCGCAGCTGCCGAACTCATCGACAGCAACTACATCCCGGCCGTGGTGTTCGACAGAACACGCGCCCTGCTCGACCAGTACCGCTCAGCGGGCACTGGCAGCGGCACCAGCGCGGCCCCGTAAGCGGCATTCATGGCGTTTCTGAAACAGCTTCGCGACGGCCTGATCCGGATTGCAGCCTGGCTGGCCGCGGGGAGCCTGTTGCTGCTGTTGTGCCTGGCCCTGGCACAGATTGTGGCCCGCAACCTGTTCGACACCGGGTTTGCCGATGCCGACAGCCTGACCCGTTACCTGGTGCTGTATGTCACCTTTTTCGGTGCTGCCGTGGCAGTCGACCGCGAGCGCCACATCAAGATCGACGTGTGTTGCGTGATGCTAGCGCCCCGTGCGCTGCGCGCCCTGTACCGGCCCATGCACGCCATCGCGGCGCTGGTGTGCGCCGTACTGGCCGCGGGGGCCGTGCGCTTCTGGCTAGACGAGTGGCAGTTCGCGCCCCAGCATGAGCGCTGGCAGGTGCTGGTAGCGCTGGTGATACCGATCGGATTTGCCCTGCTCAGCCTGCTGTTCACGCTCGCGGCGATGCTCGGCCGGGAACACGATTCATGCTCTACCTCGTAATCGGGCTGTTCCTGCTGGCGCTGTTCGGGCTGCCGCTGTTCGCGGCGCTGGGCGCAGGCAGCCTGCTGTACGCCCACCAGAGCGGACTGGATTCCGCCCTGCTGATCGTGGAGCTGAACCGGCTGGCCAGTTCACCCAACCTGACGGCCATCCCGCTGTTCACTTTTGCCGGCGTGGCGCTGGCGGCGGGAGGCGCTCCGCAGCGTCTGCTGCGTCTGTTCAATGCCGCGCTCGGCTGGCTGCCGGGCGGTCTGGCGGTAGTGGCAATTGCCGCCTGCGCCTTCTTCACTTCGTTCTCCGGCGCATCCGGGGTCACCATCCTGGCGCTCGGCGGCCTGCTGTTCCCGGTGCTGATGAAGGTCCACTATCCTCAGCGCTTCGTGCTCGGCCTGTTGACCACCTCCGGCTCGCTGGGACTGCTGTTCGCACCCAGTCTGGCGGTACTGCTGTACGGCATCGTCGCGGGCGTGAACATCGACGAACTGTTTCTCGCCGGCATCCTGCCCGGCGTGGTGCTGATGCTGATGCTGGCCGTGTACGCCGCCATTACCGGCCACCGTTTCGGGGTGCACCACCATCCGTTTTCCTGGCAGGTACTGCTGCGGGCGACGCGCGCCGGCCTGGGCGATATTCTGTTACCGGTACTGATTATCGTGGGAATTTTCGGTGGTATCGTCACTGTCAGCGAAGCTGCCGCCGGTACCGCCCTGTATGTGCTGGTACACGAAGGCCTCATTCACCGGTCGATTTCGCTGCGCAGGCAGCTGGTCCCGCTGCTGACCGACAGTGCGGTGCTGGTCGGCAGTATCCTGATTATTCTCGGTATCGCCATGGGGCTGACCAACCTGATGATCGACGCACAGTTGCCGATGCGCCTGCTGGACTGGATGGAACAGACCCTCGACAGCCAGCTGCAGTTCCTTATCCTGCTCAACCTGTTTCTGCTGGCGGTGGGCGCCATCATGGATATCTTTTCCGCTATCGTGGTCGTGGTACCGTTAATCCTGCCGCTGGCGACCCGTTTTGGCGTGGATCCCGTGCACCTGGGCATCATCTTCCTGGCCAACCTGGAAATCGGCTATTCGACCCCGCCGGTCGGCATCAACCTGTTTATCGCCAGCCAGCGCTTTGAAAGGCCGATTCTGAGCCTGTTTCGGGCCGCACTGCCGTTCCTGCTGCTGATGCTGGTGTGGCTGATTATCGTGACCTACCTGCCCGCCCTGTCGCTATGGTGGAAATAGACCAGCGTCGGCCTTTATAAAAGCCCGGCCGCACCGATAGTACTATATCCTTGTTAATAAAAGAGTTGCCCACGGCGCGACAGGATGGTTGAAGCAGCACTCTACATACTGATCGGTATCGCCTTTTACGGCGGTGGCCACCAGCTGTATCTGGGCGCGCGCCGCGCCCAGGACCACCCACACGTCGTCCACGCGGGCATGTACTTCCTGTTGGCCGTGTTCGCGCTGTGTGCGGTGCTGAGTTACCAGGCCCAAACGCTGGCCGCACTGCTGCCGCTCGGCAAGCTGTCGATCACCGTCGGCATCCTGCTGTGGGTGGCACTGACCTGGTTCATGGCCGCCTACACCGACGTAAAACCGCGGCCCGTACTGGCTGTTCTCAGCGTGGCCTGGGCCATTCTGCTGATCAGCAATATCGGCGCACCCTACAGTCTGCTGTACTCGGATATCACCCCTATCACCCAGGTGCTGCCCTCCGGGCAGACCCAGCTGAGCTGGCAGACCAGTATCAACCCCTGGTGGTGGGCGGTGGAATTCGCCATGCTGGCGACCCTGGCCTACTGCCTGTATGCCACCTACCGGCTGTTCCGCGACAACGACAGACAGGCGGCCCTGGCACTGGCCTGCGGGCTGATGGTGCTGGCGGTAACGTCTTTCGCGGATTTGCTGGTCAGTATGGAACTGCTGCAATCGGCCTATTTGACGCCGTTCGGGTTCATGGTGTTCCTGCTGGCCTGCAGCATCTACCCGGGCCTGCAGGCGATCCTCAAACAGCAGCCGGAGGCGCCGGCACCGTCCAGCTACAATCTCACCTTCAATCTGCACCAACCGCGCGCCGCGGGGCAGACGCCGATGACCCCTGCGCCGCTGCGCCAGGCGTCCGCCAGCGACATCGAGCACCCGGTGCAGACCGGACTCGTCCTCGAACAGGCGCCGCCGTCCGCCGGCTTTACAGCCAGAATCGAGGCCGAGGCGGTAACGGTCCCGCACGCGGCTGACGGGGGTGCGGCGCCGGCACATAAACCCACTGCCGCGGCGCCTGAGCCGGAACCCGGCGCCGCGCCACCGTCCCCGGCGCGCCTGGCCGCCGCCCGGCGGGACGAGGCAACCATCACCCTGATGTCGGACAATCTCATCGATATCGCTGTGCACGCCACCATGCTGATCAACCGGGTCAAGCGTGGTGACCTCGACCCGGGCACCGTTGAAGCGCTGTGCACCAAGGTCCGCAACCAGGCGATCGAAACACGGCGCATCGCTAGTCGTCTTATCGCTGCACATCGCGATGCGCGCCGCCACCTGGAAGACTAACCCGGATCCCGCTCAGCTTTGCGTCGTGAACCCCGCCCCGCGGTTGCCATTGGCGGCGGCGCTCACGGGGAAGCTGCCAACCGCAGCTGCCCGCGGCGACGCGGATTGGACACCGAGTCGCAACACCGTGCTGTCGCGGGCACCGCGGCCCATACCGTGCAGATCGAAGATGTTGTTGTTACCGCCAGCACCGCAGGACGCCAGCCACAGCGTCACGGCAACCAGCAGTGCCCGAGGCACAAACTCTGGCATTTAATGCACCCTTGCGTTTCCCTGACCAAGCATCACGGCCAGGGCCAAGCAACCCCCATTCCAACAATCGCGGGCGCCATGAATTCAAGGAATTTTCTCGCGCCGATGTCCGCCCGTGCGGGGGCACCGACGGGTTTCGCCTGCCATTTGTGTCGTCTCAGTGCGACGCGGCAGCGGGCCGGACTCAGGGCGCCGCCGCGCTGTCGCTGAGCTGCTGCAACGCTTCGGCGATGGCACCGGCCACGGCCTCCTCCAGCTCGCTGGCCAGCGCCTCGGCCTTGCTGCCCTGCGCCACCATCGAGGGGCTCACAAACAGGATGCGGGTGCTGCCGCGCTCCTCCACCAGCGTGATATGCAACGGGCACAGCGCCAGCATGTCGGGGTCCGCGTTGCTGACCTGGTTGGCATACCAGCCGTTGCAGAACACCATGGCGCGAATGCCACTCAGCTTGTTGCGGTTGTAGTCGTCACCCCAGCGTTCCGCCATGCGGCTGAGGTTGTTCTGGATGTCGGGCTCGAACACGACGAAGAATTTGTTCGCCTCGAGCGCCTGGTAGACTACTGGGTAGGCGGTATCGAGGTTCTTGTCGACGGTCCAGACCCGCACCTGGGGACCTGCAGCGGACAACGGTGCCAGCCACAGCACGCACAGCCATACGATCACGCAGCGTTTCATACCCTTGACTCCCGATAGCCGACTGAATCCAACCACAAGCTTAGCCGCAGGCGCTGTAGAAGCGCAAAAAAACACCCGATTAGCCACCAGTCACTCGGGTCGCACACATCTGACCCAGATGACGACCGTCACTGGAAGGCGATAGTCGTCTCCGCATCGAAGCACCCGGCTCTGGCTTCCACGCCTTCGACCTCGGCCGTCGCTCCCCCCGGCCGCTCGGCAACAGTGACCAGCGCGGAACCGCTATCGGACACCACACAGGTGCGGGTGTCGCCACCGTAGCGGATGCTGCGATCGCCGCTGTCGTGCAGCAGTTCGACGTTCACCACGCAGACGTTGATTGCGTCGAAATCCGCGTACGAGACTCTTGGAAGCTAGGAATCCAGATGAACCGCAAAGTCCTGCATACAGGACTCGGTGCTCATTACACTTTTCTCAGCGCCGCTCAGCACCCATTGCGCGCCAGCAAAGCCATGCTGTAATCCTGCGTCGCCAGCGGAATCCGCACCCGGTAGCCGCCGCCGGGCGCCTCTGTCATGGGGCGGCCATCCAGGTCCTGCATGTCCTGGAGACAGAAACTGTAGTTGCCCTGCGGCGTGATCAACTCCAGTTGATCCCCAACAGCAAACTTGTTTTTTACCTCCACCTCCACCATGCCGCTAGGCAGATCATAGCCGACCAACTCGCCGACAAAGCGTTGTTTCACGCTCTTGGAATGGCCGTCGATATAGTTCTGGTATTCGTGATCGTGGTGGCGCTGGAAAAACCCGTCTGTGTAGCCACGGCTGGCGAGGTTGTCCAGCCTGCCCAGCAGTCCGGGGTCGAACGGCCGCCCGGCCACCGCATCGTCGATCGCCTTGCGGTACACCTGAGCGGTGCGGGCGACATAGTAATGCGACTTGGTACGTCCCTCGATCTTCAGGCTGTCCACACCCATCCGCACCAGGCGTTCGACGTGCTGCACGGCCCGCAGGTCTTTGGAGTTCATAATATAGGTTCCGTGCTCGTCTTCCTCGATCGGTATCAGCTCTCCGGGACGCCCACTCTCCTCGATCAGGCCAATTTGCACCGGCCGGATATCGCCGCTGATGTCGGCACTCGCGTCGCTGACCTTGTAGTCCCAGCGACAGGCATTGGTGCAGGTGCCCTGGTTGGCATCACGGTGATTGAAGTAGCCCGACAGCAGACAGCGTCCCGAATAGGCAATGCACAGCGCACCGTGCACGAACACCTCCAGCTCGATATCCGGGCAGGCCTGGCGGATGTCCTCGACCTGGTCCAGCGACAGTTCGCGCGACAGGATAATGCGCCGGATACCCTGCCGCTGCCAGAAGCGGACACTGGCGTAATTCATGGTGTTGGCCTGCACGGACAAGTGCACCGGCACGTCCGGCCAGCG